>OGQH01002649.1_pt1 | contig 11798 bp, 9 predicted proteins | sample 1553181 | NCBI WGS metagenome assembly OGQH01 (sample SAMEA2579946, study PRJEB22360) | human gut metagenome | biome: human gut; feature: human-associated habitat; material: faeces | place: Denmark | collected 2008/2010 | reverse complement strand
GGTCGCCGACCTGGTCGCCGAGGCGCGCCGGATCGCGGCGGCCGGACAGAAGGAGATCGTCCTGACGGGCGTCAACACGGGGGATTTCGGCCGGACGACGGGCGAGAAGTTTATCGACCTGCTGCGGGCGCTGGACGGCGTGGACGGGATCGAGCGTTACCGTATCTCCTCCATCGAACCGAACCTTTTGACGGACGAGATCATCGCCTTCTGCGCCGCTTCGCCGAAGTTCCAGCATCATTTCCACATCCCCCTGCAGAGCGGGTCGGACAAGATCCTGGGGCTGATGCGCCGCCGTTATACCACGGCGCGCTTCGCCGAACGGATCCGCCGTACGCGCGCTGATGCCCGATGCCTTCATCGGCATCGACGTGATCGTCGGTTTCCCCGGTGAGACGGAGGAGGATTTCCGCACGACCTACGACTTCCTTGCCGGGCTGGAACCGGCCTTCCTGCATATTTTCCCCTTCTCGGAACGTCCCGGTACGCCGGCCGTGGAGATGCCCGGCAAGGTGCAGGCTTCGGTGGCGACGCGCCGCGCGGCCCAGCTGGAGGCGCTGTGCGCGAAGCTGCACGCGGCATTCTGCGCCCGTGCCGTGGGGAGCGAGGATTCCGTGTTGTTCGAAAGCACGCGGCGCGGGGGCATGATGTTCGGCTTTACGGGCAACTACCGCCGGGTGAAGGCTCCCTACGACAAGGCCCGCGTCAACACCATTTGCCGCGTCAGGCTGGGGGCTATGGACGAATCTCACGACCTGATGGGTGAAATTCGGGATTAAATCATTATATTTGCCACTACAAAATTCATAAGGAGTATGACGGGTTTGCGCAAAAGGGTGACGGTGGGCTTCCTGAGCATCGTATGCCTGCTGTTTTTTTCGGGCATGGTTTCGTTCGTGGAGTTGAGCCATCTGAGCCGCGACACGGGCGAGATTCTCAAGGCCAACATGCGCAATATCGAGCTGGCCAAGGAGATGCTCGACGCCGCGCACGAACAGAACGTGGCGCTGATCCGCCTTTCGGTATTCGGCGACCGCTCGTGCGACAGCCTTTGCCGCCGGAGCCTCGAACGGCTGGAGAATACGCTGCTCGTGGCGCAGGACGAGGCGCTCGAAAAGTCGTTCCTCGACTCGCTCGCCTTCGCGACGACCGAGCTGCGCCTGCTGACTGACAACTACCTGGCCTTCGGAACCGCTGCGCCGGAACTGTCGGGGCCTGTTTCTCCCGATTCCGTGGGGGTCAAGTGGTACAACGACGAGTACGTGGCGCTCTACGGGCGCCTTACGTCGGCCATCAAGAACTATATGACTTCGACGCAGAGTTCGCTGGCGCCGCGTGCCGAGCAGATGAAGAAGAACGCCTACCGGGCCGTGACGCCCGTGCTGATCTCGCTGGCGGTGATGATCGCCATCGTGCTGATGCTCTATTATTTCATGTCCGTCTACTGTGTCAACCCCATCCTGCGCATGAACAAGGGGCTGGGCGATTACCTTTCGTTCCGCGTGCCGTTCGTCGTCAAGGCCGACTGCAAGGACGAAATGCTGGAGCTCAAAGAGAAGATCGAGACGCTGATCACCATTTCCAAGCAACCGAAAGCCTGATGCGATGCGAGTAGACGTGGTATTGCGATATGTCGGGGTCGTGATGATATTCATCGCGCTGTTCATGCTCCTGTCGGCGGGTATCTCCTACGTCAGCGGCATGGACTCGGCGTTCTACCCGCTGCTCCTGTCGTCGTTGCTCACGGCCCTGCTGGGGGCTTTCCCGCTGATTTTCGTGGAACGTACGGAGCAGATCACCAACAAAGAGGGCTTCTGCGTGGTGGTCGGCTCGTGGCTGGTGGCCTGTGTGGTCGGGATGTTCCCCTACCTGATCTGGGGCGGGGAGTTCAGCCTGGTGAACGCCTGGTTCGAAAGCGTTTCGGGCTTTACGACCACCGGGTCGACGATCCTGAACGATGTCGAGGCGCTGCCCCGCGGGTTGCAGTTCTGGCGCTTTTCGACGACCTGGGTCGGCGGTATGGGCGTGGTGATGTTCGCGCTGCTGATCCTGCCCTCGCTGGGCCGCAATAAGTTGACGCTCTCCAATGTGGAGCTGTCGACGCTCGCCAAGGACAATTACCGCTACCGCACGCAGATCATCGTCCAGATACTACTGGTGGTCTATGTGGGGCTTACGGTGCTTTCGACCGTGCTGCTCAAGATGTCGGGCATGAACTGGTTCGATGCGCTCTGCCACGCCATGTCGGCCTGCGCCACGAGCGGATTTTCGACCAAGAACGCCAGCGTCGCCTATTTCAACAGTCCGATGATCGACACGATCCTGATTTTCACGATGGCCACGGCGGGTATTCATTTCGGGTTGATCTATGCCACGGTGACGGGCAAGCGCAGCAATATTTTTCGTTCGGAAGTGACGCGCTGGTACCTCGGCATGCTGTTCGCGGGCGGGCTACTGATCGCCGTCAGCCTCCGTGTCGCGGATATCTACCCTGCTTTCACGTCGGCTTTCCGCCACGGGCTTTTCCAGTTCGTGTCGGTGGTGACGACGACCGGGTTTGCGACGGCCGATTCCAACCAGTGGACTTCGTTCGCGGTCATCCTGCTGATTTTCGGTTCGATCGTGTGTGCCTGCGCCGGGTCTACCGCGGGCGGTATCAAGACCAACCGGCTGGTGCTGGCCATGAAGATGATGCGCGCCCGCCTGCGGCAGCAGCAGCATCCCAATGCGATCATCCGCCTCCGCCTCGACGGCGTTATTCAGGAAACGGAGGCGCTTCATTCGGTCATGATATTCATCGTGGCGTACCTGATGCTGATACTTGCCGGCACGGTCTTCGGGACGATGTTCGGCGTCGACCTGATGACGAGTTTCTCGGGGGCCGTGGCGTCGATCGGCAACGTCGGCCCGGGTTTCGGCGAGGTCGGCTCGATGGACAATTTTTCGGCGCTGCCCGGGGTGTTCAAGCTCTCCAATTCGCTGCTGATGCTGTTGGGACGTCTGGAAATATTCGGATTCATACAACTCTTTTTCATTAAATGGTGGAGGTAACCGAGATGGTATTTCGTAAGGTTTATATAGTGTTATGTGCGGCGCTGCTGGCGGCGGGAGACCTCTGTGCGCAGCAGGTTCGCGTGGAACCCCGTATCGCGGGGCTCGAGGGCAACCGGGAGTACATGTCGCTTCTGGAACAGGATGCGCAGTTGCAGATCCGCGAGGACTCGATCGTCAATGCCGTGGAACGCGCCCGGCAACAGTTGCGCGAAGACCCCGCGAACAGGCAGCGCTATTCGCAGGAGATCCTGCAGCTCGAAAGCCGGATATTCGAGGTGCGCAATGCTAAGGGGCGCCTGATCGACAAGATCAACACCATCGAGCAGGAGTGGGTGCTCGCCAACCTGAACGGGGCGGCGCAGCAGCCGGCGGAGCCTGTCGCGGAAAGTCCCGCAGGGGCGATCCCCGACTCGCTCAAGGTGCGCAACCTGGTTTTCAACCCCTATTTCCGCGAGCAGCTGCCCGAGGCCGATTATGCGGCCCTGCGCAGGGCGCAGGGGATGGAGCTGGACGCCGTGGACTATGTGAACCGCTATTTCGCCAACTACGGGACGATCCGCGAACTGGCCGAGGCCTATGCCGCGGCGCAGACCGAGGCCGAGGCGGGCGAGATTTACGACCGCTACAATACCTTGCAGGGTTTCAACCGCGTGCTGGCCGATTCGCTCGCCGAGGCGTGGAATTATATCGCCGACAACAAGGGGTATGCCTATGGCTATCTGATGGACAAGCTGGGGCAGGATGCCATTCTGGCGCGTGAGGAAGAGCGGCTTTCCGGGGCTGCCCGGGAACTTTCCGCACTGCGCGGCGAGGTCGCTTCGGATGCCGTGGCCGATTATTTCCTGCGCAAGAAAGTCCTCGTGGGCTACGAAACGGCCGTAGCCGGCCTGCTGGGGCTTACTTCCGCCCGCGACTCGCTGCGCGGCGTGGCTGCGCAATTGGATGGCATCGACTTCCGCCTGCCCCGTATCGACGTGGCGCAGCGCTATTTCCTCGACTACGACAGCATCGCGTTCTCCGCGACGCCAAAATACAGCTACCAGCACCCGATCCCCGAGTGCAGGGTCTACGAGCACGGGACGATCTACCGTATCCTGCTGGGCACGTTCAATACCAAGCGTGCCGTCTCCACGTTCCGGGGGGCGTATCCGCTCTCCTATCTGGTCGGCGAGGATAAGAAATGGTGCTACTATGCCGGGGGCTTCGCAACCCGGGAGGAGGCCGAGGCCGCGCAAAAACTGTTGAAATCCAAAGGCTTCGTCCGCCCCGAAATCGTGGTGTGGACGGACGGCGCCTACCGCAACCTTTCGCGTGACCCCGAGGCGCAGCAGATTGCCTACCGGGTCGAAATCACCGGTACGGAGGCATTGCCCGACGTTGTCAAGACCGTTATCACCGAGGCGGCCGAGGGGTGCGAACTCTCGCGCGTGGGACAGCAGTTGTTCGTGGTGGGGATGTTCGACGACAAGGCCGTGGCCGACCGCGTGGCCGCCGCAATAATACAGGCAGACCCGTCTTTGGAAATAAAAGTCGCCGAAATTGCGGAATAATTGAATTTATTGCCTATCTTTAGTGCAATATTCAACAACTCCTTATGACGATGTTCTATATTGTACTCCTGATCGTATTGGGACTGCTTTTCCTGGTGGCGGAATTGGTGCTGCTGCCCGGCGTGTCGATCGGCGCCATCCTGGCGCTGGTTTGCTACGGCAGTTCCATCTACCTCGCTTTCCGCGATTACGGCACCGTAGCCGGGGTCGTAGTCATCCTGGCTATCCTCCTGCTTTCGCTCGTCGCCACGATTATTTCCCTGCGCGCCAAGACCTGGCAGCGCTTTTCGCTCAAACAGAGGGTCGACTCGTCGAGTATGCCCTCGACCCCCGACCAGGAATTGCAGGTGGGCGACCGCGGCATGACCCTTTCGCGCCTTTCTCCGATGGGTACGGTCGAGGTCGGCGGCAAGGTCTACGAGGCCAAGTCGCTGACGGCCTATGTCGACCCGCGCCGGGAGGTCGAAGTCGTGGGCTTCGAGAATTTCAGCGTCATCGTAAAGACCGTGAAGGATCGGCACGCTTAGCCGGATAATCGGACGGGGATGGGATATCTCAGATTCTTTGCATTGCTGGCCGTCGTGGGGATGGCTTGCGATTCCCGGGCACAGGGAACGAAGGAGGTCTGGCTGGACGAGCTGGATCTCTCGTTCTGCATTCAGGACTGGGGCTTGCCGCAGGCCGACCGCTCGGTGCTGGATACTCCCCTCACGGTGGGCGGCGTCGTTTACGGCCGCGGCGTGGGAACCCATTCGATCAGCCGTATGCTGTTCGGGCTCGGCGGCGATGCCGTCTCCATGACCGGGGCGGTGGGCGCGGACGATAAAAACCTGTTCGCCGGGAAACACCGGTTCAAAATCCTCGGTGACCGGAAGGTGCTGTGGGACAGCGGCGTGATGCGCAAGGGCGATGCTGCCCGTGCGTTCGACGTCGACCTGTCCGGCCTGGACAAAGTCCTGCTGCTGGTCGAGGAGGCCGGCGACGGGATCATGTACGACCATGCCGACTGGCTGGAGGTGAAGATCACCACGCGCGGGGAGGTGGAGCCCCTGCCCGTCTGGGCCAGGCCGATCTCCAAGGGTAAATATATCCTGACCCCCGCGAGCCCCGAAACGCCGCAGATCAACAATCCGCTCGTATACGGCGCCCGCCCGGGCAATCCCTTCCTGATGCCTGTCATGGCCAGCGGCAAACGCCCGATGGCGTACGGGGCGCAGGGGCTTCCCGAAGGGCTGGAGCTCGATCCCCGTACGGGCCTGATAACGGGCCGTGTGCCCGCCGAAGGGGATTTCAGGGTGCTGCTGACAGCGGAGAATGCCCTCGGGAAAGCCGAACGGGAGATATTGCTGAAAATAGGGCCGCAAATCGCCCTGACTCCGCCCATGGGCTGGAACAGCTGGAATTGCTGGGGGTTCTCGGTCGACGACGCGAAGGTGCGCGATGCCGCCCGCGCCATGCACGAAAAACTCCTGGCCTACGGATGGACGTATGTGAATATCGACGACGGATGGCCGGCGGATACGCGTTCGGCCGACGGCAGGCTCCTCCCGAACGAAAAATTCCCGGACTTCAAAGGCCTCAGCGACTACATCCACTCCCTTGGGCTCAAATTCGGCATCTACTCCTCGCCCGGGCCCACGACCTGCGGAAATTATCCGGGGAGCTACCAGCATGAACTCACCGACGCCCGGACTTGGGCCGAATGGGGCGTGGATTACCTTAAACACGATTATTGCGGCTACCTGCAAATCGAAAGGGACTCCGAGGAAAAGACGATCCAGGAACCCTACGTGGTCATGCGCAAGGCGCTGGATCAGGTCGACCGGGATATCGTCTACTGCGTGGGCTACGGGGCTCCCAACGTGTGGAACTGGGGCGCCGAAGCCGGCGGCAACCTGTGGCGTACGACCCGCGACATCACCGATGAATGGAACGTGGTGACGGCGATCGGCTGTTTCCAGGACGTTTGTGCGCAGGCCACGGCCCCGGGCAGGTACAACGACCCCGATATGCTGGTGGTCGGCCGGCTGGGACACGGCTGGGGTGCCGATGCCCACGAATCCGAGCTGACCCCCGACGAACAATATGCCCATATTTCGCTGTGGGCCATCCTCTCCGCCCCGCTGCTGATCGGTTGCGACATGCGGGCGATAGACGACTTCACGCTCGGGCTGCTGACCAATTCCGAAGTGATCGCCGTGAACCAGGATCCGCTGGTCGCCCCCGCCGTCAAACGGGTCATCCCCAACGGGCAGGTGTGGTACAAAAAACTCTGCGACGGTTCGTATGCGCTGGGATTTTTCCAGTTGGATCCCTATTTCGTGCTGTGGGATCAGGACGAGGCGGAAGCCATCCAGGAGCAAAACTACGAATTCGAATTCGACCTGCGGGAACTCGGGATCGGCGGAAAAGCCGAAGTCCGGGACTTGTGGCGGCAGCAAGACCTGGGTACATGCACGGGCACGCTCCGGGCGCTGGTACCCTACCACGGGGTTTCGCTGGTCAGGATAACGCCCGTGGAATGAGCTCGGGCCGAAAGGTGTAATTCAAGGATAATTTTCTAACTTAATAGCATTCGATTATGGATTTTCAAGCAGGATTGATCGTATTGATCGTATTCGTGAGCCTTTTTGCGATCTGGCTCATCTTCTATTTCATCCCGGTGGGACTGTGGTTCTCGGCATTGGTGTCGGGCGTAAGGATCAGCCTGCTGCAACTCATTCTGATGCGCTGGCGCAAGGTGCCGCCCTCGACGATTGTTTCGTCGATGATCGAGAGCACGATGGCTGGAGTGGAACTCAACCCCAACGAACTCGTGGCGCATTACCTTGCGGGCGGCAACGTCACCAGCGTGGTGCATGCGCTGGTATCGGCACAGAAAGCCAATATCATGCTCGATTTCAAGATGGCTACGGCCATTGATATAGCAGGCCGCGACGTGTTCGAAGCCGTGCAGATGTCGGTGAACCCCAAGGTCATCAACACGCCTCCCGTGGCTGCCGTGGCCAAGGACGGCATCCAGCTGATCGCCAAGGCGCGCGTCACGGTGCGTGCCAATATCAAGCAGCTGGTCGGCGGTGCCGGTGAGGAGACCGTGCTGGCGCGTGTCGGCGAAGGCATCGTCTCGTCGATCGGTTCGGCCGGATCGCACAAGATCGTGCTTGAGAACCCCGATTCCATTTCGCGCGTCGTGCTCGAAAAGGGCCTCGATGCCGGTACGGCGTTCGAAATCCTCTCGATCGACATCGCGGACATCGACGTGGGCAAGAATATCGGCGCCCAGTTGCAGATGGATCAGGCGCAGGCCGACAAGAACATCGCCCAGGCCAAGGCCGAGGAGCGCCGCGCCATGGCCGTCGCACTCGAGCAGGAGAATAAGGCCAAGGCACAGGATGCCCGCGCAAAGGTGATCCTGGCCGAGGCCGAGGTGCCGCTGGCTATGGCCGAAGCGTTCCGCAACGGCAACCTGGGGATCATGGACTATTATAAGATGAAGAACATCATGGCCGACACGTCGATGCGCGAGACGATCGCCCGGCCGGAGAAAAAATAACCAGTTCGGGGGATTTTCCGGGGGTACGGTCGAAACCGTACCCCTTTTTTCGTATATTAGATGCCGAATAGAGTTATATCATTGCAACATCCCGGAACCGGAAGCCCGTTCCCCGGGGTGTGGATTGAAAAGCAGATTGCCATGAAGAGATTTTTCCTCTTGCTGTTTCTCGGTACGTGCCCGGCCGTGTCGGCGCAGGTGCGCTTCTCGGACTATTTCCTCGAAGAGACGATGCGCTTCGACTATTACCACAGCGGCGACAGCCGCTCGGAAGAGTATTTCTTCGACGCCCTGAAGGCCGAACCCTACTGGGCGGGCTCGCACGTGTCGCTCCTCGATACGACGGGCTACGGGAACCAGTTTTTCCGCATCGTCGACCGCGCTTCTGAACGGGAGATTTATTCGCGCGGCTTCTGTACGCTCTTCAACGAGTGGCAGAGCACGGCTGAGGCCGACAGCGTGCGCCGTTCCTATCCCGAATCGGTCGTATTCCCCTATCCCAGGCGTCCGTGTCGCATCGAGATCTTCGGCCGCAATGCCCGGGGGCGCTTCGAAAAGCGGTTCAGCCAGAATATCGACCCCGCATCCTGCTTCGTCGCGCAGTTCTCACCCCGCTACGAGGCTTTCGAGGTGGCATATAACGGCAACCCCGCACATCGTGTCGACATCGTGCTGCTGCCCGAGGGATATGGCGCCGGGGAGCGGGCGAAATTCGAATCGGCCTGCCGTGAATTCGCACGCGAATTTTTCAGCTATTCGCCTTTCAGGGAGTACGTTTCGCGGTTCAATATCCGCGCCGTGTGGGCGCCGTCCGCCGATTCGGGCGTGACGATTCCCGGCGAGCGCGTGTGGCGCAACACGGCCTGCGGGGCCTCTTTCTATACGTTCGGCTCGGAGCGTTACCAGATGGTCGACGACTTCCAGCGCCTGCGCGACATCGCGGCGCATGTCCCTTACGACTATATCTATGTGTTGTCCAACACCCAGAAATACGGGGGCGGCGGTATCTTCAACTTCTATGGCATCAGCGCCGCACACCACCCTACGCGCACCGGGAAGATTTACGTCCACGAATTCGGGCACCTGCTGCTGGGGCTGGGCGACGAGTATGTCGGCACGACCTCCTACGACGACATGTATGCCCGGGATGTCGAGCCGTGGGAGGCGAATCTGACGACGCTCGTCGGCTTCAAGGACAAGTTCTGGAAAGCGATGGTGCCGGCCGGGACGCCCGTTCCGACGCCCGACACCCCCGAGTATGAGGGGGTCGTAGGGGTTTTCGAGGGCGGCGGCTATGCTGCGAAGGGGGTCTACCGCCCGTGGCGGAACTGCCTGATGAACAACCTGCACCGGACGGACGAATTTTGTCCCGTATGTACGAAAGCCATCTGCGATTACATCGAGTTTTTGTGTAGGTGAGCTTTGCAATGTGTTGTAATACAAGAGGGACGCATGTGCGTCCCTCTTTCCGTGTGCAGCAGGCCCGTTACCCCGGCCGGCACAGCCCTGCCGTCGTTCCGGTTGCGCGGTGCCGTGCCTGCCTGTCGCAGTGTGGTGCGGCGAACTGCTCAGTATACCTCTTCGGGCAGGGTTTCGCCGACGGGTTCGCCTGCCAGGCCGTCCTTCCACTTGATCGAGGCGTGGGTGCCGTCGCAATAGGGTTTGTTGGCCGACTGCCCGCAGCGGCACGCCACGACGCGGTTCCGGATTTCGTAGGTGTGCCCGCCCTCGCGCCGCATGGGGATCCCGCCCCGTATCCACAGCCCTCCGCTGGCACCGATCGTGATGTCCTCGATCAGCCCCAGACTCGGTTCGAAACGGAACTCGAAGGGTTTCATCGTCTCCTTGTCCCACGCCGTCAGACGGCCGCTGGGGCACATCGAAGCCTCGCGGATGGCCAGCTTGCGGGCTTCGGGGTCGTCGGATGCCTCGGTCAGCGTCCACGCATCGCCGTGCGGGTGGCAAAAACGTGCGAAGACGCAATATTTCTCGTTATCCGTCATCTGGAGCGTGCCCCCGTCGATCACCTCGGCATCGTCGAGCAGGGCGTCCGGACGTGCCGTGAGGCGGGGATCCCAGTCTGCCTTCTCGTGCGAACCGTCGCAGTAGGGCTTGCGGTGCGATGCGCCGCAGCGGCAGATCGCCGTGGGTTCCGCCTCGGTCGAAAAAAGCCTGCCCTGCTGGAAATACCAGCTTTCGTTGGACTCGTTGGGCATGATGAACTGTTCGGCCAGCGGCGGCCTCCCGTAGACCAGGTAGGGGCCCTCCTCGGTCACCGTGATGCTGAAACGCCCTCTGGCAGGTGAACTTCCCGTTTCAATTTTCAATTTGGACATACTATTTGCATTTATAATTCGTTAAGGAGTAGGCGGCAATAATTATTCCCAAATGAATAATTTAGGATGTCCTTGTAGGATTTATCCCGCTTTTTGGTATCTTTGCAAAGATTTTTTAAATTGAAATTCGGTAAATTTGAGTAATATGAAAGGATTCGTAAGGCTGATGGCTGTGGTCGTGACTGCGGCGGCTTTTGCCGTGGCATGCAGCAAGGATAAGGATTCGGGCAAGATCACGCTCGATTCCCCGGCGGTGTTCTTTGCGCAGGCCGGAGGGTCGGCTACGGTCGGTTTCACGGCACAGAACATCAAGACGCTGTCCGCGACGAGCAAACCCACCGGTTGGGACGAGGCGGTCGTCGACCTTGCAGGCGCGACGATCTCCGTCAAGGCCCCTTCGGCCGAGGACATCGAGAGCGGGGATGCCGTCAAGACCGGCTCGTTCTCCTTTACGGGTTACACCCCGGGCGGTACGCTCGTTTCGGCGACGCTCTTCGCCGGTATCGTGACGACGAAGGACATCAGCGCCGAGGTGGCCAACAGTTATATCGTCTCGGAGCCCGAAACCAATTACCTGATCGACGCTACGCGCAAGAGCGACGGCTCTCTGCTGGCTACTTCCTATGTGGACGTCGTATGGCAGACCGCATCGGGATTCGTGCAGTATGCGGACTTCGAGGACGGCAAGGCGTCGTTCTACATCGGTGCCGACAGCGACGACGCCACCAAGATCAAGCAGGGCAACGCCGTGATCGGCGCCTACAATGCCGACGACGAACTTATCTGGAGCTGGCATATCTGGGCGACGGATTACGACCCCGATGCGGATACGGTCGTTTTCAACGACTATACGCTGATGAACCGCAACCTCGGAGCCCAGGCCAACGACAATTCGACGACGGACAAGATACTCGCTTCCTACGGGTTATATTACCAGTGGGGACGCAAAGACCCGTTCATCGGGCCGAATACTTATCAGGGTTCGGAGGGCTCGGGTGCCCCGATGTACAGCGGAAGCGCCAGCTCCAGTCTACCTGAAAATGATCGAGTCGAGCGCCGAGACCGGTACGATGGAATATGCCATCCGGAACCCGCTCGTCTTTATTACGGGTGTGGCAGACACGGACAACGACTGGCTCTGGAGCGGCCGTTCCGATGGATTGTGGTCGGCGGACGACAATGTGGCCGACAAGAGCGTCAACGACCCCTGTCCCTACGGCTGGCGCGTAGCTCCCTCGGACGCGTTCGCTGATCTGAGGATCGTCGGTACCCCGGCCGTGGGCGACGAGGCGAAATACGGCTGGG
>OGQH01002648.1_pt1 | contig 11801 bp, 10 predicted proteins | sample 1553181 | NCBI WGS metagenome assembly OGQH01 (sample SAMEA2579946, study PRJEB22360) | human gut metagenome | biome: human gut; feature: human-associated habitat; material: faeces | place: Denmark | collected 2008/2010 | reverse complement strand
ATTTGGAATCAACGACAAGAAACTGGAGGGAAATAGAAATAAGAAATACACCAGATGGTGCAACATTTGATAAGCAGACAAGCAGTAAGTGCGAGGCAGCATATGAACAGGCATGCATTGTACCTGATTTTGCATTAGCGTATTATAATCCTAACGACACAATTCCTAACTGGTATCTGTCTGACCAATCAGAGTATGTGTTTGCATATAGTGAAGAAAAAGCAGGAGATGCAAAATCAACATCTGACACGATGGTGTGTCTTGATGTTGGAGCAATATCTGTAGCAATGTATGAAGATTTTTATGATGATATTCCTAAGATGACTATATCAGTATATGGAGTTCCAAAGTCACTTTTTAAAAAGAAGTTTGGGAAAACATTTGGGCCGAAGGAGTATTTTAAATATCTGGATACGCTTACGGATAATGGGTATAAGGGCTGTGATTTACTTTGTTCAAAGGATATAACGGCAACAGGTGTATATTATGTTGATTATGCGGAACTTAATAAAAAGGGAGATTACATTAATTATATAATGGAATATAAATTTTCAGATGCAGGGAAAAAGGTATATCTGAAGGCATGTGCAGCAGGCGGATATAAGATAAGCGATGAGAAGTTATATTCGGAGTGGAAGAAGGCGCATGCGGAGCAGATGATTAATAATTAGGCAGACAGCTTAGTTAAAGGAGGGCATCTATGAAAAAGTTATTATTAACTATGACATTATTGGGAACTGTGTTTACAGTGAGTGCATGTTCAGGAAACAAAGATGTTGTATCAGATGAAAGTTCTGAATTGCTTGCAAAACCAGAGGTTACACAGGCAGCAACCAAAGAAGGCGAAAGTTTTAATGATAATTCAGAAACAGATGAGACGGGAAAATATGAGAAAATCCAGTATGGAATATATGAATTATATTTTCCAATAATAAAAGAAAGTGACAAAATACGAGGCGTGGAGTATCTGTATGACGCGTATTTTGCGGAAAATGTAAATGTACATAAATCAATAAATCGTCCAGAAGGAACTTCTTCAGCAGAAGGTAATACGCAATTAAGTTGTTGTGCAGCAGCGTTTCCAGAATTTGCTGTTGATTCGGAAGAAAAGCAAATTACAAGAGATGAAATGGCTAAATCAAAGAATGAATTGATTAAGACAAGAGTGGCAAGGGCATATAGAGAATCAGATGAAGAAACAAATGTAAGTTATGAAAGAGATGAAGAAGCTGATAGAAATAAAAAAATGAAGCATGAGTTCAAACATGTAGATGTACAGGCAGTGTCATTTGCTTTATATGAGAGCTTTTATGAAACAATACCTAATCTTACAGTAAATGTTTATGGAATGAGTTATTCAACATGGAATAAATACATGCCAGAAGATGATGTATATTCTATTAATGATACTAAAGCCATGATGACAGCACTGGCTGAAAATAATTATTCGGACTGTGATAAACTTGCCAGCAGGAAAATTGATAAGAGCGGTGTATATTATATGGATTACAGTGAGTATAACAAAGATAACATATACAAGCAGTTATTCATAGTGGCAGAATTTGATGAAATGCCGATTGATTATGCAGTGGCTATAAATGATGACATGAATTATAACATAAGTAATTCACAGGATTATGCTAAGTGGAAAGAGGATAATAAGGATAAGTTTATAGAATAGAAGATGGGGATTGAGACAAAGGGGCGGATACTAATTGTGTATATGTATTGATAGTGTCAGATAGAACATGAAATCAGCTATAATTAAATGTATAAAGTAAAATAAATTGTGTGTATAATGTCGTATTAAAAAGTATGGAGGGAACACATGAGAAGGGGATTATTAACAGCAGCATTATTGGGAGTTATGCTTACATTCAGTGCATGTTCTGAAAACAAAGATGTTGTATCGGATGAAAGTTCTGAATTGCTTGCTAAACCAGAGGTTACACAGGCATCAGCTAAGGAATTAGAAAGCGGAAGTGCAGATTCTGACAGTACTTCTGCGGGGAAATTTAAGAAAATCCAGTTTGGGGATTTGGAATTGTATCTTCCGGATATTGCAGAAGCTGACAAAAAAAGAGGCGTTAAATATGTAGATGATGCCTACTCTTTAGATATGGATCTATATGAAATCCATAAAAAGATTAATAAGCCCGATGGCATGAAAATAAAGAATGCAGACGGATTTGGTATTGGTATGCCATATCGTGAATATAGTGAAGAATTGCAAAAGCAAGTAGATGAATTTAATTATACAGTAACAGAGGTGTTTTTTGATCCAGAAACAATCGAAGATGGAAATCGTGACGGAGGAAACGATGCAATATTACCACATGAGATTTCTGCAATTGATGTGCTGGCAATATCATTTGCAATATACGAGGACTTTTTTGAAAGTGTTCCGGATATTAAGCTGAGTATATATGGCATACCACATGAGGTGTGGAATAAGTATCTTTCAGCGGATGACAGATATTCAAGGGATCAGAATACTAAAATGCTTGAAGCTTTTAGAAGCAACGGCTATTCAGAGTGTGACCTGATAGCGGACAGGGAAATAAAGACTACAGATGTATACTATATGGATTATGCCTGGTTTAATAAGGATAACAGATATAAACAGTTTCTTATGGTCCTTGAGATGGAAGATATTCCATGTGAGTATTCATTTTATATAAGTGAAGGAATGGGATATGTAATGGATGAAGGCGGGGAGTCTGCATATGCCGCATGGAAGGAAGCCAATAAGGCTAAGTTCATAGAATAGAAGATGGGATTGAGACAAAGGGGGCGGATACAATAGATGAAACTGGTTAATAAATTAATTATTATATACAGGGAGTATATAAAACGGGCATTTGTAACGATAATGCTTATGTTCATATGTGTTATATCCTTCTATATGACAGACAGGACATGGAATACATATACGAAGAACAGATGTGAGACTGGAATAAAACGGAAGGCTTACAGTATAAGTCCCTATAATATTAATAAGATTAAATTTTCTACAAGAAGTGTTCATGCTGAGCAGAGTGACATGCTAGAAGGACTTGCTTCAATAGAAGAAATATCAGCATATGGACTGATTATAAAAAATGATGTGCAGTTTGATAATGGTTATGTAAATGTTGTAATAAGTGATTCTGATATAGCTGACATGTGTAATACAGGAGTAAGCAGGGCAGATATTGAACAGAAGCAGGCAGAGTGGGAAGGATATGACCTTGTGTGGATTGGAAGTTCATATAAGGGAGTCTATGAGATAGGACAGAGATGCCAGACAATGGCATCAGAATGTGTAGTTGTGGGATTTCTTAAGGACGACGCACAATGGCTTTTTGTTAATGAGACCATAACACTTGAGAAACCGGATCTGTCGGAGAGTGGACTTGTGGTAACAAAGGATACATCTAAGTATGACTGGGGAGAGAGTCTGGAATACACGACACCTGTCTATTATGTCGCAGATTATAAAGACAATGATGTAATAAAGAGTAAGCTTATGGATTATCAGGCTGAGAAAGGGATAAGGGCATCTATTATTAATGAAGGAGAGCAGCTTGATAAGGATGTTAAAGACAATTCAATAACTAATGACAAGACATTTATAGCATCGGTGCTTCTGTATGTTATAGCAATAGTTGCGATATCAGCAGTTACGATTATTGAGTGTCTTATTAACAGAAGAGATTATGCAATATTCATAATTAACGGAATCAGCAGAAAAGCTGTCTATTCGATGATACTGATTAAGAATCTGATACTGATTATAGTATCTGCACTTGCTGCATGGCTGTACTGTCAGTGGGAGACATTCGGAAAGATAATAGTACAGACAGCAGGTGAGTATGGGAATGAATTAAATTATACAGCAAAGATAATGGCACACTGCATATATGTTCCTATTATTATTGCAGCAGAGGCTGTGATTATGACAGTCATATCGTGCATAGTACCTGTTGTGTATCTGCATGGAAAAGGTCTTATCGACCTTATGAAGAAATGAGGTGGCGTGAGGTATGAATATAATAAAGAGAATCATACAGAATGTATTCAGATACAGACTTACAGCATGCTTTTTCATAATAGGACAGCTTATAATGTACGTTACGATATTCGGGGCACTGGGAATATATAACAAGGCATACCAGAAGGAAGCGGACAGGCTTGCTGCACTGTATAAGAACCGTATAGAGATGTCAGTTGTATCATTGAATAAATCGGACATTTTATCGGCATGTACGGACGGAGTTACAGAAGGCAATATAAGGGCAAAGAAGGTAGGATTATATTATACGGAAAGAAAATCTTCCACTGTTGCACCGGAGATTATACTGGCAGTGAACGAAGAACTGCCATATGTGATGGAGAGTGGAAGGATTCCCGGAACATCAGAAGAAGATTATGGAAAGAGACTCGTAGCTCTCGGAAGGTCACAGTACAGATATGCGTATGAAGAAAACGGAAAGCATTATGTAACATTTGAGAATGAAACATATGAGGTTACAGGCGTAATCGGCAATGAAGGCTCTGATTATTCTGACAATATGATTGTATTCGATAACAGATGTCTTGGAGATAATGTAAGAAAAACTGTCAATGAGCTGAAGGAATACACGATTATGATTGACAGCAATACAGTGGAACTTAATGATACATATGAAAAGGTATATAACAATGTATATGGAGCTGATATTAACTGTGCAATTGAGAGCCGCTCAGTTTCAGGAAACGGACAGAGTACAGTTGAAAAAACTCTCCAGAAAGAGAACATCAGGATAAATAAAGTCGTATATATCTTCTGTATTCTTAACTGTATGCTTATGTCTGAATTCTGGATTATAGAAAGAAATAAGGAATTTGCAATAAAGAGGACTTATGGCTTCGGGCAGTTAAGATTAATCGGAGGAATTGCAAGGGATATTCTTATACTTGGCTCGGCATCGCTTGTTATATATGTTGTTGTTCATCTGTTTGCAGCGGGAGTTCTTGGAATAAAGCTGTATACGATAAGCTGGAACTTAAGGCTTATAGCGTCTGTACTGTTTATTAACCTTACGGCGCTTGTGTGTACAATAATTGTTCCTGTATACAGGATAATGAGGATGAACCCGGCTGTTACATTGGAGGATATGGAATGATAAGATTAGAGAATATTACGAAGATATACAATGAAAAGGTTGATGATACTAAGGCACTTGATGATGTAAGCCTTAAGATAGAGGACGGTGAATTCATTTCGGTTATGGGAGCGTCAGGAAGTGGAAAGAGTACGCTTCTTAAGATTATCGGCTGCATGGACAGCCCGACATCAGGGAAGTATTATCTTGATGATACTGAGGTTACAGCGGCAAGCCGTTCACAGGTACATAAGCTGCGTAAGGAAAAGATTGGGTATGTGTTCCAGCATTTTGCACTGATGGATTATTATACTGCGTATGAGAATATAGAGCTTCCGCTGCTTGCAGCTAATGTAAAGCGAAAGGAAAGAAAGCGGATTATATTAAAACAGATGGAGCATCTTGGAATACTGTCAGAAAGAAATAAGCTGCCGGGAAAGATGTCAGGCGGACAGCAGCAGAGAGTTGCGATAGCAAGAGCATTGGTTACGAATGCAGATATCATACTTGCTGATGAACCGACAGGAGCACTTGACCAGAAGACAGGACATGAAGTGTTAGAGCTTCTTAAGGAGATTAATAAGTCTGGAAAGACTGTTATCATAGTAACCCATGATGAAGGGATTGCTAAGATGACGGACAGGATAATTACTATCAGTGATGGTCGGATTGTTTGAGATAGTAAAGAGAGATAATGCATTTCATGACGTTTTTTCGTCATTTCGTGACATCTATCTAGGATAATATATAAAAAAAGCTATAATTAATGTAATATAGATTGTGAAAAACAGGCTGCATTGGTTATAGCTTTTTATTATGGAGGGGACTTATGAAATAAGTAGAAAATTTTCTCGACTTTTTTCAAACGGAATTCGTATATATGTATATCAGGGAAATAAATGAGTTCACGATTATATGGGGAAAATTGAATATGAAAAGAAAAATAGCATGTGTATTATTAGGAGCTGTGTCGCTTCAGCTGTTGTCTTGCGGACAACACGAAAGTAACGAGACACTGACTGAGCCAAACTATGTGCTTCAGGAATATGAGACAACAAAGAGCGAGAATGGATATTCAATAGTTAATGGTTTTATGGTCTATGATGAACCAAGTCCTTCTGGATTGTATGTATATTATCCATATGTTGAAGAGAAGAAAAAAGGTGTGAACTATCTTGATGATATGTATATAAGAGGAAATTCTGCTAGAGATGAGGAATTACAAGGGGAGGCAAGACCAGATGGTACATCAAGCAAAATTGGAAATTCGGCGTGTGACAGTATGATAGTTAATGCATGGTCTACGCCAGATTTTGCATTGAAATACAACTCTGATTCATCGAAAGGAGTAGGTGATGAACGTGTTGGTTTTGCATTTTCATATCTTATTAATGATGGAGATAAAGAATATAAATCAGGTGATGATGCAATGGCTGATGTTGATGTTGCAGCATATTCTTTTGCACTGTATGAGGATTTTAAAGATTATGGCGGTCCGGTATGTACAGTAGAAATATATGGAGTACCGCAGGCTTTATTTAAAGAGAAATTTGGCAAGAAATTTAATAGCAACAAATTGTATGATTTTTTGGATAAACTTAAAAAAGATAACTATAAATCATGTGAGCTTCTTGCAACTAAAAGGATTACTGAAACTGATGTATATTATATAGATTATTCTGAGTTTAGTAAAAAGGGGCAGTATGGGAATTATGTTATAAAGTATACTTTTAGTGAAAAACCGCGTTATAACTGGGTTAACACTGTAAATGTCGGTCGTTACAATATTAATGATGAAGCAAAGTATACAAGCTGGAAAAAGGAACATGCGGAGAAGTTTATTAATAACTAACAGGAAATTATCAACGATGATATGCATTTCATGCCACATTTATGACATTTTGTTCCATATATCTTTTAATACATAATTGAAAGTACTATAATTATAATCATAAATTGAAACAGGGGGCGGCATATGAAGGGTAAGAAAAAGGTTATTATAGGTATTATTGCAGCAGTTGTAGTTGTTGGAATCGTGGTGGCAGTAGTTCTGGGGATGAGAAGAGGGAAATCAGACAAAACAATTAATGTCGGCAATGCAACAGAGTCAGACGAGATGAGCAGCTGGAGAACTGACGGACATCGTGTGGCTAAAGCGGAGTCGGGATATTATTATCTGGACTGGAGTGATACTGATTCGACTACAATGCTTATGTATCTTGATGACAGTACACATAAGATTATTCCAGTGTGTGCCAAAGCTGAATGTAAGCATAATTCATCAGATTGTAATGCAGTATTAGACAGCAGTTACGACAATTCTCCGCTTCATTACTATAAGGGAAGTCTATATGTTGTTAAAGTGGAAGGCGGTATGGCTAAGTTAGAAAGAATTGCGAAAGATGGAAGCAGCAGAGAGGATGTTGCAGATCTGTTTGCCAGTGATGATGGAACAGTGTCTTTAGTATTCCATGATGATTGTGTATATGCATATGACAGAATTGGACACATGGGGGCAGTTGAGAGCAAAGATACTGATAAAGTAGTGATTGTAAAGGCAGAACTTGCAAATGGAAAGACAAGTGAAGTGTTCTCATATGAGGGAGCAAATAACGCTATTAACGAGGCAAGAAGCTTCGGTGATAAGCTGTTTTTCCTGATAAATCATAATTCAATTGATAAAGAAACATTAACGGCAGACGTTAATTACAAGCTTTATTGTTATGATTATGCCACAGGCAGCGCAGAACTGGTATCTGATAAGAATATATCTGATTATTATGTTTTCTAAAGCTACACTTAAAGAAAGAAGGCAGTATTACCGTGAGGAATGGTCCACTAAAGACTTGCCTGACTTCGTGATAGATAAGGGGCTTTATTCAAGAAAGCTTAATGAGAATGACGGAAAACTTATTTATAAGGCTGATGATTCAATAGTAATGGCAGCCTTGTCATATGATGGAAAGTACATATATATGTGTAACGGTGGAGCAGGAAGTGCAACCCAGATTACTAATTTTATTGATGAGAAAATATTTGTGCTCAATCCAGACGGAACTCTTGTAAATACTATAGAACTCGACAGAAGAAAAATGAGTAATCTGTACTATGGCGACGACAAATATCTGTTCTTAGGCTACTCTAATAAGCTGTCATATATTGATAAAAGCAGCATTAGCGGCAGTGTGGAGATAGTTCCTGTTAAGTGATTTTGGAGTGTACTTATAGAGCGTGCTTGCAGGTTGGGCTTACACAGTGAGGGCGGAATATGAACGAGTTTAGGAGACTGATTAACAGGAAAGTTGTCATTGGTTTTATTGCATTACTGGTTATAAATGTATCTTTGTATGTATATCAGCAGACGAAGGGCGCAGGGCTTAAGGAGTTAAGGTTTGAAACCGTGCAGCGGCAGTGGTGTGTTGATTATTATGGTGATTATGATATTGAGGCTGCGATAAATGCGGTGAATTCAGATATAGAGGGGATATTAAGTTACAGGAAAGCGGATAAGCAGGGGACTGTTGTGGAATCTGAGGTACAGGTTGATGCGGAGACTGGGGAAGAGTCCGATGTTCAGATTGGTGCGGAGACCGAGGTTTTGGAAAAATATAAGGCGCTGTCTGAGAGGGAACAGCTTCTGTTTCTGACGGTATTAAGGGATATAGAAAGCCAGTTGGAATATATAAAGAAGTATCCTGAAGACATGAAGCAGATTCAGACTAATGCACAGCAGCTTATGACTTTCTCTATATTTTCAGATAAGAACAGCTTTACATATAATAATATTGTAAAGACTGGCAAGGATTTTGAAAAAGTAGCTGATGTATCGCTTTATCTTGTTAATAATAAAGCAGCAGGCAGTTTTGTGAATTATTATTACACATTTTACTTCGCGCTGATTATGATGGTTTTCATAATATATGGTCTGTCGGGTGAGCGTGATAATGGAATGTGGGGGATTGTACATTCGGCAGGAAGCGGAAGGCTTCGGCTTGCGTTACACAGACTGTTTATTATCGCAGGCTCTGGCGTGGTTATAACAGCGGGTCTGTATTTTACAACATTTGCAGCAGCGCTGCTGTTATACGGCGGAGCAGGTGCGCTCAATGCGCCGGTTCAGTCTATACAGGCATTTGAAAGATTTGCTATGCCGATGAGCCAGATTGGGTTCGTGCTATACAATTATGTATACAGTGCGCTGGCGGTAGTGGTTCTTAGCGTGGCATTATGGACTGTATTCGTTGTCAACAGGAAGCGAAATCATGCGCTTATTCTGACTGGAGTAGTTGTGGGGCTGGAAGTGCTTATGTATTACAGGATAGGACTTCACAGCATCTACAGTGCATTTAAACAGATTAATATTGTGCGTCTTATGAAGGTCAACGCGGTCATCAGCACATATGCGAACCGCGGAAGGGGAAGCTTTGTCATATCTGAGTCGGCTATTATGTTCTGGGCGCTTATGGTGATTCTTGTTGTGTCCGTGGCAGTTGCGGTAGTGGGAACTGTGTTTATGCGTCCGAGTCAGGGTAAAAATGTGCTGACACGGCTTACTGATAAGCTGTATGCCGGATATCAGCATATTTTTGCAAATGTGCCTGTTGTATTCAAGGAGCTTCACAAGCTGCTTGTGACAAGCAGGGGATTTACGGTTATTGTGGTGCTTCTGCTGGTTGTTATGTATTTTATCAGTTATGGAAAGATGGCTTTCTCGGACAACTCCAGAGAGCGTGACAGGATATATCTTGAAAAGGGCGGTGCTGATTATTCGCAGATATCCGCCCTGATTGATGAGCGCAGAGCTGATTATATGCAGGCTGTCCAGAAAAGTATGGAAGCTTCTGAACAGTATGAGAATGGTGAGATTGGAATTGACGAGTTATCGCAGATTAATTCGACTGTGTCTATATATGCGTCGCGTTATGCTGCGGTGAGGGAATTTGAGCAGAAGCAGGAATATCTTGAGAATCTTAAGGAAGAGACTGGTATTGATGGTTACATGATGTCAGACAGGGGATATGAGGAGATATTTGGCAAGTACGGAAAGGCAAGAGAGACTGTTCTTCTTATGGCTCTGCTTGTGTCTGTTGTGCTTATTGTTTCTGAGAATATCGGAATTGAGACAAGCACAGGAACTAAATATATTGTCAATGCTGCAAGCGGAAAGAACACTGTTAAGGTTAAGCGGATTGTGGCATCTTTAGTGTTGTGCATAGTCCTGTATGTTCTTGTGTATGGAATTGATATGATACATTTGCGAAGCTATTATGGCATGCCGTACACGGACGCACCGCTTATGAGTCTCACATTTATGAGGGATTGCGGGTTTTATATTACTGTTGGAACATTTATGATAATCCGACTGATTGTAAGGCTGATTGCAATGCTCATTACATTTGCAGTTACATATGTACTGTGCAGCCGTTTTTCTGAGGTGCGCGGAAGGGTTGTGTCTGTGCTTCTTATGGCTGCGGTGATTGTGATTGCGGCTGTGATGGGAAATGTGAGTATATGGTGAAAGGGTGAATAAGGATATTGAAAAAGGCAGAAGATTTACCTGAATTTCTCAGGTAGTTCTTCTGCCTTGTGTTTTATGTGTTGTGTGAATTATTCCGCATCACCGAAGATTACATGTCTTACTGGTGTAAGTGCATATAAAAGTATCATGCCGATGATTCCGCATACGATTATCTCGCCAGCACCAACTGTAACGAAGAACATTGCAAACATGCCCTCTGAGCCGTAAGCAAACTTAAGTACGAATGGTACAATGATTGTGTTAGCAACAATTGGTGGAACTGGTGCAAGCCACTTATGCTTTCTTAACAGGTATGTTCCGATTGCGCCGATAAGTGTTGCAATGCTTCCAAATACTACATCCCATACAATTGCGCCACCAAGGATGTTAGCAATTATACAGCCAACAAATAATCCAGGGATTGCTGCAGGTGTAAAGTAAGGCAGTATTGTGAGTGCCTCCGCAATTCGAAACTGCACTGGTCCGAAACTGATGTAGTTAAAGATTACTACAAGTACGACATAGATTGCTGCGATAACAGCGGCCTGTGTGATGAATTTCACACTCATTCCTTTTTTTCTTCATATTCAATTATCTCCTTTAGTTTTGTTTTGCGTGTGGAAGGTCTCGAACACACGATTTGTTACTGTGTCATAACACAGCCTGTGTAGTTTAGCAGATTATCATGAGATTGGCAAGTACAAATGTATATTATATGTGAATGTAAGCTGGATGTAAGTTTCGTGTTATATAATTGTGGTAAATAAAGAAGCACATTTTTAATAAGAGACATTGAAAAAGGAGGGCGAGATTTATGGATGATAAAAATGTTGTTAAGAAAAGGGTGACTCTTGCTATTGCATTTGCAGTATTCATTGTTGTGGTAATTGCAGTAATACTGCTTATCAAGCCAGTAATGTCTAAGGTTCAGGAGAATCGCACAGCAAAGGTGTCTCAGGAAACGGCACAGGAAGCGGAAGAATTTCTTAAGACTAAGTATCCGGAAGTTGTGATTGAGAAGCGCGAAATGTATGTCGAAGAGCATAAGCCGCAGGAGAATACGCAGTATATTAGCAGCAAGAGCATTGATACGGAATATTCGTATGCATCTTACGTATTCTATGGTACAATGGATACACCAGATGCGAAAGGAGACA
>OGQH01002646.1_pt1 | contig 11806 bp, 9 predicted proteins | sample 1553181 | NCBI WGS metagenome assembly OGQH01 (sample SAMEA2579946, study PRJEB22360) | human gut metagenome | biome: human gut; feature: human-associated habitat; material: faeces | place: Denmark | collected 2008/2010 | reverse complement strand
CACACAAGGTTTCTGACGCATGTGTTGGCTGCGGCGCTTGCGAGGGCGCTTGCCCGGTTGGTGCAGTTGCCGTTGAGAACGGCGTTGCAGTTGTGAACGCAGACGCTTGCATCGATTGCGGCGCTTGCGAGGGCGCTTGCCCCACCGGTGCAATCACCGCTGAATAATCAGCGGCATTGCCGGAATAACGCATCCAAGGCAGCAGACCTGTTCAGGCGGGTCTGCTGCTTTTTGTTTTTGCACAAATTCCGGGAGCAATTCCGGTTATTTTTCTGAGAGGAATCGGCACACTGTCTATGGAACATTCTACCGAAGTTTTGTATAATAGAACAAAGGTCTACTGCACCCCTGCCCACCGGTTCGGGTCGGACGCGCTGCTGCTGGCCCGCTTCTGCGAGCCAAAACGCAGCCAGACGGCGGCCGACCTGTGCTCCGGCTGCGGCATCGTGGCGTTGGAGTGGCACGACCGCGGCCACCGCGGCCCCTGTGCGGCGCTGGAGCTCCAACCCGAGGGCAGCGCCCTGCTGGCAGATGCTGTCACCGAGCAAGGCATCGGCCACATCACGCCCCATTGCGCCGACCTGCGCACCTTCCGGCAGGGGGAGGGCAGTTTTGACGTGTGTGCGTGCAATCCGCCCTATTTTACCGCCGGGCCTCAGAGTCAGAATGCGGCCCACGCGCTGGCCCGGCACGAAAACACCTGCACGCTGGACGATGTGTGTGCCTGCGCGTTCCGCCTGTTGAAGGACGGCGGGCGGCTGGCGCTGTGCCACCGGCCGGAGCGGTTGGCCGAAGTGCTGGATGTGCTGCGGGCCCACCGGCTGGAGCCCAAGCGGCTGGCCTTCGTCAAGAACCGGGCAGACGCAGCCCCGTGGCTTTTCCTTGTGGAAGCCCAGAAAAACCGCAAGACCGGCCTGCGTGTGGAGCCGGATGTGCTCATCAGCGCCGGAGCGGCGCTCTACGGGAGGTAACTATGGCAGGAACTCTTTACATCGTGGCAACCCCCATCGGCAACCTGGACGACATGCCGCCCCGGGTGGCCGCCACCTTTGGCGCGGCAGACTTCATTGCCGCCGAGGACACCCGCGTGACCATGAAGCTGCTGAACTTTCTGGGCCTGAAAAAGCCCATGGTCAGCTACTACGAGCACGCTTTGCAGAAGGGCGAGGCCATTCTGCAGCGCATCGAGGCAGGGGAGAGCTGTGCGCTGTGCTCCGATGCGGGCATGCCCTGCGTTTCCGACCCCGGTGAGGTGATCGTGCGGGACGCTCTGGCCCGCGGCATCAAGGTGGTGCCGGTGCCGGCTGCCTCGGCCTGCGTCACAGCACTGGCCGTGTCCGGGCAGGACACCTCCCGCTGGGTATTCGAGGGCTTTCTGCCGGTGAACCGCAAGCAGAAAAAGGAACGGCTGGCCGATCTTCTGCACGAAAAGCGCACCGTGATCTTTTACGAAGCACCCCACAAGCTGCGCACCACCCTGGACGACCTGACCGCCGCCTTTGGCCCGGAGCGCAGCATCACCCTGTGCCGGGAGCTGACCAAGCTCCACGAAGAGATCTGGAAAACCACCCTGGGCGAGGCCGTGGAGCACTACAGGGCCAACGACCCCCGCGGCGAGTATGTGCTGGTGATGGCCGGTGCCCCCGCCGGGGAGGATGCCGACGCCGGGCTGACGCTGGAGCAGGCAGCGCAGCGGGCACTGGAGCTGACGGGTGAGGGCTTTGGCCCCACGGCAGCGGCCAAGGCGGCGGCACAGGGCACGCCCTATTCCAAGAGCGAAGTGTACAAGCAGCTGCTGGTGCTGCAACAGGACCGGCAGACTGCGGAATGATAAGAGGAGGACTTTTTTCGTGACAAAACTTCTGGTCCTGAGCGACAGCCATGGCGGACGCGCCGCCATTGAGCGGGTGCTGCTGAAGGAGAATGCGAACATTGACGCCCTGGTTTTTCTGGGCGACGGCCTGCGGGACCTGGAACAGGCCCTGACCCCGTACCCCCGGCTGCGGGCCTACTCGGTGGCCGGCAACTGCGACTACGGCGCTCTGGAGCCGATGGACGGTCTGGCCGCCTTTGACCAGACCATCATGTTCTATACGCACGGTCATATGTACGGCGTAAAATACGATCTGGACACGCTGACAGATGCCGCTGCCGCCCGGGGCGCGGAAGTGGCCCTGTTCGGCCACACCCATGTTCCCCATGCCGAGCAGCGGGGCAAGGTGTTTTTGTTCAACCCCGGCTCCTGCGGCCGCTGCTACACCGGCCCCGACACCTACGGCCTGCTGACGCTGGAAAACGGCAAGGTGACCGCCTATGAGCACAAAGAGGTACCGAAGCAATGAGCATCAACGAGGTGCGCTATCTGCCGGAATGTGGCAGCACCAACGCCTATGTGAAAGAGCATTTTGAAGAATTCGGTCCGGTGGGGGCCGTGTATACCGAAAACCAGACCGCCGGGCGCGGCCGTCTGGGCCGCAGCTGGGTGAATGCCGAGGGCAAGGCCCTGTACTATACGGTGGCCATCCGGGAGCCGCTGGCCCAGCCTGCCACCCTGCCGCTGCTGGCCACGCCGGCGGGGGGCCGCCCGGATCAGCGTCAGCCCGCCCGCCCCTCCCCCCCTGCCGCTGCTGGCCAGTCTGGCGGTGCGCCGCCAGCTGCAGCTGCGCTACGGCGTGGACTGCCAGATCAAATGGCCCAACGACCTGCTGCTCAACGGCAAAAAAGTCGTGGGCATCCTGTGCGAAAGCGTGAGCTACGGTTACCAGCAGCAGGGGCGCGGCATCCTGTGCGGCATCGGCATCAATCTGGCCCAGCCCCAGAGCTATTTTGACGCCGCCAACCTGCCCAACGGCACCTCGCTGGCACTGCAGGGGGCAAACGTTGATCTTGCCGCCGACCCTGCCTGGCTGGCCGAGGGCCTGACCGACTTTGGCTTTGACCGCAACCTGTACACCTTTGCCCGGGACGGCTTTGCGCCCTTCCGGGAGGAGTACAAGGCCGCCTGCGTCAATCTGGGCCGCCGGGTCACCTTTGACCTGCCGGAAGGCGGGCAGGGCGCCGGGGAGGCCATCGACGTGGACGAGGAAGGACGCCTTGTGGTGCGCACCGACAGCGGCGAAGTGCATGTGTTCACCGGCGAAGTATCGGTGCACGGCATCTACGGGGCCGTGTAATATGCAAAAAGAGCCGCTGCTGCACGGATGATGTGCAGCAGCGGCTCTTATCGTTCGGCTTATCTTCTCCGCTTCATCCTGCGCCGCCGGTTCAAGTTGAGGGAACCGCCGCCGCATGCCAGCGTGACAACACTCAGCACGAGCAGGATGACCGCCAGTGCGGCCAACAGCAGCAGGGTGGACCGGCTGTCGGTGCGGAAGTCGGAGACGTACTCCTGATGGGTCACCAGATCCACCTGGCCTACCTCGCAGCCGTCCAGATACACCGTGGCGGTGCCCAGCTTCTGGCCGTTTTTCACGGTGGCCGACACGCTCTCGGGCAGGTCAAAGGAATAGCTCACCTTGTCGTCCGCGTGGCCGTAGCCGCTGACCGGAGCAGCCGCATACAGTTCCACCTCCGGATGGGTGCGGCATTTGGTCAGGTCCACGGTGGTCACCACGGTCTGGGTGTCCACCAACGGCCGGTCAGCAAAGCTGGCAAAGGCCCAGTCAAACAGTTCGTCGCACTCGCTGTACAGATGCTCGTTGCTGTCGCTGCCCAGGATCACAAGGCCGTAGGTGTGGCCGTCCTTTTGAGCAAGGGCCACCGCACAGCGGCCTGCCAGGGTGGTAAAACCGCCCTTGACCCACTTGACAGAATCCTTATAATAAGCACCAGAGGCGTCCATCAGCGGGTTGGAGCTGCTGATGGTGCGCTGCTCGCTGTGGAAATTCGTCTGGCCCAGCGTATAGGTGGTGGAACCGGCCACCTGCGCAAAGGTCTCGTTGGCCGCGCAGGCCGCCGCGATCTTTGCCATGTCCTCTGCCGAGGCCACATTGCCGTAATCGTACAGGCCGTGGGCGCAGGTAAAGGTGGCACTGGTGCAGCCCAGCTCTGCGGCACGGGCGTTCATCTGCTGGATGAAGGCATTCAGGCTGCCGCCCACGTCCCAGGCGATGACGCTGGCCGCATCGTTGGCACTGGTGATGAGCAGGGCGTTCAGCAGGTCGATGCGGCGCACCGTCTCCCCGATGCGCAGGCCCATGGTGGTGCCGTTGGCGTTCTGGATGTCTTTGAACTCCTGCGTCAGGTCGGTGGGCACCGTGACCTCACCGTTCAGGTCCTTGCCGCTTTCCAGCAGCAGCAGGGCCGTCATCATCTTGGTCAGGCTGGCTACATAGCGGGGCTGGTCGGCATTCTGGCTCAGGATGGTCTTGCCGGTGTCCGCGTTGAACAGATACACCGCCTCGGTCTCGGTTGCAGTCTGGATGGGCATGGGGTATACTGCAAATACCGGCAGCACTGCACTGACGGTGACCGCCAGCGTAAGCACCAGCGCCGCCAACCGGCGGCAGAACGTGTTGTGAAGCATGAAGGTACCCCCTTGAATCCCGCTCCGGCAAAACCGGTGCGCACATTTTTGTTCCTTACTTATAAGAATACCATAAACGAACCAAAAGAGAAAGGTGGTTTTTCACAATGTTCCTGTCCTTTTGTGGAAAAAGTCCCCGCAACGAAGGCGCGGCCTTTGTGGCTCCCAACGCCACCGTGCAGGGCGATGTGATCCTGAAGCCCGGCTCCACCGTATGGTATGGGGCCGTGCTGCGCGGCGACGACGGTACCCTGACCCTCGGCGAGAACAGCAACGTGCAGGACAATGCCGTGCTGCACTGCGACGTAGGCGGGGCCGTGACCCTGGGCCGCAGCGTCACCGTGGGCCACAGCGCCGTGGTACACGGCTGCACCGTAGGCGACGGCACCCTGATCGGGATGCACGCCACCCTGCTGAACCACTGCGTGGTGGGCAAAAACTGCATCATCGGGGCCGGTGCCCTGGTGCCGGAAGGCATGGTCATCCCGGACGGATCGGTGGCCGTGGGCGTCCCTGCCCGGGTGATCAAACCCGTGACCGAGGCACAGACCGAAGCCAACCTGCGCAATGCCGCCCACTATGTGGAGCACGGCAAAGTGCACGCACAGGAACTGAAAATCACAGCAGATTGACCAATTTTTGCGGCATTGCAAGGATCATGTTGCATTCCAGTTGCACATCGTGTATGATAAAAGCAGGTAATATCTGCTTTATTTCTGAGAGGAGGATGTTTATGTCCTGTAAAATTTCCCGCCGCAGCTTCCTGAAAGTTTCCGGCTGCCTGATGCTCGGCTCTGCGGTATCCGGCCTGCTTTGCGGCGCAGGCGACCCTGCGGAGGGCGGCGCTGCCGTGCCCACGGTAGGCGGCCTGCGGGTGAATTACGTCCGTGCCTTTGCCAAGGATTACGGAAATAATTTCCGGCAGATGGAGATCCATCTGAATATAGAGAACACCAATTCCTCTGCGGCCTATTTCAATCAAGAAAACTTTGTTCCCATGCTCGGAAACAGCCGTTACGGCGGAGAGTTTACCTTTACCGGCCTGAGCAAGTGGAACGGCTCCAGATATGTGCAGGACGTCCAGCTGAAAGCCGGGGAGACCCAGACCATCTCTTACAGCTGCAAGCTGCAGCCGGAGGATCTGAGCGCCGGTCTGCGGACCGTTGACCCTGCACCCTGGAGCCTCACGCTGCTTTACGGCGGGCAGCGCCAGACCTTTACCGGCTACCTGCTTCCGGATCATTACAGCACCGAATACACCGCCGGGCCGGTGGAAAGCACCGTCCTGCCGTCGGTGGGCGGCATCGTACTTTCCGGTTTCTGGAGCAGTGATTTTCTCACCCAGATTCCTTCTTACAGTCTGCCGATCTACTTTACCATGCAGAACAGCAATGACACAGCCGCCCAGCTGCCGTTCCGTGGCGTTGCCGAAAACGGGGATGTTCTGGACAATTTCACCATCCGGATGGACGGCCAGCCGCGGAATCATTACCGGCTCTATGCCTGTACCCATACTTCCCGTTTCACTCCAGAGGAAAAAGGCCACCTTGAAACCCTCCAGCCGCAGGAGATCTGTTTTGCGGAAACCGGGATTTCGCTGACCAAAGACGAGTACAGCACCCTGTACACAACGGGGCATACGCTGGAGATCACCTTTTCCTACGGCGATGAAAGTGTGACCGTGCGCGGCAATACCCGAACCGGAATCTTTGAAGCAATCTGACGTATTTTCATTTAAAATTTCTGTTTTTTTGATTTTTTCACAGAAAGGTAATGACTTTTCCTGCAAAATCGGGTATACTAGGGCCTGTAAGGGACGCGGGGCCGCAACCGCCCCCTTACACATGATTCCTCCTCACACCAAAGCAATACCCCAAACAGAGAACCCCTCCGGTGTACCGCAAGCGCCGGAGGGGTTCTCTGTTTGTTTTTGTCTTTTTTATGCATGCGCCAGCCTTGCGGCAAATACGGTGAGTACGATCTTCGGGTTCACCTGTGCGCCCAGCCGCTGGATGGCAGCTTCGGCCAGCCGCAGGGTACGCTGGGCCTGCTGGCCCTGTACCGGGGCATGGGGGCTGCCCTGCAGCCCCGCCGCTGCCACGGCCCGGAGGTCCCGCAAAAGAGCTGCCGCACCGGCCTTGTCTTTTTCGTAGGGGGCCAGCAGCACGGCGGCGGTGTAGCTGTCGCCCGCCTGCGCGGCCCGGGCCAGTTCCATGGCCTTGTCCACCTGCTCGGTGCGAGCCTTGTCGCGGGCCGCCGTGAGCACCGTGCCAATGTGGCCGTCGAACAGTTCACTGTAGAGTGCCGCCGTCTTTTTGTCCACCCCATGGGCGGTGCAGTAGCGGGCACAGTCCGCCGGGGACACCGGCGCGATGGCAAAGCTGACGCAGCGGCTGCGGATGGTGGGCAGCACCCCGGCCAGCGAATCGGCCGTGAGCAGGAAGAGCACGCCCTCCGGCGGCTCCTCCATGACCTTCAGCAGAGCGTTGGCGGATTCCTCGTTCATGCGCTCCACATGATACAGCAGCACTGCGCGGCCCTCGGCCGACAGGCTGGTGTTGAAGATCTCGCTGCGCATGGCGGTGACCTGACTGACCAGATACCGGCCGCCAGCCCCCATGCCCTCCACCGAGATGGCTTCGCGCACGATGCCGGTCTCGATCTGGCCGCTGTCGCGTTTGCCGGCCTTGCCCACAGCGCGGCAGCATTCGCCCCGCAGCAGGGCCTCGGCGGGGGCACCACCGGCCGGGTAGAGATAATCTGCGGCAATGCAGCGGGCCGCAAACCCGGCCCCCATCCCCTCTTCGCCCACCAGCAATACGCTGTGGGTCAGGCGGCGGGACGCCAGCATCTGGTGCACGCTGGTTTTCAGTTCTGCGTTGCCTTCCATGCGGTCCAGCATCATGGTCTAAGTGCTCCTTCTGATTTACGACTAGCTCGACCGGCAGACCGGTAGCTTTCTCCTCGGACACGAAAAACGGGTTGTGGCACCCAGCGGCTGCGTCGGCTCTTGAACGAGCCTTGCACCCTGCTGGCCACTGCCCCAACAGCAACTCCCTGTTTCTGCCACTGGCAGCAGTCGTTGCTGTTGCAGGCCATTCCATCGCCCGCCCTATTGCCCTGACGGGCAACAGGGTCCCACCCCAGCGGACGGTCCTCGGAGAAACTCCCGGCCCGCCAGTCCGGGAAAGCAGCAGTTTACCGCCGGTTCTTGCGCTTCCACTGCTCGCGGCGGATCCAGGCCCGCACACTGCGGTAGGCCATGGGGCCAAAGAATGCCCAGACGTTCAGCATACTGAGCAGGTAGCTCAGCTTGCCGGCCAGCGGCGCGGACAGGAAGCTGAACACCCACAGGGCCGCCGCAAAGAAGCCGAAATACTTCACCCGGATGGGGATCACGAAGAACAGCAGCAGCTGTACCTCCGGGTACAGCATGGCAAAGGCCAGCAGCAGCGAAAGGGACAGACAGTAAGTGCTGGCCGTCACGCCGGTAAGCAGGCAGGCCAGCACCGTGCCCACCATGCCCAGCAGGAAATAGAGGGTATAGCGGAAATCGCCCCACTCCTTTTCCAGCGCCGTGCCCACGAACCAGGTAAAGTAGATGACCAGCACCACGCTGAGGATGCTGCCGCCGGAGAAGGGGATGAACACAAAGGTAATCGCCCGCCAGATCTGCCCCTGCAGCAGGAAAAACCGGTTCAGGCCCACCCAGGCGGTGATGGTGCGGTCGATAAACAGCTCAATAGCAAAGACAAGGATCTGCCCCGCCACCAGAATGTTGGTCAGGTTTGGAATGCCGAAGCGCCCATATTTGCGCTCCAACTTGTTCAGCCAATTGTTCATGCATCATGCCTCCAGAAGTTGATGTTTCACGCTTGTCTGAGGTTATTGTACCATGATTGGACAGGGCATTCAAGAAAAAACAGGCACTCCGGCGCGGTGTGCACACCGGCGGGGAAAAACTCAGGCCGTTACAGCAAAATGCAGCCGCACTCCGGCCCATTTCACAACAAAAAAGGGTGGTATTTTTCCATTCCGGAGAGAACTTTTCACTTTTTCCACCGGGTTTTCCACTGATTTTGTGAAAAAAAGGCCCAGTTTCCCACGAGGTTTTCCACTTTTTCCACCGGGTTTTCCACATGGAAATCCAGTTTCGCTTATACAAGCCGTAATGTCGCCCGGCGATTCATGCCAGTTTCTGGGAAGAAAAGTGGGCACTTTGCCTTTTATATAAAAGAAAGTCGAAGGATTTTCTTTTCTTTTTACAGTTCGTTCCGGCTGACGATTCGGTCCCTCTCCAGATTGGAAAAAAGAAGTCCTGAGTTTTCCACAGAACGGGAACGCCGCTTTTTCGTGTGGAAAAAGCGGGGAAAACTGCGGTTTTCCACCGTCTGCCGCCGTTCTCCGGCAGAGAGTGCTCCACATGCCGTTTTTGCTCCGGAATGCGTCCGGAATCGCGCGATTGCTTGTGTTCCGTCCCGCTCTGTGCCCAGTAAAAAAACTCCCTCCGTCACGGTTCACGCCATGACGGAGGGAGTTTTCCTGTTTTACATCATATTGCGGAACACCAGCTGTGCGATCTGGAAGTACAGGATCAAACTGCAGGCATCCACGATGGTGGTGATGAAGGGCGTTGCCATGATGGCCGGGTCAGCACCCAGCTTCTTGGCGGCCAGCGGCAGCATGCCGCCCACCAGCTTTGCCAGAATGACACTGAAGAACAGCGACACGCTGACCACGATGGCATAGCCCATGACGTTCTGATACTGACCGGGGAACAGGAAGGTGTACATCAAATAGATCCGCAGGCCGTTGACGATGCCCAGCACCGCGCCCACGATGGCAGAGACCCGCAGCTCCTTGCCCAGAACCTTTACAAAGTCGGAGGGCTCCACTTCGCCCAGGGCCAGACCACGCACCATCAGGGTGCTGATCTGGTTGCCGCAGTTGCCGGCGGTGTCCATCAGCATGGGCATGAAGGAGACCAGCAGCGGCAGGCTCACAAAGGCCTCCTCGTAGTGGGTGGTGACCATGCCGGTGAAGGTGGCCGACAGCATCAGGATCAGCAGCCAGGGAATGCGCTGCTTGGCGTGGGTCCATACGCTGGTGCCAAAGTAGGTGGTGGCATCGTCATCCGGCAGAATGGCGGCCATCTTCTGCATATCCTCGGTGCTCTCGTCGGTCAGAACGTCGATTGCATCGTCGATGGTGATGATACCCACGAACATGCCCTCGTTGTCCAGAACAGGCATGGCGGTAAAGTCGTAACGCTGCATCTCACGGGCCACATACTCCTGGTCATCCGTGACCTTCACGGTGACCACATTGTCGTCCATGATGTCGGCAATGGGCGTGTTCAGGTCAGAGAGCAGCAGGCTGCGGGCCGACACGACGCCCAGCAGGCGGTTGCGCTCCACCACATAGCAGGTGTAGACCGTCTCGGCGTTCTCACCCTGCTTGCGGATAGCGGCGAAGGCGTCACCGACGGTCATCTCCTGCCGCAGACGGACGTATTCGGGGGTCATCAGGCTGCCGGCAGAGCTCTCGGGGTAGTTCAGCAGCTTGTTCAGGCTCTCACGGGTCTGGCGGGACGACTTTTCCAGCACCCGCTTGACCACGCCTGCGGGCATATCTTCCAGCAGGTCGGCGGCATCGTCAAGGCTCATATCTTCGATGGCGCTCACCAGCTCGACGTCGGAGAAAGCATTCACGAGGTCGTCGCGGGCCTCATCGGACATATAGGCGAATGCTTCCGTTGCAACGTCCTTTTTCAGCAGACGGAACACCACGAGGCGGTTGTTCTCGTCCAGCTCTTCCAGCAGCTCGGCCAGGTCGGCGGGCTGCTCTTCCTCGGTCACTTCGCGCAGCTTGACGTACTGCTTCTTGACGAGCAGCTTGAGCAGACGGCTCTTGGTCAGCATCTCGGGGTTGGCCTTGACTTCTTCGTCGTTGGCCTCCTCTTTTTCGGCCTCGCGGACGTCCTGCTTGAGGTCTTCGGTGGCCTGCTCGTTCAGGTCTTCGGCCAGTTTCTGGCGCACCTCAGCGGGAATATCCGTGGGCAGCTCCTGCACCGGAAGAGCCTGTTCCTCTTCGCGCTCCGGGGTCTTCTTTTTTTCTTCCATTTGTGTTCCTCCTCTTTTCTGTCTCAGGAGGACACAGCCGCATCAACGCAAAAAGCGCCGCTCCTGCGCCGCAGACCCCGGGCCGCACTGCCCATCTGCACGCACAAAGCTGCGCCTCTTTTGTACTGCAGCCGGACAGCGGATCCTCCGCTGTTCAGCGTACAAAAAAGGCGAACGCAGCACCTTTCGCGGTCGTTCCGGCCGCATCATTCCATCGTCTTCGACTATGATCCGGGTCCATTGTCCTGCGTTCACCTCCACAAATTCGTTTTACTAAGTTTCTTAGCCTACAGGTTTATTATATCTCCACTCAAATGCCCGGTCAACCCTGTAAGGCGTCCATTTCCGGAATATTGACGCAGAAAAACGCACAGCGCCCTCTCCGGTGCTTGCGGCTTCACCGGAAAGGGCGCTGTGTTTGGATATTGCTTTGGTGTGAGGAGGAATCATGTACAAGGAATCGGTTGCGGCCCCGAATCCTCATGGCTGTAGTATAGCAGATTCCGCACCGGATTTCATGAAAAACCTATGAAGAAAGTGTAAAAGACACAAAAATACGCCCCGGACACTGTTTCCAGTGAGCGGGGCGCTAAAAACGGGATCCGTTTTTGACTGCGGCAAGATCCCTGCAAGCAGGTCTTATGCAGCAGGCGGGGCAAGGTATCTGCGAACAGACCTTATGCTCCTGACACACGCGAAGTATGCTTTCAAGGACCCTCGCGGGCGCTTTGGTATTTCAGGCTCTGCCCGCCCCGACGCGTTCGGAGGCGGGCAGAGAGTTGAAATCAGTTTGGAGTACAAAGCTCCAGTCTCTGCGTAGAAATAAGCCTGTCATTTCTTCTCTGGCCGGGGCCACAGTTTCGTACTGCTGCTTTGCGCAGTAATCGCCAGCACGGAGCAGCCGCCCTTTCGGGACTAAGGTGCCGCTGCGGCAAAATTCCAGCCAGAGTCAAAAGAACTTTGGTTTACTTGTACAGCTCGACCAGGCGGGTCAGATGCTCGTAACGGTCGTTTGCGACCTGCTCGTTGCGAGCGAACAGCTGCTTTGCACGATCCGGGAATGCACGAGTCAGGCGGCTGTAACGGGTCTCGTTTGCCAGCAGGGCCTGATACTTCTCGGCATCCACAGCCTTGGAGGTCAGGGTGAAGGGGTTCTTGC
>OGQH01002644.1_pt1 | contig 11814 bp, 16 predicted proteins | sample 1553181 | NCBI WGS metagenome assembly OGQH01 (sample SAMEA2579946, study PRJEB22360) | human gut metagenome | biome: human gut; feature: human-associated habitat; material: faeces | place: Denmark | collected 2008/2010 | reverse complement strand
ATATCGGCACCCCAGCGAAAAAACAGACTCCCACCCCCCGCCACAATCTCGCCTGTGTACCGGATCCGGTCTTTTCCCGCAAACAGAATCAGAACCACCCCCAAAAAAGCCAGAAGCGGCGCAACGGCTCCCGCATCCAGTGCAATCAGCTGACCGGTGATTGTGGTGCCAATATTTGCCCCCATGATAATCCAGACCGCCTGGCGCAGAGTCATCATCCCGGAATTCACAAAGCCAACGACCATGACCGTGGTGGCTGAGGATGACTGGATCACCGCCGTCACCGCTGCTCCGACGCCCACGCCAAGGAAGCGGTTCTTTGTCAGCCGCTCCAGGATCTGCTTCATCTTCTCACCTGCGGCAGCATTTAAGCCCTCGCTCATCTGATGCATTCCATACAAAAAGAGTGCAAGCCCGCCCAGCAGTGCAAAAAAATTTCTATATTCCATTTTCTTCTTTTCCCTTTTCTTATCCTAATCTTATGACGCTTCTGATACCTGTGATAACCAAAAGGGCAAATCTTTTTTACCGTCGGAATTGTGCACGAATCGTACCATGCGGTAACCTGCCAGGCAGATGCACGCCGCCGTGACGGTAAGCACTACCGCCTCTGCATAGGGAATCTCTGCTATTTTGAATAAAACAGCAGTAAAAAGATGAAAAAAAAGACGCTGCTCCGCCGCCCCGGTCATTTTTCTCGTCACGACAATCATACTCTGTGACAATCCTGCTTCCGGTTCCGCTGAGAGCGCGTTTGAGACATAATCGGAGTCCGTCGTCCGTAAAATACCCTGTGCTTCCCCTCCGGCCTCTGCCGTCAGATTCTGCACCTGGGCGATCTGTGTCTGCCACAGACAGACACCAAGATGGGAAAACAGCAGAACCGCCATCATGCAAACCGCAAAAAACGCTTTTCTTCTATCTGCACTGCGCATGTTCCCTGCTCCTTTCCCATTCCAAGACTCTTTCCTCACGATAGCAAAGCACTTACGACTTGTCAATAGATGCGGATATATTTTCCATAAACCTGCGCAGTGTCTGTTCCGTCGTCGCAATCGCTTCCTCCGGAATACCTTCGGCCAGCCTGCGGAAAAACGCAGCTTTTTTCTCCGTCATCTGCTCTGTGAGCGCACTGCATTGCTGCGTGAGATATAAATGGCAGATTCTCTTATCGGCAGCATCCCGTTCCACCACAAGAAACTGCTTTTCCACGAGGCTCTCCACCGATCTGGCAACCAGTCCCTTGGACACCCCCTCGTACTGCGCAATATCCCGCGCCGTATTGCATCCGCCGTTGTCGCGTGCCAAAAAAAGCAGCACCAGCAATTCGTTCGGCGTGAGATGATATTTCTCCATCTCATCCTGAAAGTATTTCCGGTATGCTTTCTCTATCTTAAAATAATTTTCAAAAAAGTCTTCCAGCATGTTCCCCCTCCTTTCCGCCGGTTCATGCCTTCTCTTCGCTTTAGTTGATTTGTGAACTGTTTATATAGAAACTTTATTTGAAATCTGTATAAAAGTCAATTAAAAAAGTGTTAAGATTTCAGAAAAATCACTCCGACTCGGTTGACTTTCTACACAACAACCGATAAAATAATAGTTGATTTGTGAACTGTTTAACTGGTAACTCTATTAACCATATTCTTGAAAGTGTGTGATGCTATTTTGAACAAAAAATTAAAAGAGAAATTCGACGAATCTGTAAGCGCCGTTCTTCCCATTACCGTCATTGTGCTGTTGCTCAGCATTTTTGTCGTGCCGATGGAGACCGGAACCATTGCCCTGTTTCTGGTCGGAGCGTTCATGCTGATCATCGGCATGGCATTTTTCCAGCTGGGTGCTGAGATGGCGATGACGCCGCTCGGCGAAGGTGTCGGTTCCCATATCATGAAGACAAAGCGTCTTTCGATTCTGATTATTGTCTGCTTTGTGATGGGTGTCATCATCACAATCGCAGAACCGGATCTGCAGGTTCTCGCCAATCAGGTTCCTTCTATTCCAAACGAAACCTTAATCTGGACGGTCGCTCTCGGCGTCGGTGTCTTTCTGGTCATCGCTGTTTTGCGTATCATTTTCAAGCTGAGCCTCCCCCTGCTGCTGTGTATCCTCTATGCCGCACTGTTTTTGCTCTCCTTTGCGGCGCCGGCTGATTTCATCGCAGTCGCATTTGACTCCGGCGGTGTGACGACAGGTCCGATGACCGTTCCTTTTATTATGGCCATCGGTGTTGGTCTCTCCTCCACGCGAAGTGACAAGGACGGCTCGAGCGACAGTTTCGGTCTGATCTCCTTCTGCAGCATCGGACCGATTGCCATGGTACTCCTGCTCGGTATTTTCTACCATCCAGCCGGTGCATCCTACAATGCTACCGAAATACCGGATGTTGTGACCATGCAGGATGTCATGCGTCAGTTTGTACATATGCTGCCGGACTATGGCAGGGAAGTCATTTCTTCCATCCTTCCGGTACTGATCGTCTTTTTACTGTTTCAGCTTATTTCCAGGCGCTACCACAAGAACCAGATGATCAAGATGCTTATGGGCTTTCTCTACACCATCATCGGACTGATCCTGTTTCTGACCGGTGTCAACGTAGGATTTGCTCCCGTCGGAAGTCTGCTCGGCAGCAATCTCGCCGCACAGACATGGCGCTTTGTTCTGATTCCCATCGGCGCGTTAATCGGTTATTATATTGTAAAAGCCGAGCCTGCCGTGCAGGTGCTCAACAAGCAGGTGGAGGATGTGACAAACGGTTCCATTTCGCGCAGTGCGATGAACCTCTGTCTCTCCATCGGTGTCTCCGCTTCCGTTGCGCTGGCGCTGCTCCGGGTTCTGACCGGACTTAACATTTACTGGCTCTTAATTCCGGGCTACATCATTGCTCTGGTGCTCACCCGGTTTGTTCCAAAAGTATTTGTCGGTATCGCTTTCGACTCCGGCGGTGTTGCCAGCGGTCCCATGACCTCCACGTTTCTTCTTCCGCTTGCCATGGGCGCATGTACCGCCGTGGGCGGCAATGTGGTAACCGATGCGTTCGGCGTCGTGGCGATGGTCGCAATGGCACCGTTAATTGCCATTCAGATCATGGGCGTACTGTATCAGCTGAAGCTTAAAAGAGCGACATCCGACGCGCTTATCATGGTCGATGTCGACGACAATGCCATTATGGATATTGAGGAGGAATAATTATGCAGGATCATACCATGCAACATAAAAAAAAGATGCCGGCATTCCGGTGCCTCGTCATTATCATAGATTCCAATATCCGTGATAAACTGACCGAATTTCTCACCGATGCCTCCATCCCGATCTATTACCAGATGCACGGCGTCGGCACCGTCAGTTCCGATTTTCTGAATCTGTGCGGTCTCGGCGACACCCACAAAACCATCATGCTATGCATCGTCCCGAAGGAACGCACCCGGATGCTGCTGGCGGAGATGAATCAGGCGCTGCAGCTTCACAAGAGAGGAACCGGTATCGCTGTCAGCATACCGTTATCCGGCATTCAGGGATGGCTCTATAAAGTTCTCGGTTCCGGTTCTTTGGACTCCTCCGAACCGGAGATAGAAAAAGAGGTGAAAAAAATGAGTGAAACGATTACACATGCAATGATTCTTGTCTCAATCAATCAGGGATACAGCGATGACGTCATGTACACCGCGCGCGCTGCCGGCGCTACCGGCGGAACGATCTTAAAGGGTCTGCGCTGCAGTCCGGAGGAGGTTGCCAAACATTTCGGCATGGCTCTCCAGGAGGAGCAGGAAGTCCTTGCCATCGTCGTTCCAAAGGATAAAAAGACCGAAATCATGACCGCCATCAGCAAGCAGCACGGCATTGACACACCGGCGCACGGCGTCAGCTTTGCCCTGCCGGTCGATGCGATCATGGGACTGTAGAATTTATACTTTATGACGCAAAAACCTTATCGAATCATAACCAGGTTCGATAAGGTTTTTTCTTACAAAATGACCCCTGCAAATAGTGTATCCACCATTCGTAGGGGGTCATTATCCTTCAACAATTTAGCACAATATCAAATTATGCGTTCATCTGTGCTGCAACTTCTGCTGCAAAGTCTTCCTGCTTCTTCTCAAGACCTTCGCCAGTCTCAAAACGAACAAATCTCTTAACCTTTACAGTACCACCAACTGCCTTGGATACTTCCTCAAGATACTTGGCAACGGTCTGCTTGCCGTCCTCAGCCTTAACGTAAACTTGATCTACCAGGCATACTTCCTTGAGCTCTTTGCTGATACGTCCTTCGATCATTCCGTTGATTACCTTCTCCGGCTTCTGGGACTCCTTCGGATCGTTCATGATCTGTGCTAAGAGGATCTCTTTCTCATGAGCGATGTAATCAGCACTTACCTCGTCTCTGGAAACATACTTCGGATTGAGTGCTGCGATCTGCATTGCGATATTGTGCATTGCTTCCTTTACAGTGTCATTTACAACATCGGTGTCTGCATCAACGATAACGCCGATTCTTCCGCCGCCGTGTACATACGGTACAACACAGCCATGCTCAGCTACAACCTTCTCAAATCTGCGGATCTTTAAGTTCTCGCCGATCACTGCAACCTTCTCAACCAGTGCTTCGCTTACAGTCTTGCTGGCATCCTCATTCCACTTCTCAGCCATGAAAGCATCCATGTCTGCTGCATCGGAATTCACTGCCTGTGTTGCAACAGCCTTAACAAACTCCTGGAATGTTGCATTCTTTGCAACGAAGTCTGTCTCAGAGTTTACCTCAACAACCGCTGCTGTCTGGTCATCCTTGGTCACTACCATGCAAAGACCCTCTGCTGCGATTCTGCTTGCCTTCTTCTCAGCCTTAGCCTGTCCGTTCTTTCTTAAGAACTCTACAGCCTCGTCCATGTTACCGTTTGTCTCATTTAATGCCTTCTTGCAATCCATCATGCCTGCGCCGGTCATCTCACGCAGTTCCTTTACCATAGCTGCTGTAATTGCCATTTTCTCATCCTCCAAAAAATAATTTATCCTGATTCTTTATCTTTATGCCACAGAAAGGGACGTAACACGCGTCCCTTTCCGATTGTTGACATATGGGCGATCCTGCCAATCAGGCACCCGTTGTTTCCAACTTATTATGCTTCCTCTGCTGCATCTGCCTCTGCGGACTCAGCCTCTTCTGCAGTCATCTCTGCACCCTGGTTTGCCTCGATCACTGCGTCTGCCATCTTGGAAACGATCAGTTTTACGGCTCTGATAGCATCATCATTGCCCGGGATCACATAATCAAGTTCCTCAGGATCACAGTTTGTATCTGCAATACCGATCAGGGTAATTCCTAATGTATGAGCCTCCTGAATGCAGATTCTCTCCTTCTTCGGGTCTACAACGAAGATTGCATCCGGGAGCTTCTTCATCTCCTTGATACCGCCAAGGTTCTTCTCGAGCTTCTCCCACTCTTTCTTAAGTGCGATAACTTCCTTCTTCGGCAGTACTTCGAATGTACCGTCGGTTGCCATTGTCTCGATCTCTTTTAATCTTGCGATACGGCTCTGGATGGTCTTAAAGTTGGTAAGCATACCACCTAACCATCTCTCATTTACATAGAACATGCCGCAGCGCTCTGCTTCGGTCTTGATTGCATCCTGTGCCTGCTTCTTGGTACCTACGAAAAGAATGGTGCCGCCCTCAGCTGCAATATCAGATACTGCTTTGTAAGCCTCGTCTACCTGTAAGTCAATGATGTAGATACCATTTCTCTCTGTGTAGATGTACGGAGCCATTTTAGGATTCCATCTTCTGGTCTGATGTCCGAAGTGAACACCTGCTTCAAGTAACTGTTTCATTGAAATAACGCTCATTTTCTTACCTCCATGGTTGAAATCTTCCATATGCTTCATCCCGCAAGGCAACCATTCGGCACCGGCCCGGTGGTCAGCATATGTGTATTATTGTGTGGAAATGATTTTCCACGCTTGAACCTCGCATATTATATCACAAACATCTTTGCTGTGCAAGTACCTTTTTACTCTTCAAGCGGTCCCGCCTGCAGAATTTTTGCAATTTCCTCATTCGACAGACCGTAAGGAATATCGTAGTTGCCGACACGCATATTGGAAGCGTAGCCGATCTGCGATAAATACTGCCGGAACGTCTCCGCATCGGAAATGACTCCGTTCTCCGCCAGCTTCTCGCAGACAATACGGCAGACATCCCCTTTCTGAATCACCAGACGGTATACGCCGGACGGATCCTCTGCACCAGCAGCCTCCTGCTGTGCCTGCGTCTCCTCATCCGTGTTCGCGCTATCCTCCTGCGCCTCAGCTGCCACGTTCTCAGCTGCAGCTTCCGTATTCTGCGCGGTCTCTTCTGCCGCGGTTCGTTCTTCCAATAGTTCGGATGCCGTCTGCTCGGTCACAACCTCCGTCTTCGCTCCGGTGTCCGTGCCGTCCGGATCCTGCTCCGTATCGCCCTGCTCTGTTGTCTCTGTCTCCTGCATGACCATGCCAAGCTGTGCCGCCCGTGCCATGATCTCCTCATCAGACATCTTGATCTCTTTCTTTGAAAAACTGACTGCCAGTATCACCGTTGTGACAATGATTCCGATCCCCAGTCCCCGCAAATAATATTTCAGTTTCACGAATCACTCTCTCCTCTGTAAAGCCCATTGACCAGGCGAACTTCACCGATTCCGATTCCAAGCTTCTTGGCAATCTGAGCCTCCGTCATTCCGAGTTTTTTCAACTTCAGAATCTCTGCATGCAGTCCTTCCTGCTTTGTCTCTTCCGTCTCCGGCATCTCTTCCTTCTGCTCTGCCGGTGCAGCAGCCGTCTCTCTCTCCGTCGTATCTGCCGTCTCAACCGGTACCGGTGTTACTGCCGAAGCCGCAGATACCGCTGCGGCACGCTCCGGTGCAGTCAAAGGTGCTTTCTCCTCAAGGCTTCTTACATCCGCAGCCAGGCGCTGCAGATCCGCCGCCATACCGGTAAGCTCCGTGTGTTTATCGTTCAGCATACTGTATAAGAACATAATCTCATTATGCGTTTTATTCATGCTCTCGATCACCGTGTCGGAATATTCACTGATCGCCATGATCTTATCGTTTGTCACTTTTTCAAGGGAACGATCCACCTTTTCGGAAGACTGGTCAACCTGCTCATCAATCGCATCCTCAATCTGTGTCTCCGCATTCTTGAGTCCCCGGTCAATGATTCTCTTTAATTCCTCTTCGCTCAACTCTGCAATCTGGTTCAATTCTGACGGCGATAACTTTTCCGTCACAAAAAAGCTTCCGATCATAAAAACCACACCGATCAGAAGTAATATCCATGCTACTCCGGTCATATGCTTCTCCTCACCTATCTATATCTTGATATCAAAATGGCTGCCCTGCCCTTTTAATATGACTTTTCCCTCATTCTCAGGCTCCTCTTCGCGGCGCTTTTTGTGCCTGCCGGATTCGCCCTCATATTCGTTATTGCCCTTTTCCTTGGCATCATAACGATAGCCATCGTTCTCCTTTTCCTCCGGATCCTGCACACGATGGGTCAGCTGGTCTTCGTGCTTCTGCTGTTCAATCTGAATATTCTGCTGTTCGACAATCGGCCTATTATCCTCCTGCTGCTTCAGATTCCCGACATCCTGCGTCCTCTGAATCATCCCGTTTAAAACAACTGGTCTTATTGACATGCAACACACCTCCGCTCTTCTGCTACTCAGTCAGAATTCCCATATAGCTTCCCATCTTTTTGCGCATCTTAAGCAGCGCCTTTGTGTGAAGCTGCGACACGCGCGATTCAGACACTTCCAATATATTGCTGATCTCCTTTAACGTGAGTTCTTCATAATAATACAGAAGAATCACCTTGCGCTCTTTTTCCGTGAGCAGATCCATTGTCTCGGACAGAACTTTTTTCAGTTCTTCCTCCTCAATATTGTCCTCCGGCTGTGCGAAATGGGAGTTCCCGCGCGCATCCATCACCGGCTCTCCGCCCTGCTCCACGAACTCATTGAGAGATACCACATTTGTGACTTTTAACTGCGACTGCCACTCATTCAGTTCAGCCGCCGCAATTCCAATCTCCCCTGCAATCTCTTCATCCGCCGCAGCACGTCCCGTCCGCGCCTCGATATTTTTGATTGCTTCCTCAATCCGCTTCTGCTTCTGTCTGACAGTCCTTGGTATCCAGTCCATCTTGCGGATCTGATCCAGGATGGAACCGCGGATACGCAGGCTCGCATATGTCTCAAACTTTACGTCTTTTCCGGGATCAAACTTATCAATGGCATCAATAAGTCCGAATATTCCATAACTAACCAGATCTTCGTATTCCACATTGTATCCAAGATACATGCTGAGCCGGCCCGCAACCACTTTCACGAGCGGTGCATATTCCGTAATCAGCTTTTCTCTCAGCGCAGACGATGGATTTTTCTGGTATTCTCCCCATAGTTTTTCTCTGTCAACCGTTTTCATTGGAAGCCCCCACGTCTAAAGATTACTGTTCTTTCGCATCGGCATTCTCTGTCTCCTCCGATGCCGTTTCATTCTCTTCTGCCTCAGGATCCTCTTCTTCCTGCGGCAATGTACCATCCGTGGTTTCCTCGTCATTCATCCCGGCAAAATTGCGGTCAAGAACAATTTTGACCACACCGCCCAGAAGGTAAAATACAATCAGGACAATCAAAAGCATTTTCATGAAATCTGCCACTTCCATGTGTGCACAGATGCCCGCTACGCAGGCGACAAACCCGGCTGACAGCATCACAATCGCAGGTACTGATTTTGTTTTCATACTTACAGCCCTTCCTTAAATAATCTTAAGCGGCTTGCCCACCGACTTAATATAAAATTCTCCGGTATCACAATGCAGTTCCACTGTTCTACCATAATTGAGTCCTGTATCTTCCGCTACCAGCCGGATTCCAAGTTCTTTTAAAATCGCTTTGGCAGCCTCCGCATTCCTCGCTCCGATATTTCCCACATCCGAAAGTCCGCTTACCTCAAACATCCGCGCGCCCCCGGCAATCTTGGCGATCAGTCTTGGCTTACTTGCTCCCGCTGCAACAACACGCTTTAACAATTCCCGAATTCCCGTATCTCCAAACTTAGCTATATTGCTGTTGTTTCTTACTTTTGTACTGTCAGGAAGCATATAATGCACCATGCCTCCCACTTTTGTCACCGGATCATAAAGAACCAGTCCAATACAGGAACCGAGACCTAAAGTCGTAATTACATCCGGAGCCTTGCAAACGTTCAGGTCCGCCATGCCTACTTTTATGACTTCGCTCATATACGCATTCTCCTTATATTGAGATACCAAGTGACGTTAATATTTTTTCGTAAGAATCCTGCTCCGGCATCAAGATGAAATATCCGTTGATCGCCACATCCGCACAGATCTCCGTCTGTATCAACAATGCATTGTCACCGTACTGTCCAAATTCAATCGCCGGCACGCTCAAAATCGATGCTGCCATGTCCACCGCGATGTATGGAACGGACGGAGTGATGACAAGATTGGTCAGGGAGGACAATGCGGACAGATAAGATCCCGCAATGATATTGCCGATCTCTTTTAATGCGGAAAGTTCCATCTCGCCAAACGGCTGGTCATCCGGTTCGTTTGTCATCATCAACTTGTTGACCAGATAACGTGCAGACGGAATATCCAGAAGGAACATCATGCTTCCCTCAATATCTGTCTCCACCTCAAGGAAAATGCCGACAATTGTCTCATCTTCCGCTCCTACCGCCATTCCCAACTGTGATACTTCCATCAGCCGGATGCTCGGTACATTCATATCGATCTTCATGCCAAGCATATTTGCAATGGCTGAAGTGGCATTTCCTGCTCCGATATTGCCGATTTCACGCAATACGTCCAGGTACATGTCATTCACTTGCTCTAGTGTCATATTACCCATGAACGTTTTTTCTCCTCTCAACATAATATATCCATGGTTTTCTAAGAGGAATGTCTCTGGTTCTCTCCCGCTGCATTCCCTGTAGTAAAACAAGCAGGTTAGCGGAATGTATTCCATTCCGCTAACCTGCGCACACGTCTATGCACGCATATGTTCTGTGTGCTTATGCGTTGTCATCCACCACCGAGTTAATCTCGAGAAGTGAGATCAGATCATCGCCGTGTTTACCGATTCCATTGATGAATTTACCCTTGTTGGTCGATTTTTCAATTTCATCCTCACTTAAATTGACGACTTCCTTCACCTCGTCGACAATCACGCCGATCGCGCCTTTTTCTTCCAGCTTTAAGATGATGATACGGCTCCCTCGCGTTCGTGAACACATCATCCTCCAGCCCCATCTTGTTGCGGATACTCATTACGGATACGATCTCACCGCGCAGATTGATCACGCCCTTAAAGTAGGACTGGATCTTCGGGACACGGGTAATCTTCTGCATACGCACGATGTTGTCAATATAGCTGATATCAATTCCGTACTGCTCGCTTCCGACCATTACGACAATATACTGTTTTGACTCTTTGTCAATTACTTCCACGTTCTTTTCTGCCATGTTGTCCGCCTCCTCTTACATCAGTACATTCACATCAAGGATCAGTGCCACTTCACCATCGCCAAGGATCGTTGCGCCGCTGATGATCTTGTTGTTGTTTATGTATTTACCAAGTGACTTGATAACGATTTCCTGCTGTCCGATCAGGTTGTCGACCACAAGGCCTGCCAGATTCTCGCCCTTCTGTACAATCACAACCGTCAGGCTCTCCGGCTCTTCTTCTTTCGGCTCAATATCCAGAACCTGATCCATACGGATCAGCGGAATTACCTTGCCGCGGAGGTGAATCACTTCCTGAGCCTCCACATACTTGATATCCTTCACCGGAATATCCTCGATGTTGGAAATGGAACCAAGTGCGATTGCGTATTTCTCATCGCGGATCTCTACCATGAGTGCCTGGATGATCGCAAGTGTCAGCGGCAGGCGTACGGTAAAGGTCGTTCCCACACCGAGCTCTGTCTTTACTTCCACATCGCCGCCGAGAGCCTCGATGTTGGATTTTACAACGTCAAGTCCTACGCCACGTCCGGAAATATCGGTAATCTTCTTCGCCATGGAAAAGCTCGGCAGAAACAGCAGATTGATGATCTCTTTCTGGCTCATTGTCTCAGCCTGCTCCTCAGTGATGACACCGCGCTCGATTGCCTTGTTGCGCACAGCCTCCACGTCGATTCCGTTACCGTCATCGCCAACCTGGATGATGACATTGTTGCCTTCCTGGAATGCGTTGAGGAAAATGCTTCCGACTTCCGGCTTGCCCTTTGCAATACGGGTTGCGTTGTCTTCAAGTCCGTGATCCGCGGAATTACGAAGCAGATGCTGCAGCGGGTCACCGATCTGATCGACTACGGTACGGTCAAGTTCTGTATCTTCACCTGTCATGTACAATTCCATCTTCTTGTCCAGCTTTCTGGAAAGATCACGGATCATACGCGGGAATTTTGCAACTACACTCTCGATTGGCACCATCCGGACTTTCATCACGGACTCATGAAGATTGGTCGTGATACGCTCCAGATATTCAATCTGCTCATGGAAGGACTGGTTCTGGAAATCTCCGGAATCGGTGGAGCTGATCGACACCAGACTGTTCTTTGCGATGATAAGCTCGGATACCTGGTTCATCAATGCATCCAGCTTCTCAATATCTACACGGACAGTACGGTTTGTGACAGGCTTTGCAACCGTCTGCTTTTTATTGCCGCTGCTCTGTGTCTTCGCTGCCGGCTTTGCTGCCTGTGCCTGTGGCTGGGCCTCTGCCGGGGGCGCCCCCCCCCGGGCTCAAGGCAGT
>OGQH01002643.1_pt1 | contig 11818 bp, 9 predicted proteins | sample 1553181 | NCBI WGS metagenome assembly OGQH01 (sample SAMEA2579946, study PRJEB22360) | human gut metagenome | biome: human gut; feature: human-associated habitat; material: faeces | place: Denmark | collected 2008/2010 | reverse complement strand
GTATCGATCTTGATCGGTTTTCCTTTCATATAAAGCAGACCCTTTTCGTAATCAACCGTGAAGAAGCGGATCTCATTGGACTCATGGTTCAGCACGACCATGGTCTTCTCATCCGGGAATACAGCAATATCTTTTGGATACTTTCCGCTGATCGGAAGGATACAGATCTTGGAAAGCATACCTGTCTCTGGATCAATTTTAAACACGCCGGCTGTCTCAGAACCTGCTGTGGTGCAGTAGAGATATTTGCCGCTCGGTGCGATACGCAGTCCGGAAGAAGCACATCCATAGTGGTCTTTGCTGTCGGAGATGTCCACTTTCTGAATCTGTTCGAATTTGCCGCCCTCTCCGCTCGCATCGTATGCATAGACCAGCACTTCGTTGGTCAGCTCGCAGTTCACATAAGCGAAACGTCCGTCTCTGCTGAAACGGATCAGACGCGGTCCGGACTCCAGTTCGCAGCGGATGATATCATAGAGTTTCAGTTTACCGTTCGTCTGATTTACCGTATAGACTTTGATCTGGTCAATACCATTGTCTACCACGCACAGATATTTATCGTCCGGTGTGATCATCGCACAGGTGACACGCGGGCGGAAATTTCGCTCTGCAACGCTGCCGAGTCCCTGATGGAAAATGCCGTCGAGCACTTCTCCAAGACTTCCGTCTTCTTTGATACGCACCACTGTGATCTTGCCGTCATGGTAGCCGCAAACAAAAAGGAATTTTCCTTCTTTGTCTGTTGAAAGGAAACATCCTCTCATACCGTCAATACCGACTTTGTTGATTGGTTCCAGTCCGCCGTCCTCTTTGATCTTCAGGACTTCAACACCTTCATCTGCAATCGAATACAGATATTTTCCATTGTTGGATTTTGCCACATGAGATGCGTTATTTACCGGAACGACTTCGCGTTCTGTCATGTAACCATTTTCTACGTCCAGGTCATATACATGGATACCAATACTGCTTCCGTGTGTATAAGTTCCGACATATGCAACATACTTATCCTTACTCATCTGTAATCCTCCTTTAACTTGTCAGTCTTGTTTTTATTTTACCATATTTTTTTTGATTTGTTAAGACAAGTTAAAACATTTTGCACAAAAAAGATATTGCAATTTTTTATCGATACGTGTATGATATTTTTGGAAGCAAAGAGGTCACTGCGTAAGCACTCTGCGCTATATCCGGCAAGATGCCCGATGTTCGCAGAAAGCACTGCAGACGGCCTTTTTTTGTTGTAAGATTAGGAGGTGCTTCACTAAAAAACAAACTCAGACTGGAGGTATAAAGCATGAGCAACAAGCTGATTGATTTTATCAACATTTCAAAATCCTACGGTACACAGACCGTTCTGGATGATCTGAACCTTTATATCCGTGAAAATGAATTTCTGACCCTGCTTGGTCCGAGCGGCTGCGGCAAAACAACGACGCTTCGTATTCTGGGCGGATTTGAAACTCCCGACTGCGGTCAGGTAATCTTTGACGGTGAAGATATTACGAATCTTCCGCCTAATAAAAGGCAGCTGAATACCGTTTTTCAGAAATATGCACTGTTTACCCACATGACTATTGCCGAAAATATTGCGTTTGGCCTGAAGATCAAGAAAAAAAGCAAACAGTATATTTATGATAAGATCAAGTATGCCTTAAAGCTTGTCAATCTGGACGGATATGAAAACCGTATGCCGGATTCTTTAAGCGGCGGCCAGCAACAGCGTATTGCGATTGCCCGTGCGATTGTAAATGAACCGAAAGTACTTCTTCTGGATGAACCGCTAGGTGCCCTTGATCTGAAACTGCGTCAGGATATGCAGTATGAACTGATCCGCCTCAAAAACGAACTTGGCATTACTTTTATTTATGTAACACACGATCAGGAAGAGGCACTTACCATGTCTGACACGATCGTGGTTATGAATCAGGGCTATATTCAGCAGATTGGCACGCCGGAGCGTATTTACAATGAACCGGAAAATGCTTTTGTCGCTGACTTTATCGGTGAGAGCAACATCATTCCGAGCCTGATGTTAAAAGACCGTCTGGTAAAAATACTCGGTGTTCCGTTTGCCTGCGTGGACGAAGGATTCGGACAGAACAAACCGGTCGATGTCGTGATCCGTCCGGAAGATATCTGCCTTCGCAAACCGGGTGAAGGAAGCATTGACGGTGTTGTCACGCATCTGATCTTCAAAGGCGTTCATTATGAAATGGAAGTCCGTGCAAATGAATACGACTGGCTGGTGCACAGCACCAAGATGTTCCCGGTCGGCACACAGGTTTCCATCCATGTAGATCCTTTTGATATCCAGATCATGAAAAAACCGGAATCTGAAGATGAGGAGGCCGTCAACATTGAAGAATAAACGTTATCTTGCAGGGCCGTACCTGTTCTGGTCGATTTCTTTTGTCGTGATCCCTCTGCTGGTGGTCTTCTACTATGCCATGACAAATGATGAAGGCAGTATCACTTTTGCAAACCTTGCCCAGATCACCACACAGGAAAATTTAAAGGCACTTGGCATGTCACTGCTCCTCTCTTTCGTGAGTACAGCGATCTGTCTGCTGCTTGCTTATCCGCTTGCCATGATCTTAAGCAGCAAGAATGTCAATCAGTCCAGTTTTATCGTGCTGATTTTCATTCTTCCGATGTGGATGAATTTCCTGCTCCGCACCATGGCATGGCAGACGCTTCTGGAAAAAAACGGTGTGATCAACAGCATTCTTTCTTTTGTGCATCTCCCGGCACTGGAGATCATCAACACTCCGGGGGCGATCATTCTTGGCATGGTTTACAATTTTCTGCCTTTTATGGTGCTGCCGATCTACAATGTACTGATCAAGATCGACCGTGATGTCATCAATGCAGCAAGAGACCTTGGAGCAAGCTCTTCTTATACCTTTTTAAAAATCATACTGCCACTGAGCATCCCCGGCATCATCAGCGGCATTACGATGGTATTTGTACCGGCTCTGACAACTTTCGTTATTTCCGATCTTCTCGGCGGAGGCAAGATCCTGCTGATCGGCAATGTCATCGAACAGTCTTTCAAGCAAAACAGCAACTGGCACGTCGGAAGCGGACTTTCCATGGTCCTGATGGTATTTATCATTGCCAGCATGGCACTGGTAGCAAAATATGACAAAGAAGGGGAGGGCTCTTCGTTTTGATAAAGAAATATCTCGAAAAAATATATCTTTTCCTGATCTTCATCCTGCTCTACGCACCGATCCTCACTCTGATCGTGCTGTCTTTCAATAATTCAAAGACCAGGGCAAAATGGGGTGGATTTACTCTGAAATGGTACAGCAGCCTTTTTCAGAATGAACAGATCATGAATGCACTTTACACCACTTTGATCATCTCCCTGCTCGCAGCCGTGATCGCAACCGTGATCGGAACAGCCGCAGCGATCGCGATCCATGGCATGAAACAGAAATGGCGTACTTTATATTCCGGGCTGACCAACATCCCGATGATGAATGCAGAGATCGTGATGGGTGTTTCTCTGATGCTTTTATTTATTGCCTTTCACGTTACGCCTGGATTCGGAACAATCCTGATCGCCCATATCACGTTCAATATACCTTATGTCATACTGAGTGTGGCACCGAAACTGCGACAGACGAGCCGACGTACTTATGAAGCGGCACTGGATCTTGGGGCTTCTCCTCTTTATGCCTTTTTTAAAGTGACGTTCCCTGACATTCTGCCGGGTGTGCTCTCCGGTTTTATGCTGGCGTTTACCATGTCACTGGATGATTTTGTGATCACACATTTTACAAAAGGTCCCGGTGTGGATACCCTTTCTACCAAAATCTATTCAGAAGTGCGTAAGGGCATCAAACCGGAAATGTACGCACTTTCTACCCTGCTGTTTGTTACGGTTCTGGTACTTCTGATCCTGGTCAACGTATCACCGAAAAAGGACGCAGAGACAGCGGCAGCCAGAAAACACGTCCGCCGCCGTTCCAGAGCCGGCAGGATCCTGATCAAACGTGTGATCCCTGTCGCGATCTGCCTGGTATTTGTCGGAGGCGGTATTTACTATGCTTCCAAGGGTCAGATGCTGACAAAAGAAAAACTGATCGTCTACAACTGGGGCGAATACATGGATCCGGATGTCATCACCCTGTTTGAAGAAGAAACCGGCATTGATGTTGTATATGAAGAATTTGAGACAAACGAGATCATGTATCCGAAGATCAGTTCCGGTGCCATTGCCTATGATCTGGTATGTCCTTCAGACTATATGATCCAGAGAATGAGGGAGAATGACCTGCTCGCCGAAATCAATTTTGACAATATTCCGAATATCAAAAACATCGGCAAAGACTATCTGGAACGTTCAAAAGAGTTTGATCCGGAAAACAAATACTCGGTTCCGTACTGCTGGGGTACCGTTGGTATCCTCTATAATAAGACCATGGTAGATGAGCCGATCGACAGCTGGAGTGTTCTGTGGGATGAGAAATACAAAGACAACATCCTGATGCAGGATTCCGTCCGTGACGCATTTGGCGTGGCACTCAAATACCTCGGCTACTCCTTAAATTCCACGGATCTGGATGAACTGAACGAAGCTAAAGACCTGCTGACCCGCCAGAAACCACTGGTACAGGCATATGTCATCGATCAGGTCCGTGACAAAATGATCGGAAATGAAGCAGCGATCGGTGTCATTTATTCCGGTGAAGCCATCTACACCCAGCAGGAAAACCCGAATCTGGAGTACGTGATCCCGAAAGAGGGAAGCAATCTCTGGATCGATTCCTGGGTGATCCCGAAAAATGCCGAGCACAAGGAAAATGCTGAGAAATTTATCAACTTCCTCTGCCGCCCGGATATCGCCCTGATGAATTTTGAATACATTACCTACTCAACGCCAAACACCGCAGCACGCGAACTGATCGAGGATGAAAGCATCCGCAACAGCAAGATCGCTTTCCCGGATCTTTCCACTGTACCAAATCTGGAAACGTTTCAGTATCTTGGCACAAAGAACGATGAGGTGTATAATGAACTTTGGAATAAAGTAAAATCAAAATAACCCGGAGGTATATACTATGAGTTTTAAAGAGATCAAACCAGAAGAACTTCAGAAAAATCCATTTCAGATGATTGGAAAAGAATGGCTGCTCGTAACAGCCGAAAAAGACGGAAAAGCAAACACCATGACTGCTTCCTGGGGCGGTGTCGGTGTGATGTGGGGCAGAAACGTGGCCTTTATCGTGATCCGTCCGCAACGTTATACAAAAGAATTTATCGACGCTTCCGATAAGCTTTCTCTCTCTGTTCTTGATGAAGAGTACCGCAAGACACTCAGCTATCTTGGCTCCGTATCCGGAAGAGACGAGGACAAGATTGCCAAAAGCGGTCTTACCGTAGCTCACACGGACGATGTTCCGTATTTTGCCGAAGCAAATACCGTGATCACAGGCAAAAAACTCTATGCACAGGAATACAGACCAGAATGCTTTATCGATTCATCTCTTGACGAAAAATGGTATCCTCAGAAAGATTATCATACCATGTACATTCTGGAGATTGAAAAAATACTGGTCCGTGAATAAAACATTTGTACAATCTTGCATAATTGCTCACAGAAAAAGTGACAGATTTCGATTGTGAATCTGTCACTTTTTTTATAATGTGTGACACCATGATGCCAGTTCAAAAGACCATTTAACCAGGTATCTTTTTATGCAAAGAATTTTGTATAATATCCCATCACAAAGATAAACAGGACGATCAGCGGCAAAATGTATTTCACATAAAACGCGATCTGTCTTGGGAATTTCATACCTTTTCCGGTATTCGTCTCTTTGAGGAAATTCTCATATCCCCATCCAAGCTTCGTCGTACAGAACAGCAGGTAGACAAGACTTCCAAGTGGCAGCAGATTGTTGCTGACAATAAAGTCCTCCAGATCCAGGATCGTACTTCCAGCTCCAAGTGGTGTAATACCGCTCCATACATTATAGCCAAGCACGCATGGCATAGAAAGAACCAGTACACCGACCAGATTGATCAAAACCGCCTTTTTGCGATCCCATCCTTTCAGATCCATAGTAAAAGAAATGATATTTTCAAAAACGGCGATAACCGTAGATAAGGATGCAAATGTCATAAACAGAAAGAATAACGTACCCCACAATCTTCCTCCTGCCATGGCGTTAAATACATTCGGCAGTGTGATAAAGATCAGGCTCGGGCCGCTGTCCGGCTGCACATTGTAGGCAAAACAGGACGGAAAAATGATCAGTCCTGACATCAGTGCCACAAAGGTATCCAGCACACAGATGCTGACTGCCTCGCCTGTCAGGGCACGCTCTTTTCCAATGTAGCTTCCAAAGATAGCCAGTGCCCCGATTCCGATACTGAGCGTAAAGAATGCCTGTCCCATCGCAGCATAGACCACTTCACCGATCCCGGCTTCTTTTACTTTTCCGAAATCTGGATACAGATAGAACTTCAGTCCTTCCTGTCCGCCCGGAAGCAGGACCGAACGAACTGCCAGAACGACCATCAGGGAGAGCAGACATACCATCATCACTTTTGTGATACGCTCCACACCTTTCTGAAGACCTTTTGCACAAATGCCGAAGCAAAGCAAAACAGCGATCGCCATAAATACCGTCATCAGGACCGGCTGTCCGAGCATATGACTGAAGGCCTCCCCTACCTGATCGGAATTTAATCCATCAAACTGTCCCGTTGCCATCTTCACAAAATACAGGATCATCCATCCGGCGATCGTTGTGTAGAACATCATCAGCAAATAATTTCCGGCGATCGCACCATATTTATACAAGTGCCATTTCGTTCCTTTCGGCTCCAGAACATCAAACGAACAGGCTGCACTTTTCTGACTCGCACGTCCGACCGCAAACTCAGCTACCATGACCGGCAGACCGAGGATCAGAAGAAACGCCAGGTAGATCAGTACAAACGCCGCTCCTCCGTACTTTCCAACAATGTACGGAAACCTCCATACATTTCCAAGACCGATGGCACATCCTGCCGAGATCAAGATAAAACCAAGTCTTGAACCAAACTTCTCTCGTTCCATTTCTTACTTTTTCCTTTCTTTTTCATCTTTTCTTTGACAAGCAAAAATTTGTGCCCTATACTCTTCTTTAGTTTTACAAAAAGTAACTCTGAAAGGATTTTCTATGACACGTACATTTGTTTACTCCATATCTGCCGAAGAATCCGGCACAAAAATAACGGATTACCTGAGAAATCACGGCTATTCCCGCCACATTCTGACCTGTCTGAAGCATACCGACGACACGGTTCTTGTAAACGGTTTAGGCGTTTATATGAACTATGTCCTTCAGCCGGATGACCGGCTGACCATTGTGATACCGGAAGAAACACCGTCGGAACATATCGTTCCTGTAAACCTTCCTTTTCCGGTTGTCTATGAAGATGAAGATCTGATGATCATCAATAAACCATCGGATATGCCGATCCATCCATCGATCCATAATTATGAGAATACACTCGCCAACGCTGCTGCCTGGTATTTTGGGCAAAAAGGAGAAACCTTTGTTTATCGCTGCATCAACCGACTGGACCGTGATACCACCGGACTTCTGATCCTGGCCAAAAACCGTTTAAGCGGTGCCCTGCTCTCCAGAATGAGTGCAGAACGTAAGATCCACCGGAAGTATCTTGCCATCGCTACAGGAGAGATTCCAAAATGCGGTACGATCGATGCACCGATCGCGAGAGCCTGTGATTCTGCCATCCTGCGGCAGGTTGATTTTGTCCATGGTGAACGGGCAATAACGCATTATCACCTGCTTAAATTTGACGGTTTTTATTCTCTTGTGCTTTTACAGCTGGAAACGGGACGTACGCATCAGATCCGGGTTCATATGAACCACATCGGCCACCCGCTTCCCGGAGACTATCTTTACAATCCGGATTACCGGCTTATAAAAAGACAGGCTCTCCACTCTTGTCGGCTGACTTTCTGCCACCCGATCAGTGGAAAGCCCATGGATTTTACTGCCCCGATTCCGGATGATTTTAAAACATTTGCGTGCGGATGCGTGGAACTTCATCAATATGCAGATAACGGCTGATGCTCTTTACGATCAGATCGTGATCAGAAAAATGATCCTGCCCTTCGACCAGAATGGCTCCGATCACACCTACTTCTTCGATGCGGATCGGAAATCCTCCTCCGCAGGCTGCGTAATCTTTCTCATCAAGATACCAGTCTGCGAGCGTCTCTTCACTTTTACGCAGAAGCACACTCGTATAAAGGGAACTTCTCTCTAAGGTACGCACGGTATTCATTTTTCGCTGAAGCCACCGTTCGCTCTGAAGGTTCACACTGTCAGATGCATACTGAAATACCGTCAGCCCGTTATTCAGACGGATACTGACTGCCACCGGAAGTTTTCTTTTGATTGCTTCCGCCACGATACAGTTGCCCACCTCCCATGCATCTGCATTTGTAAAGTGAGAAAACTGCAAGATCTCTTCCTGCATATCAAGCAGTCCCAATAATTCATCAATCGTCATATGCTATCACTCCTTTTGTATCACTATGACTGTCTTTTATTCTACCACTCTTTTTGTCCGGACTCAACAAATTTCTGCTTTTCACATGCCTTTCAAAATGCTATACTGAAGACAGGATGTCTGGATCAAAACAGGAAGCCGCAATATGTGCCTTCTCGTCTGATACCCACATCAAAAATATTGAAAAAAACAGAAAGAGAGGTTTTTCCATTGAAAAAAATAGCAAGTTTCACCATAGACCATATCAAACTGCAGCCGGGCATTTATGTATCCCGCAAGGACCACATCGGTGCAGATACGATCACAACGTTTGATCTTCGCATGACTTCCCCAAATGAGGAGCCTGTCATGAATACCGCTGAACTCCACACGATCGAGCATCTCGGTGCTACTTTCCTTCGCAATCATCCGACTTTTGCTGATAAAACTGTATACTTTGGCCCGATGGGATGTCGCACCGGTTTTTATCTGCTTCTCGCAGGAGATTATGAATCCAAAGACATCGTCCCTCTGGTCACAGAAATGTTTACCTTTATCCGCGATTTCCACGATGAAGTACCTGGGGCATCACCAAAAGACTGCGGCAATTATCTGGATATGAATCTTTCCATGGCAAACTACCTGGCAAAAAAATATTTAGATGAAGTTCTGACCGATATCAAAGCAGACCGCCTGATCTATCCGGAATGATCACTTTCCTTTCAGGTAAACCTGCCGGATATAACGGTAAAGATAATCTTCGCCTTTTTTATCGAGGATTGTCAACAGTTTTACCAGATCTTTTTCTGTCTGGGGATGCATCATATAATGGTGCTTCCCCTTTTCATAATACTGCAGCGGAAAATGATCGTTATAGTTTTTTCCGTTGTAGATCTTGGATGCCGCCATACGATCCATCATCATCTCTGCGATATATTTTCTCGGCATCGGCATACCGGTCATCGGGTTGCCGTCTTTTTCCACACTGTAATCGATCCAGTATTCAAAATGATGGCGGTTGCGTCCTTTGTGATGCAACCATGCTTTGGATACGCCGGTCTCTTCTCTCTCTGCATTGTTCGGACTACGGTTGCCCTGATAATATTTGCATCCGACCAGAAACTCCGTCGGCGAATATTTTGACAGGTCGTGTGTCAGTCCCTGTTTGTAAAGTCCGATTTTAAAACACTCTTTCATCACCAGGATCTTATGCCTTGTGATGGTTGTGAAGTGTCCGATTACTTTCTTTAACATCTTTATGCTTCCTTCCAATCAACACGATTACCGTCCTTGACGATACCTGTACCTGTCTGCTGTCCGGCAACAGACGCCATTTGTCCTCTTCCAAAATGCCCTCACTCGTATCCAGAGCCACATTCCAGCGATAGCCGCCCGGCAAAGCCGGAAGTGCAAAAGTATGCTCCATCCAGTGCATATTATAGGCAATATAGATCAGTTCATCCTCATCGGCATATTTGCCGCAGTACATGACACCGATCTTACGGTTCTGCCCGTCCAGTTCCCCATACCACGCACTGCTGCTGTGATAGGAAATCCCCGGAAAACCGCAGGATAAGCTGTCCGTCATGCTCAGTTCCTGTCCCATATGCAGGATTTTATGCTTTTTGCGAAATGCGATCAGATTTTTTACAAACCGGAACATTTCACTGTTTCCGGATTTATATCCTTTCCAGTCAAGCCAGGAAATCTCATTGTCCAGACAATATGGATTGTTGTTGCCAAGCTGCGAGTTGCAGAACTCATCCCCGGCAAGGATCATCGGCGTTCCTGCCGATAAAAGCAGCATACACCATGCATTTTTCATCTGACGGTTTCGAAGCTCCAGAATTTTCTTTTTGCGGCTTTTTCCTTCTTCTCCGCAGTTCCAGCTGTAATTCTGCACTCTTCCGTCACGGTTCTGCTCGCCGTTATCTTCATTGTGACGTTCTTCATAAGATACCAGGTCACATAATGTGAACCCGTCATGGCTTGCTATGTAATTGATCAGCCCCCTGCCCTTTGGATTCCGCCTCATCCGCTCTGCAAATGCTTTCAGGCTCTCTTCGTCTCCTTTTAAGAAACGCCGGACATCGATCATAAACCCATCGTTGCACTCTGCCACCATCCGCTTTTTTGGCAGATTCTTCTTGCCATAGATCTCCTCCACCGGAAAATAAATATTTAAAAGCTTGGTATCTGCAAACAGCGGATCCGTCGCCATCAGGTTACAGATGCCCTGCACGCCGCGGACATGAAATCCATCCACATGATATTCCTGCACCCAGTATTGCAGACATTCTGTAATATAACGCGGGCTGCATCCTTCCGGAAAATAAAATTCCATCAGAACTTCGATACCAAGACGGTGCATGGTCTTTACCATATCTTTAAATTCACGCACCGGATCTTTTGTCGCTGCATAGGCACGTTTCGGGGCAAAATGAAAGGCCTTTGTATAGCCCCAGTAGTTCAGACGCTTCGGAAGCTCTTCTTCTTTACGGTACTGGGCATGTGTTTTCACAGACTCCATTTCAGTGAATTCATAGGCCGGCATCAGCTTGATCTGATTGATGCCAAGCTCTTTGAAATATTCTGCCTTCTCGGTGATTCCAAGGAAGGTTCCCTTATGACGCACACCGGAATAACGCTGTTTTGTAAACCCACGTACATGAAAGCTGTACATCACGGCATCTTCGTATGCGATCTGCGGTTTCCGGTCATCCTCCCAGTCGTAATTTCCGGCGATCATCGCACAGCGGACTTCGTGTCCCTCCGGATGCTCCTCACCAAATTTCCCGGTTCCGATCAGTACTTTTGCATAAGGATCCAAAGTTACTTTTCCATCTATGCAAAAATTGTATTCATATCGTGCAGATGCTATTTTTTCTGCTTTGACACAGACGATATCTCCAATCGTGTTTGTTGCAGGAAACGGTATTTCCTGTATTACTTCTTTACTGCCTTTTTTATAAAGAAGCAGGCTGGCTTCTTCGTTGTTTTTGCGTTCCATCGAAAAGACGATTCCGTCTTTGACCGGAACGGCTCCCATTGCCTGGAATGTTTCCACTTTCATCAACCTTTCTGTGACTCTATTTTTTCCGCCAGATCATTTAAATAAACCCATCGATTCATCTTTTCTTCCAGTGCATGCTCCGCCTTTTCTTTTTCTTTCATCAGTTCGTTTAATTTTCCCGGATTTGTTGCATTTGCCAGAATCTCAGCTTCCAGAGCGGCGATCCCATCTTCTAACTGTGCGATGTCGTCATCGATCGTTTCAAATTCTTTCTGTTCT
>OGQH01002637.1_pt1 | contig 11839 bp, 7 predicted proteins | sample 1553181 | NCBI WGS metagenome assembly OGQH01 (sample SAMEA2579946, study PRJEB22360) | human gut metagenome | biome: human gut; feature: human-associated habitat; material: faeces | place: Denmark | collected 2008/2010 | reverse complement strand
TGGTGCGGCTGGACAGGCTGGGCACATAGGTGCCGTTGCTGGCCTGCTCGAACACCCGGCGGACGATGTAGAGCCTGCGGTCAAAATCAATGCCCTTGCTCACACGGGCAGGCTTTTTGATGAAGCACTGCCAGATGGAGGGCATGCAGTCCCGGGCCTTCTGGCCCACGGCATCGGGGTCTACCGGCACCCTGCGCCATGCCAGAAACTCAAGCCCTTCCTTGCGGGTGACCAGCTCAAACAGCTTCATGGCCTGTGCCCGCAGGTGCTCGTTCTGGGGGAAGAAGAACATGCCGACACCGTATTCCCGCTCGTTGCCCAGGCTGATGTTCAGCTCATCGGCCACCTTGGAGAAGAACTTGTGGCTGATCTGCAGCATGATGCCCACGCCGTCGCCGGTCTTGCCCTCGGCATCCTTACCGGCGCGGTGCTCCAGACGCTCCACGATGCTCAGGGCATCGCTGACCGTCTGATGGCTCTTGCGGCCCTTGATGTCCACCACAGCGCCGATGCCGCAGGCATCGTGCTCAAACTGTGGATCGTACAGGCCAAGGGTGTGCGTTTGCTCTGTAAAGTTTTGCATAGTCTTTCCCATCCTTTTGACACTCCAGATTGTGCTCTGCCGGGCGCGGCACCCTCCGCACCCCGGAAAACGAAAAAAAGCGCCCCGCAAGGGCAGACAATGCCCCTGCGGAACGCCTTTGTTCCGATAACTTTATTATACCCTGCGCTGAAAAATGTTCAAGTGACAGCTGCGCCAAATATAACAGCCGCTTTGCACCGCTTCTTGTGCGAAACGCCGCGAACCCCCGCAGCTGTGCGCGGCACACAACCAAAACCGCCGCACCCGGCGGCCTTTTGCAAGGCACAGGATGCGGCGGTTCTTATGCGTCAGTGCGGAGATTCCTGCGGTTCAGGGGTGCTCAGTGCTTGGGGGAAACCTGTTTGCGGGTGAAGAACCATCCGCAGGCCAGCAGCAGGGAGCCCAGGCTTGCCAGCACACCGGCCATCCAGCTGGTGGTGCCGGTCTGGGGCAGGGCGGCGGCGTCCGGGGCAGCGTCCTGCACGGCGGGGTTCTGGGGGTTCTCCGGGGTCACAGGGGTCTCACCGCTCGGGGTCTCGTCCTGCACCGGGGGATTGTCCGGGTTGGCGGGGTCCACGGGGATATCCGGATCAACGGGCGGCACGGGATCCGGATCCGGCGTGGGTTCCGGATCGGGGTCAGGTACCACGGTGGCCGTGTTCATGAAGTTGATGGACAGGGTCTTGCCGCCGAGGATGGACCCGAGCCAGCTGGACTCGGTCACCTTGCTGGTAGCGCCGGTAGCGGGGTTGGTCACCTCGGTGCCCTCCAGCTCCTTGTAGGACTCCTCATCGCAGATGACGTAGATCTCCGGGTCGGTGTCGTAGCCGTCAGGGGCGATGGCTTCCTGCAGGTAGTACACCACGTTCTCCAGCAGGGCATAGTCGATGTTCAGCTTGCCGTTGGTGGTGGTGACGGTGTAGGTCAGCTTATCCTTGGAGGGGTCGTACTTGACCCAGCAGTAGAAGCCGTCCTTCTCCAGCACCTGTTCGCCTGCCTCGTTGGTGGTGTAGGTAGGCTCCACATAGGTGCAGTACATGGTGTCCTTTTCACCGGTTTCCTTGTCGGTCTCGTACTTCCACAGGTAGAAGCTGGTCTGGCCCTCGCCCGCGTCATCGCCGATGATCTCGCCGGTTTTCTTGTCGGTCTTGGTCAAATCCAGCGTGCCGTCTGCCTGATGCAGCACCATGGAGGCGTACCAGTTCCATGCGGTGTTCTGGTAGTCATTGCCAGCGTTCTGGAAGTCGATGTTGGTGGCCATGGCAAATGCTGCCCAGGTGGCTTCCTCAGAGGTCAGGCCGCTGGCCAGCAGGGTATTGAAGTAGCTGTTGGCTTTGTCCCATGCACCGGGGGTCTCGTTCAGTTTGTCGGCCATGTAATCGCCGATGGTTTCCTGAGTGCCGTCGGCAGCCCACTGGCCGTGGCTGTGGTTGTGGTCAACATTGCCGCCTGCCTCAGAATCCACAGTATCCTGATTGCCGACCTTGAAGCTGAGAACGTTTTTGTAGAAGTTGTCGTAAAGGGTGGAGGGGTCCATCTTAACGGTGTTGTTTCCGGTATTGGGGTCGTTGGGCATAGAAGAACCGGAACGGCTCAGCTCCTTCAGAGCCTTGGGATCATTTTTCAGCAGTTCACTTACGCTGTCATACTTGGAGCCATCGGGTTTCCGGTAGTAGTCCAGAATGTAGTCATCGTAGGTCTTATAACCCTTGGCAGGCATATACTGCTCCAGAGCATCCTGGATATCTTGGTTCATCAGGGCACTGCTGGAGTGGGTAAAGGGACCATTGTAATAATCCTTTTCAACCTTCTTGCCGTTCTTGGTCTTTTTGTAGGCAAGGGTGTAAGTGTTTTTGTCGTTGATCAGAACAGTCTTTCCATCTTCGGTGGTCTGAACATCGCTCTTGTAGAAGCCGCCGTAGTAATGATCGCCGGATTTTACATAATATTTACCGTCGATCAGTTCCACCTCGGTACCAGCAGGCACATCCGTTCTGGTAGACTGAGTGGTCAGCTTTCCTTCCGAATCAAGGAACTGGTTCTGATCATGGTTGCCGCCGTACTCCTTCAGCGCAGCATCCACCAAGTCCTCCATGCAGCCGGACGCAGCGTTTTTATCGTACTTCAGCTCAAGGTTCGTATTGCCAGCATATTCCTTCGGCAGCTCCTGCCCATCAAAGCCCTCAATGCCGGTATTTCCCTTGCCGGTCTGGTCAGGGGTGGCAACAGTCAGGCTGTTGTCCTTGTACACATAAGTATGCTTGGAGCCGTTGGCAAGAGATACATCAAAAATCGTGGTGCAGCCGGGTTCCTGATAAAGGCTCACAGTGCCGGTGGCCAGCGTGTAGACGTATTTGACACCGTTGTAGGTGTACGTCATGGTTTTGTCGCCCCACATCTGGGCAACTGCCAGCTCCTGCTTGCCCTCGTCCGTGTCAAGATAGCTTTCGCCGTTCTTGCGCACCACTTCCTGCACCTTGCTCAGCTCAATGGTCTGGTCGCCCTCAGCGTCCTCTTTGATGTTGAAGGTGACCTTGAAATGACCGGTGTCCGGGTCATAGACACAGCTGTAATCGGTGTCATCCTCTTTGGGGGTCTCTTCGGGCTTTTCCTCCGGGGTCCCCTCAGAGCCGGAGCCTTCCTCGCCCTTTTCCTCCGTGTCGCCGGTGTCAGTATCGCCGGTGCCGGGGGTCTCCTCGCCGGAATCGCCCTTATCTTCGGTGTCGTCCTTGTCCTCGCCCTTGATGTGGTCCTTGTTGTCCTCGGCGGTGCCGGGCAGGGTCTCGACGGTCTCGGACTGCTCCGGGCGCTCGATGGTGGGTTTGTCGTCAGAAGAGGTATTGTCACCGTCGCCCTCGCCGTCGGTGGGCTGGTCGGTGTTGTCACCGGTGGAAGCGACAGACTGTTTTTCGGTCTTAGTGTCATCCGCAGGGGTGTCGGTGTCCGCATTGCTGTTGGCCAGCGGGACAACGGTCACCTGCAGGCCGGAGTCATCCGTGTCGGGCAGGGCTTCGGCTGCGGAGGCACCGCACATGCCAACCGAGCTGCTGAGCACCGAAAGGGCCAGCGTCATCGCAACGATCTGCTTCTTCTTGGACTTTTTTCTCATAATCGTCATCCTCACTTCACTAGAGACTGTGTTCCTCGCACAACTTTTCAGAAATCTCCAGCACAAAATAGACGCCCGCTGGGCAGTCCTTATAATCCTATATTATATACGTTTTCCAAAAATTTCAAGGGGGCAAATTGCACGAAAAAAAGCCTGCACGGAAATTTCGGCTGATTGACGGACAGATCGGCCTCAAAATGGCAAAATTGCACGAAAAAATGAACGATTTTCGCAGTTTTTGAATTGCACATTTGTTGCGGACGGGAACGTTTTTGTTGCACTGCAAACACAAAAGAGCGGACAAATGGCCCGCCGCAGTTTCCCACCCCGGAACTATGGGGAGCACTGGGGCCGCCGCCCGTTCTGCGCGCAGAAACCGTTTTGCCTGCCGCAGCAACGGCGCTCCCCTCCGGCAAAAAACAAACCCGGCAAGGCCGCAGCCCTGCCGGATTTGCAGATTTAAAACGATCCTTCCGTGCTCACTTGGTCCCCTGCTCCGGGTCGGCGGCAGGGTCCCCGCCGTCTGCGGGGGTCTCCGGGTCAGCCGGGGTCGTGGTGGGTTCGGTGGCTGCCGGTTCCTCGGGCGGGGTGGTGATCTCCACGCTGGGGTCCGCCGCGATATACACGGTGATCACCGTGCCCACGTCCACCTGTGCGCCCGCCGGTTCACTGGCCGACACCACGCATCCGGCGGCATAGGAGCCGTCGTTTACCACCATAAAGCAGCTGGCCAGCAGGCCGCGGCTCTGCAGCGTCTGCACGGCGGCGTCCTGGCTGAAACCGATGATGCTGGGCATCTCCACCTTCTGCGGGCCCTTGCTGACCACCAGACGAATGGTCTCCCCTGCCTTGAGCACCGTGTCCGCCGCCGGTTCCTGGGTCATGATCTGCCCGGCCGGGACGGTGTCGCTGTACTCCTCGGTGACGTAGAACAGGTACATGCCGGTGTACTCCCGGTTGTTCTGCACCTGGGCGTAATCCATGCCGATGAAGCTGGGCACCAGATTCTGGGGCTCCAGCACCTCGCTGCTGGCCGGTTCCGGCTCCACCGATCCCGATGACGCCGAGGGCAGGCTGTGGCTCACCATGGTCCACACCATGAGCACCAGCAGAATGGCCAGCAGGATCAGGATGCCCGCCAGCAGGCCCTTGATGCTGAGCAGATGGGCCTTTTCTTCCGGTCGGCCCACCGGGGTCTCGGGCTTCATGGTGCGGCCCAGCTCCTCGGTGTACTCTTTGGAAGAGAGCGCCTGCACCAGCTGCGGCACGGTCCGGATGCGCTCCATGGGCTTGAGCCGCAGGCCCATCTGCAGCACGTCCGACACATAGCCCGGCACGGCGCTGTTCACGGTGCGGGCGCGGGGGTTGGAGTCCGACACCATACGCTGGGCGGCCGGCACCGGGGCCTGCCCGCACACCATGCGGTAGAACACCGCTGCAAGGCCGTATTCGTCGGTATAGCGGCCCTCAAACTCGGCGGTGGAATACTGCTCCGGGGCCGAATACCCCTCGTACAGCTGCTCGCGCAGGCCGCTTCCGGCGGTGCGCAGGCCCACCGTGGCGTAACCCGCCAGACGGCACCGGCCGTCGGCCATCACCCGGAGGTTCTCCGGGCAGATGCCCCGGTGCACCAGCCCGATCTTGTGCATGGCGGCCACGCCCTCAAACACCGGCTGCAGCATGGCACAGGCGTCGTCCGGGCGCAGCGGCGCGCCCTGCGCTTCCAGCCACTGGTCCAGCGGGGTGCCGCCCAGATTCTCCATCACCGCATACACGGTGTTGTTGGCCTCCACCACGTCCAGCACGGCTTCCAGCCCGGTGGCCGGGGTGATGCGCTCCAGCGCCCGGTACAGGTCGGCAAAGTCCATGCGGGTGGTCTTGAACAGCACCTCGCTGCCGGTCTTGGGCTGCAGGATGCAGTCCGCGCCCCGCTCGGCAGACAGGGTCACCGGCAGATATTCCTTAATGGTCACCCGGAAGCAGCCCAGGTTCTCCACGCCCCGGTACAGGATGCCCTCCCCGTCCAAGCTCCGCATCTCGCCCACGGTGTAGCGCCCGGCCAGCACCGTGCCCACGGGCAGGCAGCCGGCGGGGTTGCGCCCCGCAAACACCTTGCCGCAGTGCACACAGCTGTCGGCGGCGTGGGGCAGCTCCCCCATGCAGTACGGACACAGGCGTTTTTGCTCCATTCTTCTCTCCCCTTTGTGCTTTGATCATCTTTTATTGTATCATAGCCCACCGGGGTGTGCAAGACGTCCGTTTTTCGGTCCTGCACGCAAAAAGGCACCCCGCCTGCCGTTTCCGGTAAGCGGGGTGCCTGTGATTTACGGTTCAGCTCACGCTGTACGCCGCACCGGGGCGATTAGCCCTCGATGTAGCCGTACTGCAGGTACCAGTAGCCGTAGGGGCTGTGCCAGGTGCCCTTCAGAGAAGAGCTCTGCAGCCAGAAGTCGTTGTAGTAAGCAACGGGGATGCAGCCCATATCCTCCATCAGGATGTCCTCAGCCTTATGCAGCTGAGCAAAGTGCTCGGCAGCATCAGCAACCTTGGAAGCCTCAACAGCAGCATCGAAGTCGGGGTTGGAGTACTTACCATCGTTGTTGCCGTTGTCGGTGCAGAACAGCTCGACCATGTTGGAAGGATCGTTGTAGTCCATGACCCAGCCGTTACGGGCAACATCGTACTCGCCTGCACGACGAGCGGGGGTGAAGGAGGACCACTCCATCTTGTTGATGGTCAGGGTGATGCCCAGATCGCCCCAAGCCTGCTGCAGGTACTCTGCCAGAGGCACATGGTAGCCGGCATCGTTGGTGCTGTACTCGATGGTGGGGTAGCCCTCGCCATTGGGGTAGCCAGCCTCTTCCAGCAGCTTCTTAGCCTCGGCCAGATTTGCCTCGTAGTCATCCGCAATGTAGGGAGAGCCGCCGTTTGCGTTGTCGTAGAAGTAACCGTTCTCGTCCACGATGCCAGGGCCAACCAGGTTGGAAGCAGCAGAGTAGGTGCCCTGCATGATGGTGTTGGCAATGTAGTCGCGGTCGATAGCCAGAGCCAGAGCCTTGCGGACCTTGGCCTCCTTGAAGGCATCATGCTGCAGATTCATGCTGATGTAGTAGGTGCCCAGAATGGTGTCAACATAGAAGTCGCCGCCATCCTCTGCCTTGGTCAGGCTGGGGATCTCGTCGGTGGGCACGTCCTTGATCAGGACAGCCTCACCGCTGTTGTAAGCAGCGAAGGCAGCGGAAGAGTCCTCCAGCAGCAGCAGGGTGATGGTGTCAGAGACGATCTTGGAGTTATCCCAGCCGCCAACGTAGTTGGGGTTCTTGGTCAGCACGATGCGCTCGGACGGGGTCCAGTCGGTGATCATGTAGGGGCCGTTGGAGACGAAGGTCTCAGCGGAGGTGCACCAGCTGTCGCCGTTTGCCTCAACAGTTGCCTGCTGGACAGGGCTCATAGCTGCGAATGCGGCCATCTTGTCGAAGTAGGAGCAGGGATAAGCCAGAACGATGGTCAGGGTCTTGCCGTCGTCGCTTGCCTTGACGTTCAGAGCATCGGTATCACCGGCCTGTGCTGCGTCAAAACCATCGATCATGCCCAGGCAGGTTGCTGCGTAGGGAGCTGCGGTATCAGGGTTTGCCATACGCTTGAAGCTGTACTCGAAGTCCTTAGCAGTCAGGTCGGTGCCGTCGCTCCACTTCAGGCCGTCACGCATGGTGAAGGTCCAGGTCAGGCCGTCCTCGCTTGCTTCCCAGCTCTCAGCCTGGCCGCCAATCACTTCGTTGTTCTCGTTGATCAGCAGCAGGGGCTCGAAGATGGTGATGATGGTGTTAGAGGCATCAATAGCGGAGTTCAGAGCCGGATCCAGGGTCTCGGGGTTGGGGCCGTACTGGACGGTGAAGCCAGCGGTGTTGACACTGCCGGTAGAAGAACCAGCAGCAGAAGAAGCAGAACCGGAGGTTGCGGTAGAACCGGACTTGCTGCCGCCACAGGCTGCCAGACCCAGAGCAGCGGCACCCACGCCAGCAACCTTGAGGAAATTACGACGAGAAATGCGTTTCATAATAATTATCCTTCCCTTAAATCAAATTGAGTGTGCCAGGTTCCCCCAGCCTCCTCTATATTCGATCCGGAGCACGGTCTGCCAAAACAGCCTGTCCTCCGGAGGAACACGAATAGTATAATGCGTTCTCGCACCGGTTACAAGCCCCAACGGGTGTCTGTAACCATTTCGTTACAATATTTCAGCCGGAAGATGAGATGCATTCATCTTTCAGGAGAATGAAGTGTTTTTACTTCACCTTGTCCAGATGATGGCAGGCTGCCCAGTGGCCGGAGGTGACCTCCTTGAACTCCGGCACCTCGGCGGCGCACCGCTCGTCTGCGTAGGGGCAGCGGGTGCGGAAGCGGCAGCCGGACGGCGGGTTCAGGGGGCTGGGCACATCGCCCTGCAGCACGATACGCTTGGACTGGCGTGCCGTGATGGGGTCTGCCACCGGGATGGCAGAGATCAGGCTGCGGGTGTAGGGGTGGATGCTGTGGGCGATCAGCTCGTAGCTGTCGGCCAGCTCCACCAGCTTGCCCAGGTACATGACGCCGATGCGGTTGGAGATGTGCTTGACCACGCTCAGGTCATGGGCGATGAACAGGTAGGTCAGGCCCATTTCCTGCTGCAGGTCCTCGAACATATTCACGACCTGTGCCTGAATGGACACGTCCAGTGCGGAGACCGGCTCGTCGCAGACGATGAACTCGGGGTTCACGGCCAGTGCACGGGCAATGCCCACGCGCTGACGCTGGCCGCCGGAGAACTCGTGGCAGTAGCGGTTTGCGTGCTCGCTGTTCAGGCCCACGCGCTCCAGCAGGGCGATGATCTTATCGTGGCGATCCTTGTCGTTCTCGGCCAGCTGATGGATGTCGATGCCCTCACCCACGATGTCACCGATGGTCATGCGGGGGTCCAGGCTTGCGTAGGGGTCCTGGAACACGATCTGCATCCGGCGGCGGTAGGGCAGCATATCCACTGCGATATTCTTTTCCTTATCAAACAGCAGGTTGCCGTCATAGTAGATCTTACCGCCGGTGGGCTCGTACAGGCGCAGCAGGGTGCGGCCGGTGGTGGTCTTGCCACAGCCGGACTCGCCCACCAGACCCAGGGTCTCGCCCTTGCGGATGGCAAAGCTCACGTCATCCACAGCCTGAACGTACTTGCGGTTCTTGCCCACACCGCCGGCGGGGAAATACTGCTGCAGGTGCTGGACTTCAACCAGCGTCTTCTGTTCACTCATTCTGCCTTTTCCCCTTTCTCAAATGCAGCCTTCTGCTGCAGCCAGCAGTAGGTATAGTGGGTGTCGCTGAGCTCGGTGCGCGGAGGCATCTTGCTCAGACAGATCTTCATGCAGTTCTTGCAGCGGGGTGCAAAGGGGCAGCCGGCCGGCGGATTCAGCAGGTCCACAGGGGTACCCTCAATGGGCACCAGACGCTCACGCACCTCGGTGTTCAGCTTGGGGATGGAGTTGATCAGGCCCTTGGTGTACTCGTGGCCCGGCTGGTAGAAGATCTCGTCGGTGGTGCCGTACTCCACGATGTGGCCGGCGTACATGACGGCGATCTTTTCGCACATGGAAGCCACGACGCCCAGGTCGTGCGTGATCATGATGATGCTCATGCCCAGCTTCTTGCGCAGCTCCTGCATCAGCTCCAGGATCTGTGCCTGGATGGTCACGTCCAGTGCGGTGGTGGGCTCGTCTGCAATCAGCAGCTTGGGCTCACAGGCCAGGGCGATGGCGATCATCACGCGCTGGCGCATACCGCCGGACAGCTCGTGGGGGTACTGCTTCAGGCGCTTTTCCGGCTCGTTGATGCCGACCAGCTCCAGCAGCTCCTCGGCGCGTGCCCAGGCTTCCTGCTTGCTCTTTTTGGTGTGCAGGCGGATGACCTCCACGATCTGGTTGCCGATGGTGTACACCGGGTTCAGGCTGGTCATGGGGTCCTGGAAGATGATGGAGACTTCGTTGCCGCGGATCTTGCGGAAGTCCTTCTCCTTCATCTTCTCGATCTCGTGGCCGTTGAACCACACGGTGCCGCCCACCAGCTTGCCGGGGTAGGCGGTCAGGCCCATGACCGAGTAAGCGGTAACGGACTTGCCGGAACCGGACTCGCCCACGATGCCCAGCACGTCGCCCTGGTTCATCGCAAAGGAAACGCCGTTCAGTGCCTTGACCTCACCGGCAGGGGTGAAGAAGGAAAGGCGCTCTTCCTTGATATCAAGAATTTTTTCGCTCATCTTCGTTCACCTCATCAATTCTTCAGCTTCGGGTCGAAAGCATCCCGCAGGCCGTCGCCAAACAGGTTGAACACCAGGATCATCACGCTGATCATCACTGCAGGGGCGATCAGCAGGTGGGGGTAGGTGTTCATGCCCTTGACGGCATCGGTGGCCAGAGAACCCAGAGACGGCAGCGGGGCTGCAACACCCAGACCGATGAAGCTCAGGTAGCTCTCGGTGAAGATGGAAGCCGGGATCTGCAGGGTGGTGGTCACGATCAGGGTACCGATGCAGTTGGTCAGCAGGTGCTTCTTGATGATACGGCCGCTGGAAGCGCCCAGTGCGCGGGCAGCGGTGACGTACTCGCTCTCCTTCAGGATCAGGATCTGGCTGCGGACGATACGCGCCATGCCCACCCAGTACAGCAGAGCAAAGATGATGAAGATGGAGATCATGTTGGGGCCCAGGGTCTGCATCCACTTGAAGCCGGGCTTGGTGGCCAGACTTTCCAGGGGCTCCTTCAGGGCCATGCCCAGCAGGATGATCAGCAGGATATCCGGGATGGTGTACAGGATATCCGTGATACGCATCATGATGTTGTCCACCCAGCCGCCGGCAAAGGCCGACACAGCACCGTAGGTGGCACCGATGATCAGCACCAGCACCGAGGCGATCAGGCCGACGGACAGGGACACGCGGGTGCCCATCATGATACGCACTGCAAAGTCACGGCCCATACGGTCGGTGCCCAGAATGTGCGGGAATACCTTTTCGCCGGCGTCGATGCGGGCCTGCTCAGAGGCAGAGTACTCGAACGGTGCCAGATTGTTGCTGCCCTTCACCTGCTCGGCGTAGCTGTAGGGCCACACGGCAGGCAGCAGGTAGGCAAAAATGGCAATGGCGATGATGAACACAAAGCTGACCATGGCGATCTTGTTCTTCTTCAGGCGGCGCAGACCGTCCTTCCAGAAGTTGACGCTCTCGCGCATGATCACAAGGCTCTGCTTTTCCTCGTTGCTGGCAGGCAGAAAGTCGTCAGCGTTCAGCTGCAGGCTGAGAGGATTCTTTTTGATGTTTTCCATAACGCGTTCCTCCTTTTTTACTGCAGCTTGATGCGCGGGTCGATGATCTTGTACAGGATATCCACGATCACGTTGGCCACGATGACCATGCTGGACAGCAGGATGGTGGTGCCCATGATCAGGGTATAGTCACGGTTGGTGATGGCAGACACGAAGTCGCGGCCCAGGCCGGGCACGGAGAAGATCTTTTCCACCACGAAGGAGCCCGTCATCAGGCTGGCCAGCATGGGGCCGACGTAGGTGATGACCGGCAGGATGGCATTGCGCAGCGCATGCTTGAACAGGATCATGAACTGGGACACGCCCTTGGCACGGGCGGTGCGCATATAGTCCTGACCCATGACGTCCAGCAGGCTGGAACGCATCAGGCGGGTGATGTATGCAGAGGGGTAGATTGCCAGTGCGGTGACCGGCATGATATACGCTGCAGCGCTGTTCAGGCCCACGGTGGGCAGCAGCTTGAGGTTCATACCGAACTCATACAGCAGCAGCACGCTGGAAATAAAGCTCGGGATCGCAATGCCGCAGGTTGCGAACACGATGATGGTGTTGTCCAGCCACTTGCCGCGGTTGTAAGCCGAGATACAGCCCAGCGGGATGCCGATGCACAGGGCCACCAGCACCGCCACGCCTGCCAGGCGGCAGGACACCGGCAGCTTGCTGGCGATGATCTCGTTGACCGTGCGGCCACGCTGACGCAGGCTCAGGCCCAGGTCGCCGTGCAGCAGGCTCTTCATGTAATTGACGTACTGCACACCCAGCGGCTTTTTCTCGCCGGCTTTTTCGGCCACGGCGTCCGTGTG
>OGQH01002635.1_pt1 | contig 11842 bp, 10 predicted proteins | sample 1553181 | NCBI WGS metagenome assembly OGQH01 (sample SAMEA2579946, study PRJEB22360) | human gut metagenome | biome: human gut; feature: human-associated habitat; material: faeces | place: Denmark | collected 2008/2010 | reverse complement strand
ATGCCAACTTTAAAGAAACACAACTCACGGATGTACGGATTGGTCAATCGGTCAATATTATCAGCGATCTTTATGGTGAAAATGTTGTGTTTCATGGTCGGGTGACAGGGATCAATATGGGAACCGGCAATGCGTTCTCCTTATTACCTGCACAAAATGCGACAGGGAACTGGATCAAAATCGTTCAGCGTGTACCGGTTGAAGTTTCTCTTGATCCAAAAGAACTCATGGAACATCCCGATGAGGGCAGTTGGTATTATGAGCAACTCGAACTTGGCTACAATTACCGCATTAGCGATATCGAGGCGGCACTGGGGGTATCGCAGCTCAAGAGACTTAATGAGTTTGGCGAGAAGCGTCGTCAGTTGGTCAAGTACTATAATGAGCATTTCTCGAGGATTCCCGAAGTAACCTACCAGGTTGACGAGCATTCGGAAGAGACTGTGCGGCATTTGTACTGCCTCCGATTCGATACGAAAACTCTGGGCGTTTCGCGTCGCTTTATTTTTGATGCGCTAAAAGCCGAGGGTATAGGCGTAAATGTGCATTATCTCCCTGTATACCGGCTGCCTTACTATGTCCATGCGGGCTACGAAAACGATTGCTGTCCAGAAGCCAACGCTTATTATGAAGAAGCAATTACTCTGCCGTTGCACTGTTGCATGGGCAATGATGATGCAAATGATGTGGTAAAAGCGGTTCGGAAAGTAATAGATGTCTGTAGGGCAAAAGAATAGGCGAAGAGATGTTGATATCCGCCACAACTCCAAACGATTTGCGCAAGATGCTCTATAAGCAGCTTGAATCTTTTTTCCTATTGGGGGAGGAAGAAAGAGCGCTTATTGATTCGCATATTGAAAGTGCGCTATCGAAACTCGAATTCTCGTTCTCGAGAACAAAAAACAAGTATTATCACGATGAATCGATTGTTAGGTTCGACCCGCTTCACGGGTGTCAATGGGCACGTTTCCTATACGAGCTTTCTCGCAGTGTTTACCTGTCAGGGGAGAGCGTCTCCGTATGTGACAAAATATATGGCTTGTTAAAAGTGATGGCTTCGGCTGATTTGTTTTACCAGGTTGAACTACCGGATGTGTTCATGTTCGATCATCCTTTGGGCGCAATAATGGGTCGTGCGTCTTATTCCAACTACTTCACATTCTCCCAAGGTTGTACTGTTGGCAACAACAACGGTGTATACCCCGTATTCGGCGAATCGGTCTTTATGCTGTCGAACAGTAAAGTGATCGGAAGCAGCCAGATCGGAGACAACGTCATCGTAGCTGCGAATTGCTATATTAAAGATACGGATATTCCGAGTGGAAGCTTTGTCTTTGGCGAGAGTCCTCATCTTACTATAAAGACTGGTCGATTGGATCAAGTGAGAGAGTACGCTGAAAAGGTATTCGATTATGAGTAATGTTGCAATTATCACAGCTCGAGGTGGTTCGAAGCGCATTCCTCGAAAGAACATAAAAGACTTTTGCGGCAAACCGATAATTGCCTATTCGATTAATGCGGCCCTGCGTTCGAGCGTGTTTGATGAAATTATGGTATCGACCGATGATGAGGAGATAGCTGATGTCGCTCGTCGTTATGGCGCATCGGTGCCCTTTATGCGAAGCGACGCGACGAGCGACGATTTCGCCACAACGACCGCCGTTCTGCGCGAGGTCCTTGCCAGCTACAAAACGCTAGGAGTGACATTTGACGAGGTATGCTGCATTTATCCCACAGCTCCTTTCATTTGCGCTCAAGAGCTTATCGAAGCCTGGCGCATGATTGAACAGGGTGCGTCTTCCGTTATTCCGGTTACGAGTTTCGATTATCCTCCTCAGCGCGGATTTGATCTTTTACCAGATGGCGGTGTGCGCTATTCCCATCCGGAATACGCCGCCACCAGAAGCCAAGATTTGGCTCCTATGGTGCATGACTGCGGTCGATTTTACATGGCAAAAACTGAACTATATCTTTCCAAGGGCTCTTTTCTTATGCGGGGTTGTAGATCACTATATATAGACCCGATGCGCGCTCAAGATATTGACACAATCGAGGATTGGAAGTTGGCTGAATTCAAATTCCGTCTTATGCAAGAGGGGGAGATTTAGTTGAAGTTGCGCAAGACGATCGATAAGGGCGAAGTTTATTTTATTGCTGAAATGTCGGGTAATCATGGCGGTAGTTTGGGGAAAGCGCTCGAGATCGTAAGGGCAGCCGCAGAGGCGGGTGCGCACTGCTTGAAGACTCAGACGTATACCGCTGATACTATTACGATTAATTGCGACGCCGAAGACTTTCAGACTGTCAAAGGCGGTCTTTGGGAAGGCAGGACGCTGCATGATCTGTACGAAGAAGCTCATACTCCTTGGGAATGGCAACTATTGATAAAGGAAGAATGCGAAAAGTTCGGAATGGATTTTCTTTCATCCGTATTTGATTTTTCATCAGTTGATTACCTGGAGGATTTGGGGGTGGAGGCGTATAAGATAGCTTCTCCAGAGCTTGTTGATACCCCTCTAATAAAATATGCAGCTTCAAGGCAGAAAACGATGATCATGTCCTGCGGAATGGCGAGCTTGCGGGAAATCGAGGATGCTGTGGGAGCGTGCCTATCCGTCGGGAATGATGACATTGTATTGCTTAAGTGCACGAGCGAATACCCCGCCATATACTCCGATATGAATATAAAAACAATCTGTGATATGAAGGAGCGTTTTCCCTACACGATCGGCTTGTCTGACCATTCCATGGGCTACGCGGTTGACGTTGCGGCTGTTGCCCTTGGGGCGGAAGTGATTGAAAAGCATTTCTGCATAACCCGCGATGATCGAACTGTAGATTCCGCTTTTTCAATGAGCAAGCAGGAGTTCACGGATATGGTGGAGCAAGTTGAGAATGCCAAGAAGGCCATCGGGCATGTTAGCTATGAGCTGACTGAAAAAGAGGTAAAGGGGCTCGATGGGCGTAGATCGCTCTATGTGGTCGCGGACATTGCAGAAGGCGAAATACTGACTCCGGATAATATACGAAGTATTAGGCCAGCTTATGGTCTTTCTCCGAAGTACTTCAATGATGTGATTGGGAGAAAGGCTAAAAGAAATCTCGCATTCGGTACTCCACTGAGTTGGCAAGATGTGAATTAACGAAGGCTTTTCGCATTTGGCTTTCTGAATTGATTGCGCAACCGTTTGCGGTGAGGGTGGCTAGGGTTTTCGACGGTTTGACTATGGATAGCGTTGACACAAAGTGAGGAAAAGCGATGGCAAAATGTTTGGTGATTGGAGCCTCGAGTTTCATAGGCGTGTATGTTGTGGACGCTTTTTTGGAAGCAGGCTACGAGGTTGTTGTGACGGGGAGGAATGGGCGGCTCAAAGAGCATTACGAGAAGCGCCATATTGAGTATGTGGATTTTGATCTTTCGAATGAGCGCGCTGTAACCGCTCTGCCGAAAGATATTGATGTCGTTGCGCATTTGGCCGGACGGTTGCCGGCTAGTTCCGAATCGCACTTGATAGTGGGCGATGATGATGCGGCGATGTACATTAAGGAGAATGCTTTAAGCGTCGCATACCTCTTGGAATGGGCTTCCGACTGCGGCATAGATCGCATTATCTCGACAGTGTCATATGCGGATGTCCAAAATGCGTGGTCGATTGAGCATCCAATAACAGAGGCTATGGGTCGAGATTTTTGTCTATACGGAGACCATGCAGCTTATGTGATATCAAAGAACGCGGCTTGTGATTTGCTTCTCTATTACAATAATCAGCATCATATGAAAAATATAATATTTCGATTACCACCTGTTTATGGCGTTGGTCCTCATCTTTCTTTGAATGTGAATGGGATTGCGAAGCGATCGGGTATCGGTCATTTTATTGATTTGGCAAAAACAGGGGAGAGGATCACTGTTTATGGGGATGGATCGGATTGTCGTGATATTGTCTATGTTAAGGATGTTGCCCAGGCTTTTGTAAAGGCAGCGATGTCTGAGAAAGCGGCAGGTCTATACAATATTGGATCCGGTGTTCCCACGCCACTTTATGAGCAGGCAAAGGCAATTGCTGATGTGTTTAGCTTAGGTGGAATCGTTTCTGAAGTAGAGCTGGACGAGACCAAAAGCAATAGCATTGTTTCCTATTCCATGGATATCAGCAAGGCTATGCACGATTTTGGCTATGCCCCAGCTTTTGCATGTTTCAGAGATCTTATGTTGGACTGGAAAAGGGAGGAGGATCGCGGAGTCTATGGTCCTCTGTTCCAAGTTTAAGAGGAAGGTCTTAATAAGAACGGATAGCAACGAGGTGGTTTCGAGTGGGCATGTGATGAGATGCCTCTCCATCGCAGATGCCCTTCGCAATTTTGATATCGTTAGCGTTTTCGCGGTATCTTCGACCGACATGAATGAAGTGATTCGGGCTCGGGGATATGATTGCGTGAATTTGGGATCCAATTGGAGCAATCTCGCGTGTGACTTCCCACTAATAGAGCGATTGCTCGAAAGTGATGACTATTCTTTTGTGCTTATAGATACATACTCAATCACTAATGAGTATGTATCGCGGATTTCGGCGTATTGTCCTGTTGGCTATCTAGGAAGTAAGGCACTCATTTCGGATAGCTTGACGCTTATAGTTAACTATAGCACTGCAATAGATCAAGATTTTTATGCACAGTATTATGGAAATGAGACCACTTCGCTTCTTGGCCCGCAATATGCTCCGTTGCGGAAGCAGTTCGCCAATGTGGAGCGATCCTTCAGAGAGAATGCTGAAAGTGTTCTGATCACGTCGGGTAATACAGGTGATGGTCGATTCCTTGCGAGCATGTTCTCTTTCATTCGGACGTGTCCAGAGTTGTCTAGTCTGCATTATTCAGTTGTGTGTGGTAGGTACTTTTCGCAAGAACAAGCTGAATGCGAGTTGCTTTCTGGGGGCGAGCTGTCTATTGATCTCCTGTCTAATGTGTCTGACATGGCTGATCTTATGTTGAACTCAGATGTGTCTATATCCGCCTGCGGCACTACAGTGTATGAATTGGGTGCATGTTCCGTGCCAACTATTGGATTCTGCCTCGTTGAGGAGCAGGTGCCAAGTGCTAAGGGATTAAGAGAGAGTGGTTCCATAATATATGCTGGGGAATCGTTTGTAGACCCTAACGCATGCGCTGAATCGGCTGTTTTAGCTTTGCGCCAATTAGTGAAGAGCTCGGATATGAGGCGATGCTATGGCGAGAAGCTGCACAGAATATCCGACGGCAAAGGAGCTTTGCGCATTGCGGAAGCTGTATCTGGTTTAATCGTTGTGGGATGAAGGATGGCTAATTTGAAAAAGGTTTTAATGCTTGGGGGCGGTCCTTTGCAGGTTCCGGCCATAGATGTGCTAAAGCGAGCTGGACATTATGTGATTTGCGCGGACTATGACGAAAATGCGCCAGGATTTGAGCTGAGCGATGAGTATGCGGTGATTAGTACGTTGGATCAGGAGGCTATATATGGAATAGCTGCGAATAAATCGGTTGACTATGTCATTACCTCAACCAGTGATGCCCCCGTAAGAGTTGCCGCCTACGTATCGGAGCGTCTTGGGCTCCCAACGGGTATTTCCTATCATAACGCGATTGCCGCTACGCAAAAAGATGTTATGCGCGAACGTTTGGATTCGAGCGGTATTGCTATTCCGGGATATAAGATCTGCCGCACCTTAGCAGAATTCGAGGCGGCTTTGGAGTTCTATCAATTCAACTGCGTTGTCAAGCCTGCTGATAGCGCAGCTAGCCGTGGCGTCGTGCTTGTTGAAGGGACGCTGTCGAATGCGCAAATATCGGCATTGTATGAGGCTACTTTGGAGGTCTCAAAAAAAGGCATCGTTATGGTTGAGGAAAGAATGGAGGGGTTTGAGGTCAGTGTCGAAGCTTTGACCATAAATAAACAAACAGTGGTTGTCGCTATAACGGATAAGCTGATTACGCCTCCGCCTTATTTTGTCGAATTAGGTCACAGTGAACCATCTGCCTTATCGTCGGCGGATCAGGCGTCAGTTGCAAACCTGGCCTGCCAGGCGATTGAGGCGATAGGCATTGTCTCCGGTCCGTCACATACCGAGATCATGATTACCAAAGATGGCCCCAAAGTTGTAGAAATAGCCGCGCGTCTCGGAGGCGATTATATCACTTCAAAGCTTGTGCCACTCTCGACGGGAGTCGATATAGTTGCTCTGTCTGTTGCGTTGGCAGTGGGGGACACGATTGATATTCCGGACTGCGTGACCACTGCTGCCAGTATAGGGTTCTTAACTTCAAGCGCAGGAATTATTGCTGAGATTCAGATAGATGATAGCTTATACAGTCTTCCGGGGTTTTATGAACTCGAGTTGTACAAAAAGCCGGGAGAGGCCGCATCTATTCCGCACTCAAGTAATGACCGGATTGGGCATATAATATGTATCGGTGGCACACGACGTGATGTGGACGAATCGATGAGAAGAGCAAAAGAGAAAATAAAGGTCGTTCTTGCGTAGATGCTCTTGCGTAGAGGTGCAAACAATTGCCTGCTTGATTTTTCGTCGACTCAGATCTCTGACCGGTTTGCGTTCAGCGGGGACAGAGGGTCGATATATGCTGCTTCGGCAGGTTCTGGTTAACGAATTGTTTGGTTCTTATTGCGCCCCCGATCTTTTTAACACAGCGAGAGCTGTTCGAAGTATGCATAAGGTATCTAAATAGAGAGAACAATTGGCGACATAAAAGTACTCCAGGTCGAGACGCTCGTCGTATTCGATGTCCGAGCGCCCATTGCAAGCCCACCAGCCAGTGAGCCCAGGCTTGACTTTGTTATATAGGGGTCGACCACCATGTTCTTCTAGCTCCCCTGGAGCAAGGGGACGTGGACCGATGATGGACATATCACCCATTATTACGTTGAAAAACTGGGGAAGTTCATCGAGCGACGTTTGTCGTAGTAATCGACCCACAGGGGTAATGCGCGGGTCGTCGTCAAGCTTCTGGCTTCTGCGCCACTCATCGTATCTCTTTGGATCTTGAAGCAACTCTGCGAGTATTTCGTCTGCGTTCCATACCATGGAGCGCAGTTTCCAGAGTTGAAAAGGCTTGCCCCGAAGACCAATGCGTGTTTGCTTATAGAAGATAGGATGGGTGTCGCCGGTGACAAGATAGGAGATTTTCACGATGGCGGCAACGGGTAAGGTGATTGCGCAGCCGGCGATGCCTAGCAAGAGGTCGAATGCGCGTTTGGTTGGAAGCTAGATGGTTTGCGCGGCGCCAAAGGAATGACGCTGTAGATCAAGCGTCTTCACGATACCGATCTGTCCAATCTCTTGCGTCTCAGCTGAAACACCTAGGGATTCTGCTAGGCCAATACGTACTTTATAGCCCTCGGCCATGAGATTTTCGATTACTTCATAGTTCATTCTCGATGGCTGAGCTAGGATGACTACCTCGTCCGCGTTAGTAAGCGAGCAGAGGGGCAGCAGCTCTGTGCATGGTGCGGCAGGCCTTTGGAGGAATATGTCGACTGGGGGAGAGTCCGTGAAGCAGAAGCCGACGATGCGAGAAACTTTCATATCGTCGGCGTAAAGGCGCTGCTCAGACTCTTCGGCGTTCTCCGAAGAACAGACGAGCACGATGCGCTTTATACTATCCTGCGGACGGTTGTTCCAGCGCGAGAGGAGCCGTCGCTTGTGCGCATATTTCAGGAGGAGGGCGAGGCTTGTGTAAACTGAGTAGGTGACGACAATCATCTCACGCGAGAAGTCTTCACCCATTTTGAGGAGATAGAAGAGCGCGCAGGCTGTAAGAAAGCTCTCGAGCGCAAGAACCAGCTGAATGCGAACGTCCTCCCAGTATCGGCGGCGAAAGATGCCGCTGTAAGGATTGGTGAGTATTGTGAACAGCAGGTCGCCCAAGGCAAGGCACAGCAGTAGACCACGCCAAGAGGGCGATTCAATAAATCCAAAATTGCCAAATTTGAAGAAATAGGCAAATGAAAATGCAACGACGAGGGCTATCTCGTCGAGAAGCAGAAAATCCGCGTGCTTGGACAGGCTTGTAATGCTATTTGACTTCATGATGCGCATTATACAGAACAAAGCTGCTGGTAGTGAAGGGATTCGGGCGCAGACGCAGCGCTTCGTGCGAGCGAGTGGTATCTGGGGGCGCACTTCGTCGCGCCAGGATTCTATGTAGTTGTAAAAGGTGAGCATGTTCAGAACATCGGAGCATGCATTGATGGCACTGTGACAAGCGGCGAAGCAGTCAAAGGCTTCTGTTTCGATGACCATGAAATTTCGTTCAGGCAGGGCCTGGTTGACGCCGTTCTTGAATAGCTCTCGCACATCGGCATATGGACGTATCTCAATATTCATAGAGCGGATCAAATCTTGGACCGTGTTTCCGAATTCTTGTCGAGATTTGTTCTTGGTTTTATATCTCAAGTTAAGGGGTATGAATACGGTGAAAGGCTTGGGTGTGGAAGTGGAGATGTTTTCTCGCAGCGAGAGCCAGGCTTCACTGTTTGAGCTAGAACCTCGGAGTACGTCGACGGCTTCGTAGAGCGCTGGTGTCGACCAGCCCAGTGAAGCACAGTAGCTGATTATGATCTCGGTGTTCTGCATGATCTTATCTTGTTCGCTTTGGCTGACGGCTTTTTCGAGTGCCGAAAAGTGCTCCTCCAGATAAGTCGGCGAAAATGCATCGTAACAATACTTGATATGATACTGCAGAGCATGAAGTTCGGCTTCGTCTTTTGACTTTCGTCCAAGACGGGATAGAAGCTGATTGTATGTTGCCCTGTGGCCGTCCGCCAAGACCCGGTCTTTTCTGAGAATTCGAAGAGTCTCGCCCTGACATTCCGCGACACTATGGTTCGTTGAGTAGGTTCCATCGAGCGTGAGACCGATCACGTCATACAGCTCTCGAAGGGCGCTTATCGAATTCATTATTTTGTACTGATAGGAGCCTATGGTCCTCCGGTCTGTGAGTTCTTTCCAGGTCTGATAAAGGAGATGATACATTTCATCGATCTCTAGTTTGATGAGATCTGCGTTATTGTTGCGCTTGAGCATCGCTTCACCCGTCTCGTTTGACAAAAGATGTCCGATTGGTTATTGTAGCCATGTCGATACGAGGGGTACGCTCTGAAGTGAATGAATCATAAGATCGCTCTTCTTTGCCTACCCCTCTAACTTTGTACGTTATTGTATTGCATTGAGCCTCTGATTTTTGACAATTTTCGCTAATTACCTGAATATCTAAGCAAGGACGAATGATAGATAAGCCGATCGACTGTCTAACCATGTTTGTGGTTTGTCTCCGTCGTTAGTTATAACGTGGTGCATCGGTCAATAAACTGCGTATAAGATGAGCGTTTGTTTTGCGAGACTAATTGGAGCAAGGAGACAGCTGTGGCGTTCCAGGAGTACGATAACCCCGAAGAGCTCAAGAAGGTGCAAGAGCTGTCAACGAAACTGCTCGGAGAGTTCGACCGGGTTTGCCGCAAGTTGGATATCCCCTATGTTGTGTGGGCGGGGACGGCATTGGGTACCGTAAGGCACCATGGCTTTATTCCCTGGGATGACGATGTCGATGTCGCCATGGTGCGCAGCGATTACGAGCGGTTCATCCGGGAGGCTCCTGCGGTTATCTCGGACGAGTTCGAGATAGTCAATATGCGCACTGAGCCGAACTTCGTCTCTATGGTTACCTATCTAACACTGAGGGGGACCACTTTCATCCCGGATTTCTTCGAGGGCTGCGCCTATAAAAAACCCCTGAGCATCGATATCGATGTTTTGGACAATATGCCCGACTCTGAAGCCGACTACAAGCGCCAGAATCGCAAAACGTGGCTATGGGGGCGCCTTTTGTTTTTGAGCGCCGCCCCAGAGCCCTATCTGCCTTTCGACGGCATCAAGAAGAAGGTCGTGAACGGCATTTGCCGGATCGCCTACGGAGGCATGCGTCTTGTTGGGCTGACCCCTGTGAAGCTGCAAGAGCATTGGGATAAAGCAGCTCGCCAGTTCGAGCAAAGCGAGACCAAGCGCGTTGCCGATTACGCGGATCGTTCGCCTATCAAGTGGTCCGCTACGCGAGACGAGTTGTTCCCTGCGCTCGATATGCCCTTCGGCGACATCGTCGTGAAGGTGCCAAGGGCTTACGACGATATCCTTACGCGGAATTACGGCAACTACATGGAGCTTCCTCCGGTGGAGCAGCGTAAAAATCATCGCCCATCTCAACTTGATTTCGGCGAATATTAGGAAACGTCATGGCTCAGGAGGGTAGTCTCGGGCGCGATTATCTCTGGAATACGCTTGGTAGCGTAATGAACGCGGCTGCGAGCTTCGTTCTTCTTCTCGTGACTACGCGCGTCCTGGGCAGCTACTGGGGCGGCGTCTTCTCTATCGCCTATGCCGTTGGGCAGCAGTTTCAAACGCTCGGCGCTTTCGAGATGCGGCCCATGCAGTCGACGGACGTCGAGAAAGAGCATGCCTTCTCGACATACCTGGCATCCCGCATCTTGACGACTTTCTGCATGGTCGGGTGCATTGTCGGATATGCTCTGCTATCGACCGACATCGCAGAGGAGTTCCTGCTGATTGTGCTCATTGCGGGGCTTAAGATTTTCGACGTGCTTGAAGATGTGTTTCATGGGGCCTTTCAGCAAAACGGAAGGCTCGATGTTGCGGGGAAAGCCTTCTTTTTCAGGTCTCTTGTGACGACGGTGGTATTTATCGCGGCCCTGGTTCTGTCGAAGAGCCTCAGCGCGACGTGCATTATCACAATAATCATTTCCGCTATTGCCCTCGTTGGGCTCAATCTGCCACCCGCCAAGCAGCTTCTGGCGCCACCGGGCCGCTTTGATGTTCGCGATATGTTCCGATTGCTGGGCAGCTGCCTGCCGTTGTTCGCGGGAGCCTTTTTAGCGATGTATCTTTCCAATGCCCCGAAATTCGGACTGGACGCCTATATGGTGAAAGACTTCCAGGCGTATTACTCGGCCCTCTTCATGCCGGCCCTTGTGATTAACCTGCTGAGCGCATTTGTATTTCGTCCTTTGCTGACTCGGCTAGCGGTCGATTGGATCAAGCGCGAGACGAGCGTGTTCCTGGGTACTATTGTTAAGGGGTTGCTGTGGGTCGGCGTGGCGTCGGCCGGTGTTGCGGTGCTCGCTTTCTTCTTGGGCGTTCCGGTGTTGAGCTTTCTTTTCGGGCTTGATTTGTCGCCCTATAGGGCCGAATTGATGGTGCTTGTGCTCGGGGGCGCCTTCAACGCGGCGAGTATTGTGGTGTACTACGGCCTGGTTGTGATGAGGATGCAGGTATTTGTCTTGGCGGGATACGGATGTGCTGCAGCTTTTGCTTACGTGCTGGGGGGCAATCTCGTGCAAGCCTTCGGTATTATGGGCGCGTCCCTTCTTTACGCATCATGCATGCTGGTCGTCGTAATCGCCTTCGCGCTGTTTTTCGCGGTCGGCTTCCGGCACAAGACGAGAAAAGCTGAAACTTAGACCCGGAGCTTTGGCCCTCTCGGTATATTCGGGAATTTGGCTTCTCGCGGTATGCGCCCTCTCGGGTTTCACGTACAATGAAACAATGCGAGAAGCCATCAGAGCAAATTGGAGGAATCCCATGAAGGGAATTGTGCTGGCGGGCGGCTCGGGCACGCGGCTGTACCCGTTGACCACCGTGACGAGCAAGCAGCTTCTGCCCGTCTACGACAAGCCGATGATCTACTACCCGCTGTCGGTGCTCATGATGGCGAACATCCGCGACATCCTCATCATCTCGACCCCGACGGATCTGCCGAACTTCGAGCGGCTGGTCGG
>OGQH01002620.1_pt1 | contig 11926 bp, 9 predicted proteins | sample 1553181 | NCBI WGS metagenome assembly OGQH01 (sample SAMEA2579946, study PRJEB22360) | human gut metagenome | biome: human gut; feature: human-associated habitat; material: faeces | place: Denmark | collected 2008/2010 | reverse complement strand
CACGGCAATGCCGCCCCGTTAATGCAAATCAAACCCCGCCCCTACGAAATAAGCCCGTTGCCGGTTATCCCCGGGTATCGCCGGAGTATATACCACCAACGTCGTCGTTTTATCCCGGAATTCAGCCGGAATCTCTTCCTCTTCATCGATATAATTAATCCGGATTTCTTCTTCAGCCTGCATTTTTTGAGTCAATGCCGAAAGAGTCCGGTGATAACCGGCCACTTTGTACCCTTTAGCCTTAAAATAACGGGCCAAAGCACTCATACCTATTCCTCCGATACCCAGGAAATAAACGTTTTTTATCGTCTGTTCTAACTCAACCATACTATTTTCAAACACTTAGCCGATCACCTTCAATATTTCTCTCGCAATCTGCTCATCCGAATCCCGGATAGCCAATTTCGCTATATGCTTTTCCAGCTCTTTCCGTTGTTTTTCATCCGATAGCAAACCGGTGAGCACCTGTTCCAACCGTTCTTCAGCTTCCGTATCCCTGATCATGACAGCAGCCCCTTTATCGACCAGCGCCATAGCATTCTTTGTCTGATGATCTTCTGCCACATTAGGCGAAGGAATCAATACCGCCGCTTTTTCCAATAAGCAAAGTTCGGATATTGTCCCTGCTCCGGCACGGGCAACGACAATATCCGCAGCAGCATAAGCCAAATCCATCCGCTTCAGGAAAGCCAGTAATTTTACATTTTCCGGTAATTTACCGTCCAGCTGTTTTTTCAGATCCTCATAATAATAACTACCACACTGCCACAATACCTGTACCTCTTGCCACTGCCCTATATCCTTTAAACAACGCATCACCGCTTTATTCAATGTGCCGGCACCCAAGCTTCCTCCGGTCACCAATATCGTCTTCTTCGAGGCATCCAGTCCATAGAATTCTATTCCTTCAGCCCTGATTTCCCGGGCCTGTAACAGATCTTTCCGCACCGGGTTACCGGTAAAGATAATTTTCTTTTTTTCAAAAAAACGCTCCATCCCTTCATAAGCCACACAAATCTTACAAGCTTTTTTCGCCAGTAGTTTATTCGTCACCCCTGCATAGGAATTCTGTTCCTGCAAAATCAAAGGAATACCTGCTTCTGCAGCTACCCGTCCGATCGGCCCACTGGCATATCCACCGACTCCCACCACAGCATCGGGTTTAAACTCCCGGATAATCTTTCTGGCTTTACGCAGACTCTTCCAAAGATTATACAATACTTTCACATTTTCCAGAGTCAGTTTACGTTTTAGTCCCCTCACCGGTAATCCTTCGATGCGATAACCCGCTTCAGGCACTTTTTCCATCTCCATCTTCCCCTCGGCCCCGACAAACAAAATCTCGATATCCGGTTGCAACCGCTTCAATGCATTCGCAATCGACAACGCCGGAAAGATATGTCCTCCGGTACCTCCTCCGCTAACAATCACTCTTTTCATATCACAAAAGTATTAATCTATCTTCAAATCAAAAATCCGTATATAACTTAAATTTATAAACTTCCAATTTATCTTCCCCTTCGCTTCAGCTCATTCAATACTTCCCGGCCTTCACTTTCCAGCTCGTCCCTGATCTCTCCGATTCCTTCCTCACCGAGAATATCGAAATCCCGATCTTCGTCGTACTCTGCCGGTTTTCTCCCCCGCCGTCTTCCTGTCGGAGGCGTTACGGTCCGGGGTTGCATCTCCGGCAATTCCCCATCTTCCACTTCATCGACCAGCACTTCCTCGGGTTCGTATTCTTCCCGTCTGTTCTTCCGCCCCTGTTTTTCACTTTTCATCTTCAGCCGTTCGCTCTCTTCCTTTTCACCCTCCGGTGAAAAGGTATGGGCAATACTGAGAATCACACCGAAAGCTGCACTGGTAAACAAAAGCGACGTACCTCCCATACTCACCAAAGGCAAGGTCTGTCCGGTCACCGGTAATAACCCCACACAGACTCCCATATTGATCATTGCCTGTAAAACGATCGTCAACCCTAAACCGACAACCAGCAAAGCCGGAAAAATATCCGGCATACCCCGATCATTCAACACTTCCTTCCTCATGCTCTTTCGCCCGATCACTCCTACCCGGAACAAAATCACCGCATACAGCAACATGATGAAAGCACCGCCTCCCAATCCGTATTCTTCAATCACAATAGCATAAATAAAATCGGAATAAGGGTGAGGCAAAAAATTACGCTGCGTACTGTTACCGGGTCCGCTCCCCATCAATCCCCCCTTAGCCACCGCAATACGAGCCTGTACCGACTGATAGGAATAACCGTCTCCATCCTCTCCGCCTTTGGCAAAATCTGTAATACGGTTAACCATCGTACCGATCCGTCCCCATTTTTGCACCTGAGGTATATAAATTCCCAGAATCAACACCAAAGCAATCGCCGCCAAAGCGGTTCCCAAGGTCATCGCCAACAACCGCCAGCGCATCCGGGCTATCATAAACAGGATAAAACATACTGCCCCGATCAAAGCCGAGGTAGAGAAATTATCCATAAAAATCAACAAAATCACCGGTCCCACAAAAAGCAGAAACTTCTGTAAAACACTATCGTCACAATGCGTGTCGGTCTGAGCCTCGGACAAAATCCGGGCTGTAAACATCATGATAGCGATTTTCGCCAGCTCGGAAGGCTGAAAAGTAAGACCGATCAAAGGCAAACGGATCCATCGCCCGGCTCCGTTGATATTCGTACCCCCAAAGGCTGCACAAACCAATAAAATCATAGATACGAACAACAACACTCCGGCATATTTATAAAAATACCGGTAATGAATCGACTGTACGATAAACATCACTCCAAAACAGCCTCCGATCAAAAATAATTGCTTGATCAGATAGAAAAACGTATTCCCCGCCTTCTCGTTATAAGCCAGACGTCCTGTAGAGGAATACACCACCATGACAGAAGCGATCATCAGCATGATAACGATATACCAGAGAATCTTATCTCCCTTAAATGCTATTTTTTCTTTCCAGTCGTTCATTTCAATCGAATCCAGATTTCAGTTCACAATTTCCTACAGCTCTTTTACGGCAGCTTTAAAAAGTTCGCCGCGGTTTTCGTAATTTTTAAACAGATCGAAGCTGGCACAACAGGGAGAAAGCAGAACCGTATCTCCTTCCACCGCATACTGCCGGGCAGCTGCCAGCGCATCTTTCAAACTATGTGTATCGACTACCTGACAAATTCCGGAAAAATTATCGATCAATTTCCGGTTATCCACGCCCATACAAATCAACACTTTGACTTTTTGACGTACCAGATCGAACAAGACACTGTAATCATTTCCTTTATCCGTACCTCCGGCAATCCAAATCACCGGAGTAGTCATACTATCCAAGGCATACCAGGCAGAATCGACATTGGTGGCTTTCGAGTCGTTGATATAAGTCACCCCCTCCACAACCCGTACGGTTTCGAGCCGATGTTCCACCTGCGGGAAGGTCCGCAATCCTTCAGCGATTTTTTCGTCCGAAACACCGACCTGCATACAAGCCAGAATCGCAGCCATCGCATTATAGACATTGTGTCTCCCCTGAATACTGATCTCCTGTTTGGCGATCCGGAACTGCCGGTTTTCCAACTGCACGACCACCTCTTCTCCTTCCATCCAGGCACCGCTTCGACATGTATTTTTCTCCCATATACTCCGGTCAGCATAAATAAATCCGGCCATCCGGGGTACAACTCTCACCTGCCGGAGTCTATGCCCTACCGCCTCGCTATCCAAACCGTAAATAAACAAATCCTGAGGACGCATATTATTCAGTATCCGGAACTTCGAATCGATATAATTTTCGAATTTATGGTCGTACCGATCCAAATGATCCGGGGTTATATTCGTCAGAACGGCAATATCCGCCCGGAAATCAAACATCCCGTCGAGTTGAAAACTCGAAAGCTCGACGACATACAGCGGATGTGCATCCTCTGCCACCTGTGCAGCCAGACTACGCCCCACATTTCCGGCTAATCCGGCATCGATCCCCGCTGTAGTCAAAATATGACAAGTCAGCAAGGTAGTCGTCGTTTTCCCATTGCTCCCGGTAATACACACCATTTTCGCCTCCGTATGCCTGCCGGCAAATTCGATTTCCGAAATCACCTCGATCCCCCTTTCGCGCAGAGCTACGACCATCGGCACCGTATCGGGAATCCCAGGACTCTTTACCACCAATTCAGCAGCAAAAATCCGATCCATCGAGTGCTGCCCTTCTTCAAACGCAATCCGGTGTGTAATCAATTCGTCCCGATAAGATTCAGCCAATTTTCCCTTATCCGACAAAAATACTTCATATCCTAAATGACGGCCCAACAAGGCTGCACCGACCCCACTTTCTCCCCCTCCTAAAACCACCAATTTCATAAACTTCAATTTTTATATTTATTTTCCTCCCTTTCTTTCCCCTCCTTCTATCCCATAACTTCCAGCCTTCAGCTTATAGCTTATCGCTTTTAGCCTTTTAGCCTTTCAGCCTTTTACTTTCTACCTTATCTTCAGCGTCACAATCGTCACCACCGCCAGAATAATACCTATAATCCAAAAGCGGGTAACAATCTTAGGTTCGGGTATACCTTTCTTTTGGAAATGATGATGTAGAGGTGCCATCAAAAAAATCCTTCTTCCTTCTCCGAATTTCCTTTTCGTATATTTAAAATAACTGACCTGCATCACGACAGACAGATTCTCCATCAGGAAAATCCCGCACAAAGCCGGTATCAATAATTCTTTATGAATGATAATAGCGAAAACGGCAATGATCCCTCCCAATGCCAGACTTCCGGTATCCCCCATAAACACCTGGGCCGGATAAGAGTTATACCACAAAAACCCGATCGTCGCTCCGATAAAGGCAGAACCGAATACCACCAATTCTCCGGAATGCGGAATGTACATGATATTCAGATAATCGGCATAGACCATATTCCCCGACACATAGGCCAGGATTCCCAGCGTCGCTCCGATAATCGCCGACGTTCCGGTAGCCAGACCATCCAGACCATCGGTCAGATTCGCCCCATTCGACACAGCTGTAATGATAAAAATAGTAACCAAAACAAACAACAGCCACCCCAGCTCGTCGGCATATTTTCCCGCAAAAGAAGTAAACCAGGCATAATCGAACTCGTTATCTTTAAAAAAAGGAATAGTTGTTTTTGTCGATTTGATATCTTTCGTACGGACCTGCTGGGTACCCTCGGCAGAAAATCCTTCATCCACCGTACTGGTCACCACACCGATTTCACTCACCGCAGCCCTCTCCCGGATGACGACCTCATCATTCATATAGAGGGTCAGTCCGACAATCAATCCGAGCCCTACTTGTCCGATCACTTTGAAACGGCCTTTCAACCCTTCCTTATGCTTCCGGAATACTTTGATATAGTCATCGGCGAAACCGATCAATCCCAACCATATTGTCGAAATAATCATCAGTTGGATATAGACATTATCCAAACGGGCGAACAAAAGTACCGGAATCAGGATAGCCAGTAAAATAATGATCCCCCCCATCGTCGGCGTTCCTTTCTTCTCCATCTGGCCCTGCAAACCCAAATCACGGATTTCCTCCCCGATCTGCTGTCTCTGCAGCATCCGGATCACTCTTTTCCCCACCACGGTGGCAATGATCAAGGACAAAATAATAGCACAGGCCGAGCGAAAAGTGATGTATTGAAACACCCCGGCTCCCGGAAAATCAAAACTCTCTAAATATTGAAATAAATGATACAACATTACGTTTAAAAGTTAGGAATTAGCGATTAGAGAGATCAAAAATCTCCCGGATAACTTCCTTATCGTCGAAGTGGTGTTTTACTCCTTTCACTTCCTGATAATTTTCATGTCCTTTACCGGCAACCAATATGATGTCTCCTTTTGAAGCCATACCAATCGCTTTCCGGATAGCCTCTTTCCGGTCGGTAATGGCTTCTACCCGGTACTGAAATCCTTCTTTCACTCCGGTCAGCATATCACGGATGATCTGTTCGGGATCTTCACTCCGCGGATTATCGGAAGTGAGGATGACATGATCACTATAACGGCAAGCTGCATCAGCCATCTCCGGACGTTTGGTCTTATCGCGGTCGCCTCCGGCTCCCACAACGGTAATCACCTGATTATCTCTGCCCTTCAATCCGCAAATCGTCGACAATACATTCTCTACAGCATCCGGAGTATGGGCATAATCGACCACCGCCATCACTCCTTCGGTCGAAATCAAAGTTTCGAAACGTCCGGACACCGGCACCAGCAAACTCACATATTCCAACACGTTCTCTTTCGGGAACCCCAACAAACGGGCAGCAGCATATACTGCTAACAGATTGTAAGCGTTGAAATCACCGGTAAACTTGGTCCACACTTCTTCCCCGTCAAGTCGGAGCAAGGTTCCGTCCAAATGTTTCTCGAGCACTTTAGCTGTAAAATCAGCCATCGTCCGGCAAGAATAGGTATATCGGTGTGCTCTGGTATTCTGCAACATCACCAGGCCATTTTTATCATCAGCATTGGTCAAAGCAAAAGCATGGGCCGGTAAACGGTCGAAAAAAGCTTTCTTCGCTTCGATATAAGCCTTGAATGTTTTATGATAATCCAGATGATCGTGTGTAATATTGGAAAAAATAGCCCCGTCGAAATCCAGACCGGCAATCCTTTTCTGATGGATCGCATGCGAACTGGCTTCCATAAAACAATACCGGCATCCGGCATCTACCATCCGCCGTAATAATTCCTGGATAGACAGCGCATCCGGAGTTGTATGTGTCGCCGGAATCTTTTCCTCCCCGATATAGTTACATACCGTCGACAACAGTCCGGCCTTTTCTCCGGCCAATCGAACCAGTTCGTACAACAAGGTTGCCGTCGTCGTCTTTCCGTTTGTCCCCGTCACCCCGACCAGTTTCAGTTCCCGGGAAGGATTATCCCAGTAATTCCCGGCCATTACTCCCAAAGCCTCGGAGGTATCTGCAGTCCATATATAAGTTACCTCTTCCGGTCTGTTTTCCGGCAATTGTTCACACACTACCGCAACAGCCCCGCGGGTCAACGCTTTGTCGATAAAAGCATGTCCGTCCGCATTGACTCCTCTCTGAGCGATAAATACATCTCCCGGTTCGATTTTGCGTGAATCGAAATGGATATGTCCGATCTCCCGGTCGGTATCCCCATATACTTTTCCGACATTTACTCCGTTTAATAATTCCTTTAATTTCTTCATCTCTTTGTGCAGCCCTGGCCGCGTTATTTAATCTCTTATCTTAGTTCAATCCGGATATAAGACCCTTTGGGAACTTCCGCCCCGGGTTGGAGCGATTGCCGCTGTACCATTCCGGCACCGGAAAAATCGACTTTCAAACCGGAATTTTCCAATACGTACAGTGCATCCCTCAAACCCATCCCCTTCACATTCGGCACCGATGAATAGGAAATCCGCCGGGGTTTGATCACGATATTTTCCCCTTCGTTGCTGGCCGTGACCACCCAATCGGCACCATCCGCATCCCTCACTCCGTCTATATCCATATCCAATTCATCGAAAATAGTTCTAAAATCTTCTTTCAGGCCATTTTTACATACCGGCAAAGTTTTATCCGCTTCATATTCGGGTTTACCGTATTGTACGTATGCCATAGAGTAAACCTTATCGGCAATTTCCCGGAAAACCGGAGCCGATACAGTCGTGGCATAATAACCGTTCGTCGGATTATCGATCACGACAATACAGGAATACAAAGGCCGTTCGGCAGGGAAATATCCCACGAAGCTCGCCCGGTAACGTCCACCTCCATATCCGCTCGACCCGCTTGCCAAACGGGCTGTACCCGTTTTACCGGCGATCCGGTATTTAGGCGTATAAATATTCCGGGCCGTACCGTTTTCGACGACTCCTTCCAACATATCTTTTACCTCGTTCAACGTCTTCCGGCTACAAATCCTTCCCCCGACTTCCTCCGGCTCGAAGGATTCCACTACCTCTCCCCGGTTCCGGATCTCTTTTACCAGGCGCGGACGCATCCGCTGACCGTCATTGGCTATGGCATTATAAAAAGCCAGAATCTGCAGAGGAGTAACTTTTAATTCATACCCGATACTCATCCAGGGCAAACTGATACCGCTCCAGCTTTTATCTTTGGGATATTTGATATAAGGCTCTATCTCTCCCGGCAGACAAATACCGGTTTTCTTATCCAACCCCATAGCATACCAGCGGTTTACAAATTTCTCCGGCCGGTCTTTATAATGATCATACACCAATTTCGCAATACCGTTCGACGATTTTTCCATTATCTGTTTTACCGTCACTTTCCCTAAACCATCATGCGATTCGGTCAGATAACGGTCATAAAATTTATATCTCCCTGAAGTACCCAGGTCGATCGTATCGTAAGGAGTGACACACCCGTCCTCCAGCAAGGCGATCATAGTCGCTGCTTTGATTACAGATCCCGGTTCACCGGCACCACTGATAGCAAAATTCTGGTTTTCGATATATACCCCGTCCTTTCTGGCCAGGTTGGCGATTGCTTTGATATCCCCGGTTTTCACTTCCATCAGGATAGCCGTACCGTGTGTCGCCTCGCTTTTCTCCATCTGTTTTTTCAGGGCATGCTGCACGATATCCTGATAATCCACATCTATCGTGGTCACGACATCGTGTCCATCTACCGGTTCCTTACGGGTAATGACCATCCAGGTCCCCGACATCATCCGCTTGATCCCCTGTCCGCATTCACCCTTCAACTGGTTTTCAAAATTAGCTTCCAGTCCTACCCGTCCTTCCCTTTCCCCGGTCTCCGATTCGTTCAGATAACCGATCGTCCGGCCGGCTAAATTCACATGGGGCTGTAATCTTTCGTCATTGACTATAGCCTGAAAACCACCTTTATTCTTTCCCAGACGGAAAATCGGGAATTGACGGATTTGTTTCAACTCCTTATGATTCACTTTACGTTTATTGATCAGCAAATAACGGTCGGGACGAGGTTTCCGATTGCGGGCACCCACCAGCTTATCTTTATAAAAAGCCTTACTTCCATCCTTAAAGAACCGGGATAAACACAAAGCCAGACTATCCACTTCAGCATCGAACACTTTCTTATTCACTGCAATAGGATCGAAACGGAGTTCATAAAAAGGAACCGAGGTCGCCAGAATCCGACCGTCGGCTGCCCAGATATCTCCCCGGTTGGGTTCTATTTTGACAGGCTGCACCGGCACATTTGCCGACGCCATCTTCCGCCACTTTTCCCCTTCCACAGTCATCACTGCACAAGCTTTAGCCAGAATCAGACAACCGAACAGTACGATAAACACATAAACAATTATGGTTCTCCACGTTATGTCATCCTTTATTGCCATTTCGATCACCGATACAATTTTACCGGAGGTTCTTTACTCTCCTCCAATGCTAATCCTTCATTTTTTATCCGTTTGATAATCTCCGATTGCTTGCGCATCAACATCAAATCCGCTGCTGCAGAAATCGACTCGAAACGCAGATCGGTTACTTCCTTTTCCAGAAGAACCCTCTCCCGATGCAGCTTTTCAGTAGAATATCCATTGGATATATACCAAATCCCTAAAAAAGTAGCAAAAAGCACAAACCGGATATTCTGCCGCAGTTTTTCTGCGAGCAGACTTCCCTCCAATACACTTTTCACCGAGGACGCCGTTTTGGCCTCCTCTTGCCTCTTCTCCTCCACCGGCACATCTTCCGTTACCTTTTTTCTACTAAAAACTCCCATCTCTTTCCTTATTGTCTCTTAATCCTTCTTTCTCGCAATCCGAAGCTTTGCACTCCTGGCCCGCGGATTACGCACGATTTCCTCTTCCGAGGGAACGATCACTTTCCGGTTGACCAATTCAAAGTTATGGTGTACATGACCGAACACCAGATCCTTTTCCAATTTACCTTCCGCATTCCCGGCCTTCAAAAAATTCTTCACAATCCGATCTTCCAGAGAATGATAGGTAATAATCACCAATCTGCCCCCCGGCTTCAATACCTCCATCGCCTGTTGCATCATCTCCTCCAAAGCTTCCAGCTCCCCGTTCACTTCTATCCGTAAAGCCTGATAGACTTTTGCCAGATATTTTTTTTCTTTCAACTTCGGAATACAAGGCAAAATAATCTGATAAAACGCCTCGGAAGTTTTTATTTCCTGATTTGCCCGGGCTTTCACGATCAAATCCACCAACCTCCGGGCATTCTCCACCTCCCCGTAATTCCTGAAAATAGCGGTCAACTGTTCTGCATCGTAGGTATTCAGCACGGTAGCGGCTGTCAGCTTACTCCGTTGGTTCATCCTCATATCCAATTCCGCTTCGAACCGGAACGAAAATCCCCGGCCGGCTTCATCGAATTCATGAGAAGATACCCCCAAATCCGCCAGAATGCCATCCGCTTCTTCATACCCATAATAGCGCATAAAATTACGCAAATATCTGAAATTATGATTCACAAAAATAAAACGATCATCTTCCGGCACATTAGCCAAAGCATCCTCATCCTGATCGAACCCCAGCAAACATCCCTCTGCATCCAATCGTTTCAATATCTCCCCGGAATGTCCTCCCCCCCCGAAGGTCAGATCCAGATACACACCTCCCTGCCGGATATCCAATCCATCGACAGACTCTTTCAGCAAAACCGGTACATGATATTCGGACATATCTATCGTATATTAGTTTTTAAAAATTTCTTCCGCCATCATCCCTAACTCTTCTCCACTAATCGCCACCTCCTCATACACCCTGGCATCCCACACCTGTATCATCGAATCCTGCGCAGCCAACACCATTTCCTTATCGATTCCGATCTCATCCAGCATCTTCCGGGGTAGTAAAATCCGGCCATTGGTATCCATCTCTACCTCCTGCGTTCCCCGACAAAACTCCCTAAAAAAAGCCGCATGTTTAGGATCGAACAAATTCAGACGGGCACGTACCCCTGCAATCATATTTTCCCATTCCTGCAAAGGATACATATCGATGCACTTCCCGAAGACATTTTTCCGCAAAACAAAAAACGTCTGTTGCGAAGCCACCATCACTCTCCGGAAAGAGGCAGGCACCACAACCCGACATTTGCTATCAGCTTTACAGGTATAATCTCCGATAAATGAAGCCATCGTATTACCAATTAATTCTATAACAACTTATTACAAACATACACAGCTCCCGAAAACAAGAGGTGGATTTGTGATGTAAAGTTAGGAAATATTTCCCACTTTAAACCACTTTACCCCACTTTTTTATTAAAAATAACGCATTCCCAAGCAGGACAAGTATATGAACGACGAAGTACCCATATAATCCGCAAAACGAATTGTGCACAATTCGTTTTGCGGATTATAGTATTTGGCAACACCCGTACCCCGATTTTTAATCAGAGAACGGCTAAGCCTTTCGAAGGCTATGCTTTCCCTAAGGTTCCTCCATATATCAGCTACTATAAAATCAATTTAAACCTATATTAAAACCAATTTATCTAACTTTTAATATGGATTTAATGTGAATTTAACCTGAATTTAATCTGGATTTGAAGATACGAATCCCAGGCGGATCACTGAAAACAAAAGAAAAATCAAGCAAATCCTTGATAATCAGACATTAGCAGGGATTTCTTTTTTCTGGCAGATAGCAGAAAATAGCCGTTTCAAGCATATTGTTGGTGTGCAAATCGTGGTACATAAATCAGGCTGAAAAAAGTCCCACGATTTAGCTTCTTTCTCACTGATTCATAGCATTTTGCATGGTCGTACTTTGGAAGAGAATACATAGTTTTGTAACTCTAAAAACGATGTAAAAATGGCTAGAAAAACCTTCAATGTGCTATTCTTTATCAAGAAAGCCAGATTATTGGAAAAGCCACGCGACTTTGACCCTTTTGGCCACGCAGGATTGTCCCCTTTGGT
>OGQH01002614.1_pt1 | contig 11950 bp, 7 predicted proteins | sample 1553181 | NCBI WGS metagenome assembly OGQH01 (sample SAMEA2579946, study PRJEB22360) | human gut metagenome | biome: human gut; feature: human-associated habitat; material: faeces | place: Denmark | collected 2008/2010 | reverse complement strand
CCACTTAATGTGGCCTTCGTCTTGCGCAGGACTGTAGAGCAGGGAACTTCGTGCCCCGACGCCCGGGAGGACGTTTCATTTAGAAAGATGGACCTAGCGTTTATTCCTTCGGGACAAGATCAGCGCAGCCATGAAAGCGATAATCGCTAGCGTTAGCAGCGTCAAAAGCAGAGCGAGCGAGTTGTCGCCCGTCGCAGCCAGGCCAAACAGGCTGGGCTTTTTGGAGCCAGCGGGCTGCGCAGGAATTGTTTCGCCATCGTCCTCGGCGGTGATCTCCCAGCGGACGGTCTTGCTCGCGTCGGCAAGCTCGTTACCCACCGACGTCGGGACACTCAGCTGCAGATTGAGCACCGTGCTGCCATCGCTCGTGAACGTGGCGACCTGCGTGGGATAGGCGAACACGCTGCCCGGCGTTCCCGTCTGGAGCCAACCGTCAGACGCATCGCCAGCCGACGCCGTTAAGGTAATGGGCGACAGCAGGTGTGCCGTCTCGTGATCGACAACGGCCCGCACAAACACGCGTACCTGGGACTTTACGCCCATGGCACGAACCTCAATCTGTTGCTCGCGCACATCGCCGGGCATTAGATCTTTAAAGGCGGGAAACAGATCGGGCTCCCCCGAGGAGCCCGTCGCCCCCGATACCGTCAGCTGGTGCGCATTTCCGTCATAGGCAATCGCGGGAGTCTCGGCAAACGCGCGGGCAGGAACGGCGAGCGCGACCATGCAGAGAATGGCCGCGACCACGCAACGCACGGAGCGCGCAACGCCTTTGCGAATCGGGAATGCCATACTCACGCACCTCCGTGCGGCGGCACCAGCACGCCATCTTTGACCGTACAGTTCCATGCCTCGGTGACCGCATCGTCGGGCGTGGACTGAATCGCCTGGGTCGAAATGTCGACGACTAGGTTTTTACCGTCTGCCTTCTTCTCGGACACGCTCTTGATGAGCACGCCCGTCTTGTCGAGCGGCTTAACAGAAGACGTCCAGTAGTAGAACCCGTCGCTCGCAAGAACCCAAGACGAAGGGCTGTTAGTGGCGGCGGCATCGCCTTTATCGCCCCACTCAATGGTGTAGTCGGTGCCGGCAACCGGCTCATCCCACAGGCGCGCGCCATCCTTATCCTGCCAGTAGATATCCACCGCGACACGCAGGTATGCCGGTGCCGAGCCCGTGTTTTTTACCGAGACATCCCTTTTCACGTTGTCCTTGCGCGTCTCGTCCACCGAAGGCGCCACCGAGCCAAAGCCAAACTCGTTGACCAGCACGCCCGTAACCGAAAGCCACGCAAAGGTGCCGACGACGCCGGCCAAAAGGAGGACGCCGACAAGGAGGGCAACGATCCGCTTGCGCTTAGTCATCCTAGTCCTCCCTCCTCAGCGTGCCGTTTTCCCAAACATTCTTGGCACGCGAGCCGCCATCGACCCATTTGTCCTTCGCGCGCGTGTTGACGCACGTCACCACGGTGTCGCCCGCACTCGAGGCGGACGAGATGGTCAGCTCGGCAGATTTACCGGGCGCCTTGCCCGGCGTGCTCAGCTCGCCCTCGTAGCGCCATGCCCAATTCGTGTCTTCCTCGACGGTATAGATGCCCGTCGGCGCGGCAAATTGCACGCTGCCGACATACCAGGTCTCGCCGTCTTCGTCGCGCCTCTCGCTAACTTTCACCTCGACCATGCGCGTCTCGGCAGGAGAATCCTCCGACGCCTTGCGTGCCACCTTAAAGCGGAACGTTTGTCCCATGGCGCTAGCATCGGTGGTCTTTTTGACGATCGTCAGCGCATGGGTCTTGGCGAAGTCGAACACGGCATTGCCGTCGCCTTGCTTGCCTTCGCCCGTCTTCTTGGACTCCAGGCGGTTGGCCAAGTCGAACGAACCGTTACCCGAGCCCAAGCTGTAGAGCGAGACATACTGGTCGTTAACGGGTTTCTCCGTCATGGACGCATCAGGACCGTAGCTCGCCCGCTTAACGGTAACAGTCAGCTGCGTCCCCATAAACGGCTCGGCGAAGCAGGCCTTAAACGGCGCCTCGTCGGCGTTGTTGTCGACTGTGTTGGCGGCGTTGGGATCGAGCAGCCACTTAAGCTGCGCGGTCATGGCTACGGGTCTCTCGGTATCGGACGTATCGTTGGCGGCCACTCGATACGTCACGGGATACAGGTCCATGTCTCCCTTGACCGGCTCGTCCTTAAACTCATCCCAAGACTTCGCAGCGCCACCGTCAGGCACATATCGCCACTCCAGGAAGAGTTCGCGCACGTCACCGCTGGTCGCCTGTTCATCGAGCAGCGCGACGATCTTGGAGTGGGCGTCTGGGTCGTATGCCACGGACTTTTTCTCCATCTCGGGATTGCCGCTGTCGTCATAGACCGGGTTGCCGCTCTCATCCACCTTGGGAACATCGACGTTATGGACAAAGCCGGCGCCCGTCGCGCGCTCGCCGTCCGAGTCGACCGTCGCCGTAAAGACGACCGACCCATCGACACCGTGATAGCGAACCTTATACGGCGCGATCTTGTACACCGCGGTGTAGGTCACGCTCTCAAAGGGCTCGCTGCCCTCGAGGGGATACTTCTCGTCATCGGTCAACAGGGTGTATTTGCCATCGGGTTCGTAGTCGCGCGACCAGCCGACAAAGTCGTACTTGTTGCCGTCAATGCCCACAACCTCCTTGACAGCCTTGACCTCAAGAGAAATCTGGTCGCCGGAATCAGTACGGCCGAGACCGCGGACAAGAGCAGGATTCGCGAGATTTGAGTCGATGTTCGATTGAACGGTAACCAGGCTGGGACGGTAGACCGGGTACAGCTCCATGGGGGCCTTGACCACGGTAGAAGCACTCACCATACGGATGCCCTCCGACCAAGCGACATAGCCCTTGCCAGGTGCCGGCTGGGCTTCCGTCCAGCCCACGAAGACGTTGAACGCACCTGTATCCGCATCGATAGTGCGGACGTCATAAGTAGGCTTCGGGATGCCGCCATCAAGGTTGCCGAGCATATCGCCTTGCTGAGCAACTTTGCCATCCACTTTCGAGGCATTGAGATGATACACGACCGCCAACGGCGAATAGTACGCCACAAATGTATAGGCCCCGCCGGGTTCCACCTGATGGGAATACGAGTTATCGCCGTTAGGTTTGAGCTCTTGGACTTCGCCATTCGGAAGCTCGATCTCAACCTTCTGCAACTTATACAGCTCACCGCCCGCTTTATAAACCGGCGTCGTGACGTCAGGGGTCACCGTTGCCGTAGCAGGATCGGTGTCCGCGTTGATAACGGGAGCGATGTCGTACTTGGGCACATTGACTTCAGAAGTGCCCTCAAAACCGGCACGATGCAGGTTGGTGGTATAGCTGACGTCGTACTTTGCGTATACGGGATAGGCATCCTGACACTGGGTGACCTTGGAGTCATCCGTCGCCAAGTATGGCGCCGCCTTTTCCGGATCGCTCGTCACATAGGGGTCGTTGGTGACATCATAGATATATTTCCAGACGGCAGAATCCTTCTTGACCTCGGCGGTCGAAATCCAGCCCAGGAACTTATAGCCCGGCACGGCCATGTCGGCATCGGTCGGGGAAGCTTCGAGGGTCAGGGGGCTCTCATACGATCCCTTCTCACCATCTTCTGGCTTTTCGGCCACTTTAACCGACTTATTAACATGCGGGTAGTAATACGTGAACGTCGGATCAACCCCGTCCACCTTGGCCTGCAGCAAGTTACTCTCATAGCGCCGCGTGGCAGTCCTCACGACATTATCGCCCTTGTTGTAGAAATTAACGTCCGTGGTAATCATCGCGCGAACGTAGTACTTCTTATCTGTACGCACCATGCTCTCGATGGGATTTTTCACATATGTCCAATATTCACCATCGCGCTCAAGCGTCCAGAAATTCAGGCGATAGCGATCATTCACCGGTTTGACCGTTACGTTCAGCGAAGCCGAAGTCCAAGTATCGCTTAGCGTTGCAGCGCCTGGAAAATCGGTATCGGCATAGAGGTTTTTCAGAGTATCGGCTCCCGTATCGTTTTTAACGTTGTGCGAGTACGCATTAAGGGGACTAACGACAAGGGTTTCCTTCGTGAAGCGCGTGCCACACGTTTCGTCATACCTATCCTTTATACCGTGGTCAACATGCTCCGGACCCCAGTGGACGACGTTTTCACGCACGAAGGTACTGCCGACGTTTTCCTCAAAGGGCGTTTGATAGCGATTCCAAACGGAACAAAGCAGCTTGCTGTCCGTAAACCCATGGTTGGTATAAGCCCGGACGTAATAATCCACTCGGTACTCAAAGCGGGCGATGTAGGTATGCGGCACGGTTAGATCGACATCGGCAGGGAGTGTATAGCTGGGATCGCGGCTTACGCGCACCTCGAGCGGGGCATCTTCGGTTCCCTTGTTTTCGTACCAGCCCAGGAAGCGATAGCCCTTGGGCAGCTCGCCGTCCTCGGATATAGCTTTGCCGGATACGTCGAGCACCTGCACGGTATACGCGCTTGTGCCATCTTCTGCAGTCTCAACCTTAACGTGAGTTTTGCCCACGTCTACGCGCTGGGTTACATCATTGAGCGTATCCTGCTCATTGCCCTCGAACTCCGTCATGATGTGTGACACGTAGTCGCTGTACACGGGATAGAAATCGGTGGGGCCGACCACGGCAATCTCGCTGCCCACGGGATAGAATGCTCCCTTGTTTTTCAGATCAGCCAGCCGATCTGAGGTAATGGCAGCATAGGCGCCATTCATGCTCTTATCGTCGTTCGGCTGCGTGGTCCAGCCGATAAACGTCGCGGTTTTCGACAGGCTGCCGCGATCCGCTGGGGCAGCAGGCGTCAGGCCGACGCCATAGCGGTACCAGTCCGTGGACCGATCGTGTGCCTTGCCGTCTTTCCAATTGATCGTCTTGCCCTCAACGTTATAGAACAGTACCTGCGCCTCATACGAAGCGATAAAGAGGTCGTTGCCCTTGAAGCCCTCACTCGCGTCATGATCCTTGCCGTTGTCGGCAGTGTAGGTCGAAGTCTTGTCGTGGGCCGTGTTCTCTTCGACACACTTGCCGTCCTTAACAGCGGCGTCATCGGTCTTGCCGTCAAACCAGCTGTTGTCTTGGCCAATTCGGTTCACACGCACATCGGGCTCGCGGAACCAGCCCATAAAGCGGTAACCGTCGTTCGCCTCGCTCAGCCCCGCGGGCTTTGCGGAGGTCTCCTGCTTAAACATTACCGACGTATCGCCTTGGGCCAAGCCCTGTGCCGTTCCGGCTAGCACGGCGCTCACCGCAAAGGTGTACGGATCGCTGGTGGACTGGTCTTTGCCCAACATGGTTGCCAGAACAGTTGCCGTGCCCGCACCGGGAAAATCGATCGTCGCCTTAACGCTCTGGCCATGCACGGGGATATTCAGCTTGTAGTCCATCGCCCACTCATTGGTGTGCTGGCCACCCAGGGCATCATCGTTAGCGGTCGAGCGCATGGTACCGGCACAGAAGTCGTAGTCGTGCTCTTCCCATAGCTCACGCGTGATGTAGAGCTCGTCATCCCACGGACCGTAGCTGTCGCCCTTGGTGGTGCCGTCGCCGCCAAACGAAGGTATCTTTTTCTTAGCCGCAGTACCCTGGCTGCTGCCTTTTAGGCTCACGCTCGGCTTAAAGTAGCACTCGGTGACCGTGGCGTCGCCCTTGTTGGCGCGCGCAGCAATACCGCCCAGGTTCACGTCGTTTTGGATAATGGGAATCACGGCGATGGGGTTGTACTGGCGCGAGCTCAAATCGCCGGCGAAATGGCTGCGAGTGATCTCGTTACCGCTCTTGGACAAGATGCGGCCTGCAAGACCGCCCGTCCAAGCGCGCGTTACGGAGACAACGCCCACGTACGACGCGGCATAGCTATAGCATTTCGCCGTTGAAAAGCAGTCGATGACTTTAGCGCCTTCCGCCATGCAGCCGACGAAGCCCGAAGCGTACACGTTGTTGCCGCCCAGGGCGCCGATGGCCACATCGTACTTATTGGTGACGTCGGTCATGTCCATCGAGGAGCCATCCTCGCTTCGCGTGGGCGTGACGCGGCAGTACTCGATGGTCGAGTTCTTGACGTAGCCGGCAAATGCCGCCATGTACAGGCCCTCGCCACCGATCGCCTGCACACCTGCAGTGGTGTTATGGACGGCTCGACCGCCGCGCACCTCGCAGTTGTACAGATTGCAGCCCTCCAGCTCGCCTGCGATCATGCCGCCTTCGAAGCCGGCGTTCGTGATAACGTTGAGCATGTTGTTGGCGCACGTAACGTGCAGGGTGCTCTCCATGACCATGACGTTTTCGAAGCTGGTGTTGACGGCCTTGCCCACGATGATGCCGCCGCGGAAGTCCGCCCAGATGTTGGCGTCCTCGACAAGGAAGTTCTTGATGGTGGCGCCATCGGTCTCGGCAAAAAAGCCCGTGTCGCGCTCTGGGTCCAAGACCTTATTCTCGTAGTTCAGGCCCTTCACGGTATGGTTTTGACCGTCAAAGACGCCCTTAAAGGGATGCTCTTTGTTGCCAAAGGAGAGGTGCTTGACCGTATCCTCAACAATGGCTTTCATATCATCATCGTTAAGAACGATATCGTTATCGAGATAGACGCGCCACTGCGACGTGTCGCGCTGTCGCGACAGCGCGACACACGCCAGGAAGTCGTTCCTGTTTGTGATATGGAATTCGGTCTGATCCTCGGCATGCGCTGCCGCCGGCAACACCATAACGCAGCAAAGGGCGATTGCCACCACAGCGATCAGCCTGCCGAGCACGCCTCGGTTCATGTTCTTAATCTCCATGGGCTAGTTCGCCTCCGGCCAGCCCACGACGTCGAGCACGTCGAGGACGGTATCGTTTGCCTGCTGGTTTTTGGCCTGCACGGCCTGGACGTCGATATCGAGCCTGTATGAGCCGCCGCGCGCGGCATCGTGGTAGTCGCCCACAAATCGCAGCGAGTCCATGAGGCTCTCCGTCATGGCACCGGAATCGAGCACGCCACCGCGTCCGGCCAATCCGCGGTAGTAGTACCACCCATCGCCGCCATCGATCCACGGGGACCCCTCGCCCGCGTTCACGTGAAAGGCGACGTTGCCCGAGGCGTCCGCACTCGAACCGTCGGGCGCCACCGACGTCATGCGCAGACGGGCGCGAACGTACTCAGGCTGCGCGCCGGCGTTCTCCACGCGCACGATGCGGCTGATGTCAGAGCCCCCGGCCTCGGTGTCGGGATAGTCCCCGTGCTCGTCGGCCTCAAACGGAATCTCCTCGCCCTGCTCGTTTAGGGTGTATTCGCAGACTCGTACCTTCACGCTGCCAAACGATAGGACGTTGTTCGCCGGAACCATATCAACGGTAAAAGCCAGCGTGCCGCACAGGCACGCCAGGGCCAACAGCGCCATCGCGGCAAGCGCCAAGGTGCGTTTCTGATTGTCGGAAAGATTGTTGAGCATTACGTTCGCCAATCGTCGATCAAAGGGGGACCGAGATCCCGACCCGAAAATGGGGATGGGGAGCGGGTCGGGATCTCGGTGGAGGGGGTGGGATTACTTCAGGCCGTTAGCCCAATCCTTGGCAGCATTCAAGGCTGACGTAGACGAACCCTCAGCGGTATTGTCTGCTGCGTAAATGAAGCAGTTGACCTTCATCACTGCAGGGTTAGCGAAATCCTTTTGCTCGGTCTCCTTGGGCGTGGTCACCTGGCTGAACAGCTCGCCAGTCCACTTATCCTCAGTCTCGCTGGCAATAAGCGGAGTAGCCTCGGCTCCTTCTCCTTCGCCAACATAAACGAAAAGGCCACCGAGATAATGAGTCGGCTCACCCGTAACGGTATCTGCCTGAACGGCTTTCCAGCCTTGATTAATGGTGAAGTAAGTCTTATGGGAATCAGCGGCCGTATCAGACGCCGTCTCGTTCTTCACGAAAGCGTACACATAAGCGTTCTCGGACCCCTTACCAATACCCACATTGGGATTCTTGGCAACAGACACGCCAGGGGCGAGCTTAGAGTCCTTAACCCATTTGGTCTCGGTCAGGTTGCCGTTGACCTTAGTGTTATCATCCGGAAGCGGCTGATCCGGATGGTCGGGATTGGTAGTGGGCTTGTTGATGCCCGCAGTGGTGAAGTTGTTGGTCAGGCTCGACTGCGCCGTCAGCCAGGCGTAGGTGCCCACGCCGGCAGCCAGTACCAGCAGCAGCAAGGCGGCAACGATGCCGTAGCGCTTTTTCCTCTTGTTCTCCATCGTTCTCTTCCTTTCGAGAATCGTTTTCCCCGGCAACGGCCCTTGCCGTTGCCGACACCTCTCCCCTGCCGTTATGGACGCCGCTCCTTCGCATGCGCACGGGTATGCTTGCCCGCAGGCTCGCCGGGAACCATCCGATCGAGCACTATCGACGCCGCGACCAGCAGCGCCAGAACGGCCACCACAACAAGCAAACCGGGCATCGTCGTGCAATATGCGTTAACGAAGCCCAGGTAAGGGACACAAAAAGAAACGACGCCGATCACGCGTGAAAAAGGCGTCTGCTCGGCGTCGTGCATGATGCTTCCGTCTGCATTTTTGTTTGCGATTCCCTGCGTGCCGATCGTCTGCGCCACAGGGTCGACCTCGTACACCTGGTGCGTCACCACGGCACCGTCCGATCGGTAAAAGGTTGCATTGTCGCCCACGGCAATATCAGATGGCTCAACCTGGCGAACAAACACCATGGAGCCAACGGGGAGCTCGGGTTCCATAGAGCCCGAAAGCACTGCAAAAGGCGTGTATCCAAATGCGCGGGGAGCAAAAGAAACAACGGCAAGGGCTATGACAAGCGCAAGCGCCATGCCACTAAGAAGTGAAATAAATCGTCTGAATCCGCGCGCTGCCAACGTGATTATTTCATCCCCATCGAGGCCATATTCGATCCCATCAAGGATTAGCCGCTTTTCTAAGACGTTTAATAGATGAGTTCGAAAAAGCCAATCTGAAATCTATTTCTAACAATCACCGTAGCTACTTCCGCGTTTTTATCAACGTCTTTCCGCCAAATGCTACTATTTTTGCCGTAAGTGGTTATTTGTCCCCGCACTTGTCTGCTTTATCCAACGCCTGCGGCTAACCCCTACACAACTTTTCAATAGAGGGTCTGATATTTTGTACAGCCCAGATATCGTACCCCCCCCCCCCATTAAAATTATACTGCATTTAGTATCGTTTATTTTAAACCCCCTTATTCATGCCTCTACGGCTACCCCATGCAGCCCCCAGCCCATACCTTCTGGAAACCGTGTCCATCCGGAAAGCCCGTCCCACTCTGAATACATCCAGCGAACGCATGCGAGCGTGTTGTCCAGAACGGTCTCGTCATCAGGGTGATGGAAAATGTCACCACAAACGCTTGCCACGGTTGCGCCCACAAGTGGCAAGAAAAAAGCCTCGAGAGTTTCGAGGCTTTCACATTTGTATTGTTTTGCACGAAGGACCGCGAGCAGAGAGCTACTCCCCCAGCACGGCCTTTTTGGCGGCTGCAGTCATGTTGTCCAGATCTTCCTTGGTGGGGTGATCCTTTGCGGCGACCCAGTTGTCGAGCAGCAACTTAGCGCGGGCGTTATCGGGATCTTGCTCGAGCATAGCCTCGTAGCGCTGCTTGACCGCAGGGCCCATCTTGCCCTGGCACATCGCCCAGCCTACAAGCTCGGCATCATTGGCCAAATTTGAAGTCACGCGATCGATAATCTGCCTAAAGTACTCCTCGCTAGCGCCAAAACCGCAGGTGCCAAACAGGAAGACGCGCTTGCCGTGCAAGGCGGAGAGCAACGCCGCGACCGAAGGCGTGCACGCGCCCTTGTCGCACCAAAAACCGACGAGCACCGTGTCGGCCGCGCAGGCGCCCTGCGCCTCGAGCGCAACCTGATCTGCATCCGCATCGTCACTCAACGCCGCGGCGTGGACAAACTCAACGCCCGCAGCCTGCAGCGTGCGCTTGATCGCACCCGAAACCATCCTGGTATTACCGCTCTTGCTGTTAACCACCAAAGAGCACGTCATAGTCACGTTGCCTCGTATCCCCCAAAACTAAAGCCACTAATGCAATTTATTAGATGAATATCTTAGTACTAACGTGACAGATGTAAACCACCGTCTGTCGATTGATTAATTTGCCCCGCGGGCTTGCTCACTGAGCGAATTGGCTGCGGTAGAGTTCGGCGTAGAAGCCGCCTGCCGCTAGCAGCTCGTCGTGTGTGCCGCGCTCGATAATCTCGCCGTCGCGCATGACCAGAATGCAGTCGGCGTTGCGAATCGTCGACAGGCGGTGCGCCACCACAAAGCTTGTGCGGCCGGCCATAAGCTCGTCGAATGCCGCCTGCACCTGCAGCTCGGTGCGCGTATCGATACTCGAAGTCGCCTCGTCCAGCAGCAGAATCGCCGGATCGGTGAGCATGACGCGTGCGATGCACAGCAGCTGTTTTTGACCCTGGCTAAACGTGCCGCCGTCCTCGCCGATCACCGTATCGTAGCCGCCTGGCAGCTGCACGATAAACTTGTGCGCGTGCGCGCGCTTGGCGGCCTCGACAATCTGCTCGCGCGTGGCTCCTGGGCAACCGTAAGCGATGTTGTCCGCCACCGTGCCCTCGAACAGCCAGGTATCTTGCAGCACCATACCAAAGGCACGGCGCAGGCTTGCGCGCGTGTAATCACGCGAAGACCTGCCATCGACCGTGATGTGGCCGGCATCGATATCGTAAAACCGCAGCAGCAGGTTGATGAGCGTTGTCTTTCCGCAGCCCGTGGGGCCAACCAGCGCAAAGCGCATGCCGGGCTTGGCCTCGATGCAGATATCCTGCAGCAGCTTGCGGTCGGGCACATAGCTAAAGTCCACGTGTTCAAAGGTCACCTCGCCCTGCGGTGCGGCAAGCTCTACAGCGTCCGACGCGTCGGGCTCCTGCTCGCGCGCATCGAGCAGCGCAAACATGCGGCGCGCCGAGGCGTACGCGGTCTGGATCTGCGTGATGACGTTGGTGACCTCGTTGAACGGCTTGGTGTACTGGTTGGCATAGGACAGGAAAATCTGCACGCCGCCCACCGTAAGCGCCGCGGGCACGCCCGTGATCACGCCCACGCAGCCGATCACGGCAACCACGGCGTAGATGATGTTGTTGATAAAACGTGTACCGGGGTTGGAAAGCGAGCCCATAAACTGCGCGCGCTCACCTGCCGTATAGAGCTCGGCGTTAAGGGCATCGAAGCGCGCTTGGGCGTTCGGGCCATAAGCAAACGCATCCACCAGCTTTTGCTCACCCACATACTCCTCGATATGACCGCCGAGTTGGCCCTGGATGCGCTGTTGAGCAGTGAAGCTCTTATTGGAGAGCTTGGCAATAGCACCGGCTGCAAAAATGGAAAGCGGCGTGACGAGTACCACCACGAGCGTCATGGTCAGGTTAATGGAGAGCATAAACGCGAGCGTGCCAACGATGGTGATAACGCCGGTGAATAGCTGGGTAAAGCCCTGCAGCAGGCCATCGCCCACCTGATCGACGTCGTTGACCACGCGGCTCATAAGGTCGCCGTGGGCATGGCTGTCGATAAAGCTGAGCGGCATGCGGCTGAGCTTGTTGCTCGCCTCCACGCGCATGTCGCGCACGGTCTCGTAGGACAGGCGGTTGACGCAATAGCCCTGCAGCCACTGGAAGGCCGCAGCACCTACGACGACAATCGCGAGCTTGGTAACGAGCGGCAGCAGCGCATCGAAGTCCACCTGCCCGGCGGCGACGATAAGGTCGATGCCCTCGCCAATGAGGATGGGCGTGTAGAGCTGCAGTATCACCGAGACGGCGGCACTCAAAAAAGATGCCGCAAACGAGACGCGGTGCGGGCGAACATAGCCCAGCAGGCGGCGGGTCACCGCACCGGCGGGATAGCGCTCGGGGTCGCCGGGCTGGTATGGGCCGTC
>OGQH01002612.1_pt1 | contig 11959 bp, 7 predicted proteins | sample 1553181 | NCBI WGS metagenome assembly OGQH01 (sample SAMEA2579946, study PRJEB22360) | human gut metagenome | biome: human gut; feature: human-associated habitat; material: faeces | place: Denmark | collected 2008/2010 | reverse complement strand
GGACAGATGCGATGGCGCCTTCGGCAAGCAATGCAATCGCCGCAACCACGGTGCCACAGGCAGTCGAGTGCGGTGCCGCGAGAACGGATCCGACCGCTGCGCCATGAGGCGAGCTGGGTACGGTGCCGTGGGGAGCGATCCGGACACAACGCCGCAAAGCGGCAGCCGGACGATATGAGGAACGCTGCGGAAAGGCGGCACCTGGAACGCACCCTAGCCTCCGGGATTGCGGCCCAAAACGAAAAAGGCGCCCGCATGATGCGGACGCCTTCGCCTGAGCACAAGCTAATACTATTCAGCAGCGTTCTCTGCAACCTCAGCTGCAACAGCTTCTTCAGCAGCCTCTTCTGCTTCGCCTTCTGCAACAACAGCAGCAGCCTCAGCCTCTGCAGCAGCCTTAGCAGCTTCTGCCTCAGCCTTCTTGGCGAATTCAGCAGCACGAGCAGCCTTGGCAGCAGCCTTAGCCTCACGCTCTGCCTTCTTAGCAGCTTCAGCAGCCTCGATAGCAGCAGCGCGTTCTGCCTTCTTAGCAGCCTCGCGAGCAGCAACAGCCTCAGTAGCAGCACCGAACTTGTTAGCAAAGCGCTGTACGCGTCCGCCAGAGTCGATCAGCTTCTGCTGGCCCGTGAAGAACGGATGGCAAGCGTTGCAGATGTCAACGCGGATCTCCGACTTCGTGGAACGAGTCTGGAAGGTGTTGCCGCAGGTGCAGGTTACCGTGCAGTCAACGTACTCGGGATGGATATCTTTTTTCATTGGTTCTCCTTACTATGCCTTGGTTTCCGACCAAGGCGAGATAAGCCTATTTAGTATAGCGCAGAAGCACGCTTTCGCAAGGACGTCGGACCTTCTTCCCTGTTCCTTCACAACGCCGTCCCAAACAGGGGGCTATAGGATAAAAGAGGGCTGCGCACAGCAAAAAGAGCCCCGCAAGCGAAGCCGGGCCCACCGTGGTACTCCTGAGGTAAACCTTTGCCCAGGAGCGCCAGGGAGGTACGGCACGTGTAGCGAGGCTCTTCGATAGCCTATTTCTTCTTGATCTGGCTGGGGTGGAACTTGAAGAAGTCGGTGCGCGGAGGGAGATCGCGAACGCGATGACGGCGCTCGTCAAGCTCCATGGCGTTGCACAGCTCTTCCATGCTGTCGAAATCGTAATTCCAGCTGAAGAAGTCTTCGAACTCAAAATTCATATAGTCGCAGATGCGCTCGGTGCCACGCGGAACAACCGGATGCATCAGCAACGTTGCGATACGCAGCAGATAGAACGAATCAACCAATACCTTGCGGCGAGCATCGGCATCCTCATTGGCCTCCGCCTCGCGAATGCCGCTTGACCAATACTTGTTGGCGTAGCGGATGAACTCGACCATCAAAGCCATGATGGAATGGAGGTCGACGTGATACATCAGCTCTTCGTACTTGTGCATGGTTTTATTCACCTTGGCAAGTACCTCGATGCTCACCGCACCGAGGGGCATATATCCCTCAAAATTCTTTGCTGCCTCGTAGAAGCAGCTACGTGCCAAACGGTTGAACACCTTGGTAAGAAGCGCGCCTTCTTTCAAGGCAGGATCGGCAACGCGGGGATCTTCACGCTTTTCGGGGTCGGGATCGAAGATTTTCGGCTTGAACCCTACCGATTTCTGGTCGAGCGCCAAAGCGAGGAAGTGGGCACGCAGCTGCTCGGAGGTATAGTGCTCCAAAAGCTCGTCTGCCGTAGGCGGCTTCACCGAACCAGAGGAAGAGGCCTTCTTGTCGCCAAACAAGATATGGTGATTGGCGATGAGTTTTGTCTGCTGCAATTCGCCTTCAGGAGCATCGGCAACCACGGGCTGCTTTTCCTGAAGAGCGGCGAACAAGGCAGGCTGGGCAACGCCATAGAAATACAGGTTGTCCTGGCCGATGAACTGATACACCGTTGCATCTTTTTTGCACCAGAAAGAGCGCCATGCCGAGCGGGAAAGACCACGATCGTCGTTACGCGCCATGGTGAAGGAAAGCGGAGCCCAAAGGCTTTCGGGCCAGCACCATACCGTAAGACCATCCACCCCTTCGATTTCGGGAACAGGCACGCCCCATTCGACGTTGCCGGAAATACGGAACGGCACCAATGCCTTACCGGTGCGGAAGCGAATATTCGCATCTGCCAACACGGCACGCGCTTTATCGCGATCGTAGACGTTCTCGAATTCGATCTCGAAGCTCTGCTTGCCCTTGGCGGCATCGCGATACACATGCTTGGGCAATTTGTCTGCAATTTCCAGGTATTTGTCGTGCAGTTCCACCTTGATGTAAATGATGGGCGGAACAAGGAATTCCTTAATGGTTTTGGTAACAACGGGACGAATGCACGGATCGCTTTCCAAAGCATCGACATAATCACGAACTACGTTGGACAAGCCAGGCAGGTCGAAGTACCAATTACGCACCTCACGCATTTCCGGCACCGTGCCCGAAACCGAGGAAATCGGGTTGATGAGATCAACCGGGTCGTACTGGTGGCCCAGGTCGCATTCATCGGCATAGGCTTTTTCGCTTTTGCAGCCCTGCACAGGGCAATGCCCCACTACCTGACGGCCATTCAGGAACATGCCTTCCTGAGCGTCATAGAACTGAAGCGTGCTCTCCAAATGCAGGAATCCCTTTTCATGAAGACGCTGCACAAAGGCGGCAGAAATAGAGCGATGAACCTCGCCACAATGGCCGAGGCCACTGCCCTCGTACACATCAAGGCTAATGTCGTACGCATCAAGCGTTGCCTTCTGGCGATCGTGGTTGCGACGAACATAGTCTTCCAGGGTTCCCTCGAAGGAACCGGATTCAACTTCCTTGCGATACCCCTCTTCGATAGGAGAACCGAAGCAGTCGGTGCCAGAGACGAATACCACGTTTTCAGGGCCGATGCGATCACGGAGGAAGCGGGCATAGCAGTCGGCGGGTACAAAAACGCCGCCCACATGACCAAAGTGCAGAGACTTGTTGCCATAAGGCATGCCTGCCGTCACAACGGCACGCTTCGGCCACTCGATACGTTCTTTCTTATTTTGCGATGGAGCCATTGCTCTCCAACTCCTTCAACGCCGAAGCCAATTGATCAGCGGAAATAGACTTATTTTCAGATATCAGGTCGATCAGGGTAGAAATATCGTCCGAGCTATGTTGCCTGAGATTCACCGTTTCATAGTCGGATGAGTGCCCCGCAAGCATAGCTGCGTATTCGATAGCGTCTTCCTTTGTGCCGATTTCGTCGGCAAGACCGTTTTTCACGGCATCGTCGCCGGTAAACGTGAGACCCGTAGCTAAAGCGCGCACCTCATCGACAGACATATTACGACCATCGGCAACAGTTTGGATGAACGTTTCGTTGATCTGGTCCACCTGAGCCTGATAGTATGCCCGCTCTTCATCGGTAAGCTTGCGCGTACCGTAGGTGGAATCCTTGCTTTCAGCAGAAGTAATATCTTCCGTAGAGATACCGAGCATGGTCATTAAACCAGAATAATCGACCACCTGTATCGCTGTACCAATTGCGCCGATGGCGGTGGTATGCGCCGTAAAAATGTAGTCTGCTTGGCTGGATATCTCGTAAGCAGCGCTCGCATTGGTAGAAGCGCTCGAAACCACTACTGGTTTGCCTGTGTCCTCTCGGAATTCCTTCACGTAGGTGGACATTTCCTCGCCAGCCGTGGCAACACCGCCCCCTGAATTCACACGCAGCACCACCGCAATGATCCTGCTATCATCTGCCGCAACGTCAAGCTGCTGCTTCAGGCCATCGGGGCTGTTCGTGGTGCCATCGTATTGAATGGTGCTGTCGATGTCGATAACCGCAACCGTATTCGGGAGCAACGGCTCGCTGTCGTAGGCGTTCGACCCGCCCAGGCCAGCAATAGCCGAGGTGCAAGATACAATACCGAAAACCGACACCAGGCACACCGCGATAATTGCGACAAGCGCCACAATCCATCCGCGTGATTTGCGAGGCTCTTTCCAATAGACGGTTGCCGCCGCAGCAGACTGCGGTGCTTGTTCGAACGGGGGTTGAGGCGCAGGCTGCTCATACCCTACTGGCGGTTGAGGTCCGCCCGGATGCTGAGATAATGGCTCTTGAGGCACATGACCTCCCTATAAATACAGACAGGTAAACACTGCGGAACCCCGCCGAACGGCAGGGTTCCATTTTTTCGTAATTATAAGCGATGACGATATGCTCTACGCAGCCAGATCACGTCGCGAACCGAAATCTCATTTATTAGATTTCAATCGCTCCGCTCTCGTCGAAATGACGTCCCTGCTGCGCCTTTTTTGCAGCGCGCATCAGGAACTCCTGGTTATCGTTGGTCTGCTTAAGCGACTTGATAAGCGAATCCATGGCTCGCTCAACGTTGTTGCGATTGGCGAGCACACGACGCACTGCCCAAATGAGCGGCGCCTCCTGAGGCTCAAGCAGCAGATCTTCTCGACGGGTGCCCGATGCAACCGGATCGATTGCAGGGAAGATGCGATGCTCCGCCAACGAGCGATCAAGCTTCACTTCCATGTTGCCGGTACCCTTGAATTCTTCAAAGATAACCTCATCCATCTTCGAACCCGTCTCAATAAGAGCCGATGCCAAGATGGTAAGGCTTCCGCCGCCCTGGATATTGCGGGCAGCGCCCAAAAACTTCTTAGGCGGATACAACGCCGTCGAATCAACGCCACCAGAAAGGATGCGACCCGATGCGGGTTGCGCCAGATTGTAGGCACGCGCCAAACGCGTAAGCGAGTCAAGCAGGATGACGACGTCCTGCCCATTTTCCACCAAGCGCTTTGCCCTTTCGATAACCATCTCGGAAACCGCAACGTGGTTTTCACAAGGCATATCGAAAGTCGAGGAAATTACCTCACCATGAATGGATCGCTCCATGTCGGTAACTTCTTCGGGGCGCTCGTCGACCAGAAGGCACATCAGATGCACTTCGGGATTGTTCGACGTAATGGACGCTGCGATATCCTTCAAGATCGTGGTTTTGCCCGCCTTGGGAGGCGAAACGATAAGACCACGTTGGCCTTTGCCGATAGGTGCGCACAGATCGATAACTCGAGAAGTGATAGAGGATCGTCCGTGCTCAAGCACCAGGCGTTCATCAGGGAACACCGGCGTCAAATCAGCAAAGCGAATACGCTTGCCAACCTCGTCAAGCGGAACCCCATTCACGGTGTCAATGCGCTGAAGAGCGGCAAACTTTTCCTTCGGACGCGCTGGGCGCGTTTGGCCGGTAAGGTAGTCACCCTTGCGAAGGTGATTGCGACGAATAGTAGAAGTACCAACATATACGTCTTTTTCACCGGGAAGATATCCGCTCGTACGCAAGAACCCGTAGCCATCGGAAAGCACATCAAGGATGCCGCTGACCTCTTCAAAGCCTTCGGCTTTCATGCTGGCAGCAAACACTGCCTCGATAAGCTCTGCCTTCTTAAGGCCCTTGAAGTCGATCTCCAGTTCCTGAGCCTTTTCGCGAAGCTCAACGACCTTAAGTTTCGCGAGATCTTCCTTGGAAACCTGAGGGGCCACCGGCTCACGACGGTTTTGCTGGTGCTGGCGACGACCGTTGTGATAACGATCGTTCTTCTGGCGGTCGCCTCGATCACCCTTCTGACGATCGCCGCCCCTCTGCTGACGGGGTTTGCGCTGACGACGACCCTTGTAGTCGTCGCGCGCTTCACGCTCGCTGGAACTTTTTTCCTCGGCAGCATCAGAAGCATCCGAGGGTTCGGAGGGCTCTTGCTTTTCCGCCCCTTCAGAAGGAGCCGATTCCTGCTTCGAGGAATCCTTTTGCTTCAATGGAATCTCTTGATCGGAAGAAGCAGCCTGTTCAAAAGTTTTTTCTTGCTTAGGCTCAGCTTCCTGCTTGGGAGCTGCCTGCGCATTTTCGCCCTGAGACGCTTCTTCTGCCTTGGCCTTCGACCTGGATCGGGTGCGGGTTCGCCTTGGTTTGGACTCGTCCTCGGAGGAAGCGTCGCCCTTCTGCGTGTCGGAAGATTCAGCCTGGGGCTCTTCCTTCTTTTCGGTAGCCTTGGATTTTGCAGGCTTAGCCGCCTTGGGCTTCTGCTCAGCTTCGGTATCGGCAGGAGCTTCTTCGGCTTTCTTCCTGCTTGTCCTACGGCACTTGGGCTTTTCATCCGGAGAAGAAGCCTCAGCAACCGCAGGCTTTACCTCAGCAGAATCGGAGGGCGCAGCCGCTGTGGCCGCCCCCTCCTGCTTGTCGGAGGCCTTCGCCGTACGACGACGCGTAGTACGTGCCGGCTTTTTTTCCTCGGGCGCAGACTCTTCGACTACCTCTGCATCACTCATGCGTTCTGGACTTTCTCCCAATCCTTGAGGAATGCCTCAAGGCCACGATCGGTCAACGGATGCTGGACCATCTTCTTCAGCACACCGAAAGGAACCGTTGCGATATCGGCGCCCATCAACGCTGCCTGGGTAACATGGTTTGCACTGCGGATAGAAGCCGCAATAACCTCGACCTGCTCACCATTTACGGTGTTAGAGGTGAAGTCATAGTTGTTCAGCGCAGTAACAATATTGGCAACCTGATCAAGACCGTCTTCCGAGATGTCGTCAAAACGACCAATGAAGGGACTGATGTAGCGAGCGCCAGCGCGGGCAGCCAAGATGGCCTGAGGAACGCTGAAGCACAGCGTCATGTTCACCGGAATGCCCTCGGCTGCAAGTGCATGCGTTGCGGCAAGGCCTTCCACCATGGTGGGGATCTTCACAACAACGTTAGGAGCAATTGCGGCAAGCTCGCGACCGTCGGTGATGAGCTCTTCGCGCGTCATAGCAACAGATTCTGCGGAAACGGGGCAATCAGGGCCAACGATGTCGCAGATACGCTTGATGTGGTTGTGGAAGTCATCAAGCTTGCCGCCGATGCGAGAATACAAAGACGGATTGGTGGTTACGCCAGCCAACGCACCCCAGCTTGCTGCCTCTTCGATCTCATCGAGATCGGCAGTGTCCAGAAAGAATTTCACTGGATCCTCCTTAAAAGAAATGAATAACCGTGCAGGCACACTTTGCCCGTAAAAGGCCACCTGCAAATATGCTGTTAAGGGGAATTAATAAGACCCGTTCATGGTAAACAATCGTTTTGCACAACGCAAGAACGGAAAAATGCGATCTCTTTCGCATAGCCCAGCAGCTCGTTCGGCGTTTCCAGAATGCAGGGCAATCCCAACAGTCGAGGATGCATCACTACGGCAGCCAGCGCTTCTTTACCAATGCAGCCTTCGCCAATGCGCGCATGGCGATCTTTATGGGCACCGCATTCGTTGAGGGAATCGTTAATGTGCAAAGCACGCAGCCTATCCAGCCCGATAACACGGTCGAATTCCTCGAGCACACCATCCAAGTCATTCGCAATGTCGTATCCAGCATCCCATACATGGCAGGTATCAAGGCAAACCCCCAGATGGCTGTTGAGCTCAACACGATCGATGATGGCAGCAAGCTCCTCGAAGGTGCGGCCTACCTCGCTTCCCTTTCCCGCCATGGTTTCCAGCAGAAGCGTGGTGGTCTGTTCGGGCGTCAATACGGCATTCAAGACCTCGGCAATAAGCTCAATGCCCACATCCGCCCCTTGCCCCACGTGAGAGCCGGGGTGAATGTTGAACAACTGCCCCGGGGTGCGTTCCATTCGCGCCAAATCTTCGGCAAGCGCCTGAAATGCGAAACTGCGCACCTGTTCTTTCGCCGCACAGGGGTTCACGGTATACGAACCATGCGCAACAATGCGCCCAATACCCGCTAGCGCCGCCTCTTCCGCGAATGCCTTCACATCAGCATCGTCGATTGCTTTCGCCTTCCCGCCACGCGGGTTTCGCGTGAAGAACGCAAACGTGTTGGCGTCGATGGAAGCTGCCGTTTTCGCCATTGCGGCATACCCTTTAGCCGACGAAAGATGACAACCGATAACGGGCATACGCCCATCTGTCGGTTGCCGCAATACGGCTTGGTATTCGGACATGTATTCTCCTTTTTCTTTGCCTTGCATATGACGGGCCGAATCAAGTGCCGGCTACTCCTGCTCGCTGAGCAGTTCGGCGGCGTGGGCAAGAGACGTTTCGCTTACCTCGCCGGCTAGCATACGGGCAATTTCCGCCGTTCGGCTTTCGCCCAAAACAGGAGTCAAGCAGGTTTGCGGCAACGCATCACCGGACTTCGTTACCAGATAATGAGTATCACCGCACACGGCAACTTGAGGAAGGTGCGTTACCACAATGACCTGATGGGTTTTTGCCAAATCGCGAAGAACGGCACCAAGTGCACGAGCGGTACTACCGCCCACGCCAGCATCGATCTCGTCAAACACCAGGGTGTCTACCTGGTCGCATTCGCCCAATGCGACCTTCAGGGCAAGCATCACGCGGCTCATTTCGCCACCCGAGGCAATTTTGCCGAGCCGCTGAGCGCTAAGGCCCTCACCAGCAGCAAAAAGGAACTCAAAAGACTGAGAGCCCCATGTGTCCCACTGCCCGCGCGGTAGATCAGAAATATTTGCCTCGAGACGTGCGCCCTTCATTTCCAAACGAGCCATCTGGGCTTGGACGGCATCGATAAAGCGAGGAACAACCCTGCCGCGAGCTTCCGCCAAGGCATGCGCCGCGTCGGCAAGTGCCGATTCCGCTGCATCGCGCTTCTTTCGAGCCTGGGAGATAAGCTCGTCGCGCCCATCGTATTCGCGGATTTTCGCCTCAGCTTCGGCACGCTGCGCCAATACATCTTCCATGCGCGGACCGAAGCCACGCATAAGACCCTGCAACTCGGCAATGCGGTCCTGCGCCGCCTCCAGCTCTTCCTGGGGGAAATCAACACCGTCTTTGTACGTCACCAAATCGCGACCCACATCCTCCAGCGAAAAGAATGCTTCACGCACAAGCTCCAATACGGATTCAACGGAAGCGTCTACCGCCGCGATTCGCTCAAGAGACCCCAATGCCGACTCAAGCGATTCCACCGCACCGCCCGACCCTGTTAGATTGCGCTGGGCAGACATGGCTTCATGGACCAGCATTTCGGCGTTTTCCAGGCGAGGCATTCGCTCGATAAGCTCTTCGTACTCACCTTCCTGGGGATCTGCTTTGCCAATCTGCTCCAAAGCGAAGCGTGCCCTGTCAAGCTCGACAGCATCGGCTGATTCCAACTCTTGCAGGCGAACAAGCTCGGCAGACGCATCGTTTGCCGCAGAAAGGCATGCTCGATACGCCCCCAACGGCGCACTGATTTCTTCTTTGCCCCATTCGTCGAGCAAAGCACGCTGATAGGTAGGCGAAAGCAAGCGCTGATGCTCGTGCTGCCCGCAAAGATCAACCGTCTGGCCCAAGCCGCCGGCAAGTTCCTTCACTGAAGCAAGCGAACCGTCAATGGAAACGCGACTGCGTCCTTGCACACCGATGCGGCGCGCAGCCACCACGCCATCCTCCCCGCATCCTTCGCCAAAGAAACGGCCCTCTACCTGGAGCTCTTCGCAGCCCTCGCGCACAAGCGACGCACCAGCGCGCTCGCCGACCAGAATCTTCAGCGCATTCAGCAAAGCGGTTTTACCCGTGCCCGTTTCGCCTGTTACCACAGTAAAGGCAGGGCTTGGTGCAAACGTTGCCTCGTGGATCAACGCCACATCGCGAATATGCACTTCATCAATCATGGCAACCCCTTTTAGGTGCTCGGTACACCGTGTTCGTATCTTTCACCGTTTGATTTTACGCTACCGAATTCGAAAGACATGCGAAAGCAATCGCAACAAACCACCACGCCGCACAGGCTATTGTCTCAAGACATATCTCCAGTATGGACGCACGAATCGCTACCGAAGCCGTATACTGAAACATACTCGTAACGAAAGCCTGAGGTCATGTCTCTTAATGATGCGCCACATATCGAAGCCCACGGAATGCTTGCCCAGCTTCCCGCATCGGTATGCGCTGTCATCGACGCTTTGGAAAAGCGCGGTTTTGAGGCATGGGTTGTTGGTGGCTTCGTGCGCGACGCCCTTCGCGGCGTCACACCCCACGATGCCGACATCGCCACCAACGCCCACTGGGAGCAAACGCGCGAAGCGTGTCTGGCAAGCGGCATGGCGGTGCACGAAACAGGAACGAAGCACGGTACGGTAACCGTGGTTTATCAAAACGAACCCATCGAAGTTACCACCTTCCGCACCGAAGGCGCCTATACCGATCACCGCCACCCCGATAGCGTGCTGTTCGTTGACACCATCGAGCAAGACTTGGCGCGACGCGATTTCACTATCAACGCAATGGCGTTCCACCCGGTTCGTGGCCTTGTAGATCCTTTTGACGGGCAGAACGACTTGGCCAACAAGATAATCCGCTGCGTCAACGACCCCAGTACCCGCCTGCAAGAAGATGCCCTACGCGTTCTTCGCGCTATGCGCTTCGCATCGCAGCTCGGGTTCTGGATTGACCCTGATACTGAAGCCGCCATACGCAGATATGCACCTACCCTCACCGACGTCGCAGGAGAGCGCCTAAGGCAAGAGCTCGAAAAGCTCCTCTGCGGAAACCATGTGCGCCAAACCCTGCTTCGGTTCCCCCGCGAACTTGCCTATATTGTTCCTTGCATTGAAGCCATGGACGGCTTCGACCAACACAACCCTTGGCACATCTACGATGTATGGGAACACACCGCTGCGGTAGTCGAAAACACCCCCGCCTACCCCTTGGTGCGTTGGGCGGCGCTGTTTCACGATGCAGGCAAGCCCGATACGTTCCTCATTGGAGCAGACAACTTGGGCCATATGCCCAATCACCCCATAGCAAGCGTTCACCACATGCGCGAAAGCGCAAAAACACTGCATTTCAGCAAGAAGATGCAGCATGATCTCGACTTGGTTATCCGCTACCATGGCGACAGACCCGAGCCCACAACAAAAAGTGTGCGCAAGCTGTATGCCCTGGTAGAACACAACGAGGACCTGTTCCACGCAATTTGCGACTTGATGCGGGGCGATGCAAGGGGAAAATCGACCCGTGCAACAAAATGGATCCAGAAGATCAACGCGGCCGAAAGCCTATTCAATGAGATGCTCAAGCAAGGCGAAGTGCTTTCTCCTGCCGACCTGCCAGTAAATGGCACCGACCTTATCTCTCTCGGCGTACCTCAAGGACCACATGTTGGGCTTGTGCTCAGCGAGTTGTTCAGCGCCGTAGCCAACGAAGAGGTAGCACCTGAGCGCGAAGCACTTCTGGCGTTGGCAAGGCGATTCATGCAATCCTAAACCGCCTTGTTAGCGCAGCGCGAATAGGTGGTTCACAGGACCGTTGCCTTTCCCTAACCCAGGATTTGATTGGATTGCTTCAGTGAGGTAGCGCTTCGCAAAAGCCACGGCATGCTTCAAAGTTTCGCCCTTCGCCAAATACGAAGCGATAGCAGAAGAAAGTGTGCAGCCAGTACCATGCGTGTTCTTCGTTTCCACGCGCTGAGCGGAAAGCCATGTCACCGCACCGTTTGCTTCCAGCAGCACATCGTCGGCTTCTTCGGCCAAATGTCCACCTTTCACCAGAACGGCCTGTGCTCCTTTCAGCTGAATAGCCTTCGCCGCAGCCAGCATATCCTCTTTAGTTTCGATGCGCATGCCTGAAAGCACTTCGGCTTCGGGAATGTTTGGCGTTACCACGGAAGCCCGTACAAGCAAATCGAAAAGCGCTTGCACTGCAGGCGCCTCCGAAAGCGCAGCCCCACTTGTGGCAACCATGACCGGATCGAGCACGACATTCTGAGCATCGAAACGCTGCAAGCCCTGCCCCACCGCATGCACCACTTCCGCCGTAGGGAGCATGCCGATCTTAACTGCATTGGGGCAAATATCAGAAAACACGCTTTCCATCTGCAGTAATACAAAATCGGGATCCGTCGCAACCACTCCTTGCACACCCATGGTGTTCTGCGCGGTTAGCG
>OGQH01002608.1_pt1 | contig 11986 bp, 10 predicted proteins | sample 1553181 | NCBI WGS metagenome assembly OGQH01 (sample SAMEA2579946, study PRJEB22360) | human gut metagenome | biome: human gut; feature: human-associated habitat; material: faeces | place: Denmark | collected 2008/2010 | reverse complement strand
ACTGTGGCTGTCTCGCATTCTCTGATTTAGCCGGATTGAAGTTCTCACCGACATCCAGTCCACACTTCTTCTTAATCTGTGCGATATACAGTGATGAAACCTTAAGTCCTGTCTCCTCCAGTACATATTCCTTTATCTGCTCATAAGTTGCTTTTCCCTTGAATTCAGATAAATCCATATCCTCCAGGGAGAAGTCCACCTTCACTTTTCTGCTGTCGACCATTCCCTTGGAAAGTAAGACAACTGTCTCCACATGTGTTGTATTCCCAAACTGATCCACCGCCCTTACCTTGCAAAGCTCATATCTGCCCTCACAAAGCACCTTAAGATCCCTCGCTAACGTCGCCGAATCACAGCTTACATACACGATCCGCTCCGGCTGCATCTTAAGCATCGTCTCAAGACATACACCATCGCACCCCTTTCGCGGCGGATCGACCACGATCACATCCGGGTGCAGCATATCTGCATCTGTGTCTTTCTTTTTTTCATAAAATGCCGGCAGCACTTCCTCTGCTTTTCCTACAAAAAACTCAGCATTATTGATACCGTTGAGCGCCGCATTATTCTTCGCATCCTCGATTGCCTGTGGGACGATCTCCACCCCATAAACTTTTCCCGCTTTCTGTGCAAGAAAAAGTGAAATCGTGCCGATGCCGCAATATAGATCCCACACGGTCTCTTTTCCGGTCAGTCCCGCATAGTCGAGCGCAAGGCTGTAGAGTTTTTCCGTCTGGACAGGATTGACCTGATAAAATGACTGCGGTGAAATATGGTATGCGACCGCTGTATCAGTCAGTGAAAAATCCTTCGTATCGCGTAGATGGATCATATCGGTAATGTATGGATCGCCCCAGATACATTTCGTCACATCCCCGAGGATCACATTTGTTTTCTTCGTATTCTGATTGATGGAAATGCTCTTCATTCCCTCGATGGCTGTCAATCTGTCGATCAGTTTTTCCACTTTAGGAAGACTATTTCCGTTGATAATCACACAGACCATAAGCTCTTTTGTGGTAAACCCATAGCGGATCAGGACATGACGAACCAGCCCCTTACCTGTATTTTCATCGTAAGATGCCACATGACATTCTTTCATATAAGAAAGGACTTCATTTAAAATAATCTGATTTTCCTCCACACCCAGTTTACAGTCATTGACCGGGATAATACTGTGGGTACGCGCTGCATAAAAACCGGCAACCGGATTCCCATCTTTATCCGCACCGATCGGAAACTGTGCCTTGTTCCGGTAGCGGTATGGTTCTTTCATCCCCACGACAGGAAGCATGATTCGGTCGATCAATTCCGGCGCAAAACCGCCAATACGAATCAGATTTCCGCGCACTTTGTTCTGCTTAAATTCCAGCTGCTTTTCATAATTCAACGCCTGTATCTGACATCCGCCGCATCTCCTGTGAAGTTCACACTGTGGTGTCACACGAAATTTAGACGGCGATAAAATCTGCTCCACTCTCGCATAACCATAATTTTTCTTCATCTTTGTGATGCGGGCTTCGATCTCATCTCCAAGCACCGCATCTTTAACGAAAAAGGTCATGCCATCGTATTTTCCGATTCCTTCGCCGTCCACGCCCATATCTTCGATTTTCAGTTCTATGATATCATTTTTCTGCATAATTATAATTTCCCGGAGCGTCTGATATTGCTCTCAAGCAGACGGTTGTACCCCTGCCATTCCTGATTATTTTCCGGCACGTTGTTAAAGATTTCGCGCACCGTCTCCATCTTTGCATCGATATTATCCGCAAAACTGAGTGCTAATGCCTCCGGCAGCGCCGGTTTTTTCGGTGAACCAAACTCTAACTCGCCATGATGTGCTAAAATACAGTGCTTTAACTCGCTTGCCAGTCCCTTTGGAAAATCCGGGATCGTGCGGATCCTGTCACCGACCATCTCGGTTCCGATAATAATATGTCCTAAAAGCTGACCGTCATCCGTGTAATCATTTTCCGGGAATGTGGAAAGCTCCTCTAATTTTCCGATATCATGGAAAATAGCTGCCGTGATCAAAAGATCGCGGTTTAACATCGGATAACAGCCTGCAAAATAATCACAGTGCTTTGCCACACTTAAGCTGTGCTCAAGCAGACCACCGACAAATCCGTGGTGCACAGTCTTTGCAGCAGAGTGGAATTTAAAGCGTTTTTCAAAATCTGCATCTTCCACAAAAAAGCTCTCTAACAGCTTCTTTAAATGCACTTCTTTGATGCTCGCAATCAGGCCTTTTAACTCCTCATACATCTGGTCGATATCCTTATCGCTGACCGGAAGGTAATCTTTTGGATCATACTCCCCTTCCTGCACCTTGCGGACACGCTTTACATTCAGCTGTAAATTGCCCTGAAAGCTGGTGATATCACCCATTACGGCTATGTAATCCAGTGAATCGAACTCGTCGATTCCAACAGAACCAGGCTCCCAGATCTTCGCATCCAGTGTGCCCGTTTTGTCCTGTAAGATCAATGTATCATAAGGTTTTCCTGCCTTTGTCAGTGCAGACTGTTTTACTTTACATAGATAGATTTCATTAATTCGCTCGCCCTCTCTGAGGCTCTCAATATACTTCATACTACTCCTTATTCCTGCTTTTATTTTCTAAAATTATTATGCCTGTATCCGCATTTCTGCTTCTAAAACGCATACCGGTGTCCACATTTCTGTTTCTGCCATGCATGGCCGCATCCGCATTTCTGCTTCTAAAACGCATACCGGTGTCCACATTTCTGTTTCTGACATGCATGGCCGCATCCGCATTTCTGCTTCTAAAATACATGCCTGTATCTGGTTCACATCTCTATGGCAGTACACTGACTTCTACCGTGCAGGTGATTTCCGTATAACCTTCCGGTCCCTGCCGCTCAATCTTCACTTCCACCGTATCTTCCGGCTTTAACGAAAGCAGTTTTTTCTCATAATTTTCTGCCGTAAGAATCTCATCCCCGTCAATCTCCGTAATGACATCCCCATTCTGAAGTCCCGCCGCCATTGCCGGTGAATCCATGCAGACATCTTTGATATAGGCGCCTTTTGGTATTTCATATTCACGTTCGATCGCCGCAGTAACCGTTGTCACTTCAAGCCCGATGTACGGAATATCCTGTCCGTTTGACAACATCTCAATCAATGCCTTTAATTCAGAAATAGAAATCGCTGTCAGCGTATTCTCATCGCCTGCACTACTGTATCCCTGCATCACGATCCCGATGATCTCACCATCCACATTGACAAGCGCACCGCTTCCATTGCTGCTTCCGACAATATCTGTCGTAAATACACTGTAATTATGATCTATCGTGGAAATACTATTTGTCGTAGATGTGATATTTCCGGTCAGTATCGAATAATTTGTTCCAAGCGGACTTCCGATTGCAATCGCAATCGTTCCCTGCGTAACGGTCAGTGAATTGCCAAGAACTGCAACCGTGATCGCATTCTTTGTACTTTCTGTAAGCTCCGAAGTCTTTACGCTCAACACGGCAATCCCTGTATTGCCATCGTATTTTTTCATCTCAGCTTTCACTGAAACATCATTAATAAATGTAACGTAGATCTCCTGGGCATCCGCAATCGCCTTGCGCTCCGTCAAAACCAGAAGTTCTCTGCTGTTCTCCGCTACAATGATTCCGGAGGCCTGACCTTTGCTCTCATACGGATTATTAAACCAGTCGGTGTCACTCTTTACGCCGGTTACAGTCACAATAGACTTATTGGCTTCTTTTCCAACGGCATATAACTTGTTCTGCAGCTTCTGAAAATCAGCAAGTTCAAGTTCCCGCAGGTCATTGTCCGGAACATTCTCTCCGGTCTGCTCTGTTTCCGTTTCACCCGTCTGTTCCTGCTGTGAGTTTCCCACTTCTCCATTTTCCTGCGATCCGTTGTTCTCCGCTGCCCCATTTTCTCCCTGCTGCCCGTCGTTCTCTGTCTCCTGTGTATCCTTCTGTTCCGACGCTTCCTGTATATCGCCCTGACTTGGCTCCTCCGTTTCCGTGACATCATCTTGCGGAATCGTAACAACCGGCTTCTCCTCTGGGTAAAACCAGTTTGAAAACTCAGGCTGCAGTAAACTAAACACCAGCGCAGCCACCGCACCAAAAATTACGGCAAGCGCTACCGTAAACAATGCTTTTTTTACAAGACGTTTTTTATTCAACGGCTTCTCCTTGATCTGTTCATTAATAAAAGAAAAGCCACCCTTCTCTTTCTCCTGCATGATTTTCCCTTCCTTAACAAAAATGAAAACCGCACCTAGTTTATTATAGTTTGAAACACATACGCTTGCAACACTATTTTTTGCATTTCCGGCTTTCATTCCCCTAATTAATGGGATATAATGTGAATTAGCAATGAGCAGTGCCAAATGAGGGAAAAATAAAAAAAGACTGCTTGCAGGCTCTTTTTTGTTTTTTTCTCATTTGATAGGGCGAATGCCCGTCAGCCCGGAAAATCTCTGATTTTTCGGGCTGGCACTGCGGACTAAAGTCGAACACAACTCCCCGTCAACTCAGCGCAATCTCTGATTTTTCGGGCTGGCACTGCGGACTAAAGTCGAACACACATATCCGTCGGCATGCTGCCACTGCAAACTAAATTTTCAACCACAAGGAATTACAAATCATATGAATGAAAAAGTTTTAAAAACATTAGAATACAATAAAATCATCGCACGTCTCGCGGAGCACGCTTCCAGCGAGGACGCAAAAAAACGCTGTCTTACCCTCACACCAGGCACAGACATAAACGAAATCAACCTTTTACAGTTACAGACCAAAGATGCCCTAAACCGTCTCTTTAAAGGCGGGCGCATCTCTTTTTCCGGTGTACACGACATCCGAGACTCCCTGAAACGTTTAGAGATCGGTGCATCCTTAAGCATCACGGAACTGCTGCGCGTCTGCTCTCTCTTAGAGGCAGCAAAACGTTCAAAAGCATTTTCCCGCACCAGCATCGGACACACCGGACCGGACCGTCCTGCCGCAGCAGACGGGACAGACGAACTTCCGGTCGACTCACTGACCGGATTTTTCGATCAGATTGAGCCGCTCACACCGTTATGCGATGAGATCCGCCGCTGCATTTTATCGGAGGACGAGATCGCGGACGATGCCAGCAGTACGCTCCGCTCCATCCGCAAATCCATGCGTGGCATGAACGATAAGATCCGCGCACAGATGAACTCGATGATCAACAACACGACCACACGCAGCTATTTACAGGATGCTGTCATCACGATGCGCGACGGCCGCTACTGCCTGCCGGTCAAAGCCGAGGCAAAATCGCAGGTTCCCGGTATGGTGCACGACCAGTCCTCCTCCGGTTCCACGCTCTTTATCGAACCGCTCGCTGTCGTAAACTTAAACAACGAATACAAAGCGTTACTGATCAAAGAAAAAGAAGAGATCGAAGTCATCCTCGCAAACTTAAGCAACTTAACGGCAGGATACTCCATGCAGCTTCACACCGACTATAACGTACTCACGGAACTTGATTTTATTTTTGCAAAAGCAGCCTTCGCACAGACTTACAATGGTGTTGCCCCGACCTTCAACACAGATGGACGGATCAATATCAAAAAAGGCCGTCATCCACTGCTCGACGCAAAAAAAGTAGTGCCGATCGACGTGCGCCTCGGAGAAGATTTTACCCTGCTTATCATTACCGGTCCAAACACCGGTGGTAAAACCGTCTCCTTAAAAACAGTCGGCCTTCTGACATTGATGGGTCAGGCAGGACTTCACATCCCGGCTTCCGAGCGTTCGGAGCTTGGAATTTTTGAGGAAGTGTTTGCCGACATCGGAGATGAGCAGAGTATTGAGCAGTCTTTAAGTACATTCTCCTCCCACATGACAAACATCACCCGCATTTTAAGCCAGGTCAACGACCGCTCCCTCGTGCTTTTCGATGAACTCTGTGCCGGAACTGACCCGACGGAGGGTGCCGCACTTGCGATCTCCATTTTATCGAAATTAAAACTGTACGGTGCGCGTGTCATGGCAACCACTCATTACAGTGAGTTGAAAGTATTTGCCCTGCAGACTTCCGGCGTGGAAAATGCCTGCTGTGAATTTGACGTGGAATCTTTAAGCCCGACTTACCGTCTTTTAATCGGTATTCCCGGAAAGAGTAACGCATTTGCGATCTCCACGAAACTCGGTCTCAGCGAAGATATCATCGAGGACGCTAAGGGACGGATCAGTGAAAATGACATGAATTTTGAGGATCTTTTAGCTGACCTTGAAAAGAGCCGTATCACGATTGAAAAAGAACAGCTTGAGATCAATCAGTATAAAGAGGAAATCCAGAAACTAAAAGAACAGCTCGAACAGAAACAGGAACGCTTAGACGCAAGCCGTGACAAGATCCTGCGCGAAGCAAATGAGCAGGCTTACAATATCATCAAAGAAGCCAAAGATCTTGCTGATGAAACGATCCGCAATTTCAATAAATACGGCACCGCACACGCTCCGGTCAGCGAAATGGAAAAAGAACGTACCAAACTGCGCGATAAGATGAACAACGCACAGAAAAAAATGTCTGACCAGAAAAAGAATGCTGCGCCGAACCATAAGATTCCAAAGAAACTTCGCATTGGCGACCGCGTCAAAGTCATCAGCATGAACTTAAACGGAACCGTGCATTCCCTGCCAAACGCAAAGGGTGACCTTTATGTACAGATGGGAATTTTGCGCTCCCTTGTCAACATCAACGACCTGATCCTGTTAGAGGAAGAAACTTCTCCGACCAGCAAAAAATACGGCCGTACCGGTGCCGGCAAGATCAAGATGAGCAAATCCGCATCCGTCTCCACAGAGATCAACCTGATCGGCAAGACCACCGACGAGGCGATCGCTCTTTTAGATAAATATTTAGATGATGCCTACCTTGCACATATTCCGTCTGTCCGCATCGTCCACGGCAAGGGAACCGGTGCACTGCGCAATGCCGTGCAGGCGCATTTAAAACGGCTAAAATATGTGAAATCATTCCACCTCGGCGAATATGGCGAAGGTGATGCCGGCGTAACGATTGCCGAATTTAAAGACTGATTTCAGACAAAAAGTAATTTCAGTAAGACAGATTTTATCCCATGCACAAAGCACTGCCGAAGCAATACCATTTCGTCTGATTTACAAACAGAATAACAACTAACAGGAGGTAATTTTATGGCAGCAAAACAAAAAATACTGATCGTCGATGATGATAATAATATTGCAGAACTGATCTCTCTTTATCTTACGAAAGAGTGTTTTGATACAAAAATCGTAAATGACGGGGAGGAAGCCTTAAAAGCATTTGAGCAGTACAGCCCGAACCTGATTCTTCTTGATCTGATGCTTCCGGGCATCGACGGCTATCAGGTGTGCCGCGAGGTCCGTGCAAAAGCAAACGTGCCGATCATCATGCTCTCTGCAAAAGGCGAGATTTTTGATAAAGTACTCGGTCTTGAGCTTGGCGCAGACGACTATATCATGAAACCGTTCGATTCCAAGGAGCTTGTTGCGCGCGTCAAAGCCGTTTTGCGCCGTTACCAGCCTGTCAAAGTCGAAGAGCCAGCGCCGGAATTAAAATGTGTGAAATACCCGGATCTGATCGTCAACTTATCCAATTACTCCGTTATTTATAAAGATAATCCAATCGATATGCCACCAAAGGAATTAGAACTTTTATATTTCCTTGCATCCTCGCCGAACCAGGTATTTACCAGAGAACAGCTTCTCGATCACATCTGGGGTTACGAATACATTGGTGACACCCGCACCGTGGATGTCCATGTAAAACGTCTCCGTGAAAAAATAAAGGACAATGACAGCTGGAGTCTCTCGACCGTCTGGGGCATTGGTTATAAATTTGAGGTTAAAAATATATGAAACGGACACTCTACCCCAAACTGCTCGGCGGCTATCTGATCTATGGACTGATCTGCTTTATTATTATTTCAACCTTTGGTTACCACATTACGTTTAACTTCTTAGAGCGCCGGGATGCCTCGACGCTCTACCGGGAGTCTGCGCTGATTTCCTCTAACTATGCGGAAAACTATTTTAAGCGTTCCACAACCTTAGAGGAAATGAAAACACAGCTCTCCACCCTAAGCACTTACCTTTCCAGCGAAATCTGGATCATCGATAAGCAGGGACAGATCCTTTTAAACACAGCTTCTGCTACTTCTCCAGTGGAAAATGCAGAGCCGGAAGTAATTCCTGATTTTGACGTAACCGATTTTGGAAGTAAATATTACCGCACTGGAAACTTTTACGGTCATTTTGACACGGAAACTTTAAGTGTTTTTTCGCCAATCACTGTAAATTATAAAGTACGCGGCTATGTGATCATACATAAACCGGTCAGCTCCATCGTCAATTTATCCAACCAGCTGACAAATCTATCCTACCAGACGTTTGCACTTTTATTTTTGGCAGCCTTTGTCGTTTTAGCGCTTTTTACCTGGATCGTCTATATCCCGATCCGCAAAATTGCGCAGGGTGCCAATGAATATGCCTCTGGAAATTTCGAGGCAAAGATCGATGTCCATTCCAACGATGAGATCGGTTATCTTGCCGCCTCGCTCAACTATATGGCAAACGAACTGAACACGCTCGAGGAGGATCAGCGAAAATTCGTATCCAATGTCTCACACGATTTCCGCTCCCCGCTGACCTCAATCAAGGGCTATGTGGAGGCAATGCTCGACGGAACGATCCCGGTGGAAATGCAGGATAAATATTTAAACATCATCCTGTTTGAGACGGAGCGCCTGAACAAATTAACGAAGAGCCTTCTGGAATTAAATAAATTCGGTTCACACGGTGTCATGCTCGATATCACAAGCTTTGATATCAATCATACGATCCGCATGACGGTACAGACTTTTGAGGGAACCTGCATGGAAAAGCATATCAGTTTCAACCTGATCTTAAGCGGCGAAACCCTGTTTGTCTCCGCTGATTTCAGCAAGATCCAGCAGGTACTTTATAACCTGATCGACAATGCGCTCAAATTCAGCCACGCAAACTCCGCAATCACGATCGAGACGACCGAAAAAAATGAGAAAGTCTTTGTTTCCGTCAAAGACACCGGAATCGGCATTCCAAAAGACAGCATCAAAAAGATCTGGGATCGTTTCTACAAGACAGACCTCTCCCGCGGAAAAGACAAGAAGGGTACCGGACTTGGACTTTCCATTGTAAAAGAAATCATCCAGGCACATGGAGAAAATATCAACTGTATCAGCACGGAAGGCGTTGGTACGGAGTTTATCTTTACGCTGCCGTTGGCAAAAGAGCAGAAGGAGCATGCCTAGTGGCATGCTCCTCCTGCTGCATAACAGAGTTGTTAAAATTCAACTTTCTCATTTTTCCTTATTTCATTAACATTGCTTTTGATATTCGGCACACAATCTTTCTAATAATTTAAAATCACAACTGTTATTTACAATACTTGGATTTACTTTATTTATGACTTTGGAGTAAGTTTGTTTTGCTTTATTTCTTATGCGAATTTCATTCTCATTACAAAATTTCCACTCCAGATTTAACAAAATTTTATTAGGATCATCCGCTATTATTCTTTCCTTTATACATTCATCTGGAACTGGAAACATATAGTTAAACCGCAGTGCCCCTTTTACTTTGTTATAGCGTTCAGATTCAATGTTTATCAATATATTATCCGGTTTTTGCATTTTGTAAGATGATACCGGGACATAATATTTATATTCATGAACATCCAAAACTACTCCACATGTAAACTTAGACAAATTTCCCGGATATTCTATATTCGGAACCTTAGTAAAGTCCCTCTCGTTCATTTCTTCTTTTTGTAAGTATTTAACGTAATCTTTATCTATGTCGTAAAATGATAATGCCATTCTTCCTCCCCCAAAACAATATTTTCATACATTACATAAACCGTCCCATTATTATAAACAATAAAAAATGCACTTTGTGCATCTCTCAAATTATCGCAGTACCTGTCAAATCTTCACGCCAGCACTCGATTAATTTCCCTCATTACTCACATAAATAAGAGATGGCAAACTCCGCGAACATTCTCTTATTATGAACTAAATAAGAGATGGCAAGCCATCTCTTATTTATCCATTATAATTCGCTCTCAAAAGCGGCGAAGCACTCTAACATTATAACTCGCTCTTAAAAAGTGGCGAAGCACTCCAACATATATAATTCGCTCTCAAAAAGTGGCGAAGCACTCCAATATTATAGAATAACTATCTTTACAACAATTATTCTCTATATTTATAGTACGATAAATTTCATTAATTGTCAATTAGTTTTTGTACTACATCTTTATTTTACCTTCCTACTTCTTTTTCTTCCCTTTCGCTTCCGGCAGCTCCCCATACATCGCAACGAACAATCCCTGCAAAAACTCTTTATCATCCACCTCGTCTACCAGCAGCATTTCTTTTGCTCCCTCATACGGCAGTTCGTAGGAGGCTTCCCACAGATAGGAAAGTGCCGCTTTTACCGGCTTTACCAACAGCCTGTCATCATAGATACCACCAACGATTTTACCGCGGTAATAAATAATAAATTCGCCCATCATAGCCCGGTATGAGATTTCTTCCAACTCCGCTAACTGTCCTAAAATAAATTGTAAATATTCCTTACTTGATGCCATATCCTACTGCTCCTTCCAAAATCCACCCTTATGGAAGTTTTCATTTCCTAACGGTGTTGCCGTCAGTCGGAACATCACACATCCGTCCGGACACACGATATCTTTCACATATCTGCTGCTTCCGCCAAGATTCTCAAGATCTCCGCCACTTCTAACCGCCTCCATGAGTGGATAAAGCATCATCATTGTTTTTGAGCAGATTCCCTGACCATCTTTATTGACCGGACATCCATAGGTGCAGGTATATTGATCCCCAACCTCTTCCCCATTTCTGCAATAATGTTCTGTGTGATCTCCTCGTAAAAACCCTGTAACTTCTATTTCAAATTCATATTCTTCATTGTACCATTTTTTCATAGCTGGTCTCCTTCTCTAAGTAATTTATTGCAACGGGGCAGCGAAAATCTCAAATTGGTATGCAGACACATTTCTTATCCAACCCGCTTTTTATGTGCTTTCATTTTCTTCATCGCCCAATCATAATGACTGCTTGTATTACTGATAAAATAATTTCCAATACAGCTTCCGCCCACCCATGGATAATAAGTCCTGGTAAAAAGTTCTTCCTGTGAAAACGTATCTAATGCCTCCATCACTCTTTTGTGTGAATCCTTAAACCGTTCGAGTGCCTCTTCTTCGGAAATATTCTGACAGCGCCGAAAGAATACCATATTCATATCACCATACGTTTTCCAGTTATATCCTTCCAGCAGGAATGGCTTATTGCTACCGTTTTCACGGTTTTTGACCCATTCTAAAAGCAGCAGATGCCACTCATTCAGATGCATCAGTACATCTCTTAAATTTCTATCACGTCTCCAGTGTGCTTCCTTTTTCTTTTCATCATCCAGAAAATCATACGGTGCACTTTTCTCCGCTTCTGTTCTCCGTTCAATCATAGAAAGCAGTTTCTCATAATTTGTGTTTGCAGCCTCTATTAACTCCTGTTTATTTTTCGGTCTTGCCATTTTCAATCCCTCCATTTTAGCACGGCAGCTATATATCATGTTTAGCATAACATCTTTCAACACATATGAACAGACTTCGGCCGGAAACTTCGTATGAAACAAATTTTCTTATTTTCATACAACGGCACAAAACAGCCTCGGCTTAGTGCAATTTTCCACTCAAAAAACTGAAAACCACCATTTGATATCCAAATCCACATTCCACACACAAAAAAGCCAGCCCAGTCTGCATCATCTGCAGCCTGGACTGGCTTTCTTCACGTTCTCATATTTGGATAGTGATTAAACTAACTCAAGTAATACCTCTAAAGCGCCATCACCTTTACGCTGACCAATCTTTACGATTCTTGTGT
>OGQH01002603.1_pt1 | contig 12011 bp, 13 predicted proteins | sample 1553181 | NCBI WGS metagenome assembly OGQH01 (sample SAMEA2579946, study PRJEB22360) | human gut metagenome | biome: human gut; feature: human-associated habitat; material: faeces | place: Denmark | collected 2008/2010 | reverse complement strand
GGCGACACGCACATTGGTCAGCAACTGAGGATACAGCTTCACCGGAGCACACAGCTGCGAAAGGGTTTCGCGCTCGGCGCGGATGGCCTCCATCAGCCGCAAAGAGGTAAGAATGCCATCTCCGGTGCTTGCGATATCGCCGAAAATAACATGGCCCGACTGCTCGCCGCCCAAGCTATAGCCATTGGCATGCATGCAGGCAAATACGTTTTTGTCGCCCACTGCAGTGGTTTCGTAGTTCAAGTTCGCCTGTTCAAAGGCTTTCAGCACGCCGAAGTTGCTCATAACCGTGGGGACAACCGTACCGCCCGACAAGCGACCATGCTTGTTCAGGTACACACCGCACACATACAGGATAAGGTCGCCGTCTACCACATGGCCGCGCTCGTCCACCGCGAGGCAGCGGTCCGCATCGCCATCGTAGGCAAAGCCCACATCAAGGCCCTGCTCCACAACAAGGCGCTGCAAACGGTCGATATGCGTGGAACCGCAATCAACGTTGATATTGAAGCCATCGGGGGCATTGCTGATAACGCGAACATCGGCACCCAAGGCATCAAAAACAGGCTTTGCAACCGAAGAGGCGGCACCATTGGCGCAGTCAAGACCAACCTTTACGCCCTGCAAAGAGAAATTCGCGCTGGCAATAAGGTGAGCGATGTAGCGATTACGGCCCTGCATATAATCAACCGTTGCGCCAATTGCGTCACCAGACACCATAGGAACCTCTTCGGCATATTCGCCGTCAATGTACTGCTCGATAAGCTGAAGCAGAGGCTCTTCCATCTTGAAGCCCTGGGAATTAACCAGCTTGATGCCATTATCCGTATAAGGATTATGGCTAGCGGTAATCATCACGCCGCAATCGAATGCGCCGTCGGTGGTTTCATACGAAAGGCCCGGCGTGGGAATAACGTGCAGCATATAGGCGTCTGCGCCTGAGGCAACAAGACCAGAGACCATGCCGCTTTCCAGCATGTAGCTGGAACGACGAGTATCTTTGCCCACAACGATACGAGCCTTGCGGCCCTGGCGTGCGCCATAGTACCAACCAATAAAACGGCCGATTTTGTATGCATGCTCAACGGTAAGGTCAGTGCCGGCAACGCCGCGGAAGCCGTCTGTGCCAAAGTATTTCATTTCATTCTCCTGTTCACCAGTGAGCGTTGTTTATAGCGTTTGCAGCCGCGTCCAATAGCGGCATAACCTGTTCATTATCCTTCACTTAGCCTTATTCTGCACGTGCGGGAATTATCGAATATGAAAACGCCAGGTTATCTGCATTTAGCTGTTTGGGTTTGCCGCCTCCTACCGCCTCGAGCACCCGTGCGCTTCAAGAGACTCATCTGCAAGGCATTCATTGGAGGAGGGAGTATCGCAAAGCCCTACCGCACCGAACCATCCATCATGATGCACCAGATCATTTCACGTCATGTATTACAACAAGGCGCAACTTCTATTTCGGCTTCATTGATTCAACTGGTCAAATATCCATATTTGTGGTGTTTTTGCTCAATCAAATTGATGCGTTTAACCTGATCAAACACGCAGGGACACCTGATATAACACGAATTATCGAATTGGTGCAATTCTTATACAAAACAGGAATACTTAGGTGCATAGAGAAAAACGCGTTCAAATGCTAGGATAGCCATTGAGCTGCTGATTCGATTCTTGTCTGAATCTCGGTTCCATTCAACACAGGAATAAGGAGAGGAACACATTATGGATTTCAAGCTTACCGACGAGCAGGAGCTGCTCATTGAGAGCGCACACGAATATGCTACTCGCTACTTCACCGATGAAGCAGTAAAGCAGGCATATGAAGTAGATCACCACATCAGCATCGAAGCTGCTATGGCTTACCGCGAGGCAGGCTTCATGCTTCTGGGCCTCCCTGAAGAAGTTGGCGGTGTTCCGGTAGACAAACTTACCGAGGTTCTCCTGGTAGAGAAGCTTCATGAGTACACTGGCGTAACCCTCCCCTTCGTTACCGACTTCAACACCATCACCGACGTAATTGACTTCGGCACCAAAGAGCAGCAGGAAATGATCATGGACGCTATCGAGAACGTCGAGAGCACCTGCATCGCTTGCTCCGCTATTTCTGAGCCTGCAGCTGGCTCCGATAACAACGCCATGACCTGCGTTACCAAGAAGCAGCCCGACGGCACCTATCTGCTGAACGGCCAGAAGACCTGGGTTACCCTGGGTGGCCTCTCCATCTACACCATGGTTGTAGCAAAGGACGAAGATCCTTCCTACGAGAACGACAAGTACTCTCTGTGGCTCCAACGACACCCCCGGCTTCACCATCGGCCATCTCGACAAGGTTGGCCAGCAGGCTATTCCGTTCGTTGACCAGTTCTTCGACAACGTAGTTCTCACCGAGGACATGCGTCTGGGCGAGCCCGGCATGGGCTGGAAGCTTCTCATGAAGAAGCTTGAGTTCGAGCGCTGTCTGGTTGTTGCATCTTCCCTCGGCCTTGCTCAGGCTGCCCTGAACGATGCAGGCGCCTATGCATCTGAGCGCATCTGCTTCAACAAGCCCATCGCTCACCAGACCCAGATCCAGCTGCACCTGTGCGAGATGGAGAACATCATCCAGAACGTACGCACCCGCCTGTATCAGGTTGTTACCATGATCGACAACGGCGAATCCACTCGCCTCGAGTCCGCACTGCTCAAGGGCTATGCTTGCCGCGAGCTCACCCGCGTTGCCGACCTCGCAATGGCAATCTACGCAGCCATCGGCTACACCAAGGAAATCCGCGTTGGCCGCATCTGGGCAGACCTCCGCGGTAACGAAATGGGCGGCGGCACCACTGAAATCATGGACTACATCGCTGGCCGTCAGCTGGTTAAGAAGTACAAGGCAAAGTAATCCGCCTCTTCACCTGCACTCTTTTCGCAAAGCGACCTCTATTTGGGGGTCGCTTTTTTGCGCTTATGCACCGTTTACCTAGTTTCTTTTCCGCTTAGTTAAATAGAATTACTCTCGAAACAATTCCGTAACGGATCGGTATACTAAAAAATTGCGGTTCTAGAGCGTCTGCACGTTCGACGCTGCATCCTATCCCCAATCCTCCCATTCAAGGAGACATCTATGAAAAAAATTGCAGAAGCATGGTCGAGCTTGAGTCTTATCAAGCGCATTATCATCGGCCTTGTTATCGGCGCTTTGCTTGGCGCCTTTGGCCCTAAAGATCTTGCCGTTATCGAAATGCTTGGCACCTTGTTCGTTAGCGCCCTGAAGGCCGTTGCGCCGTTCTTGGTATTTTTCTTGGTTATCAATGCTTTGTGCCATACAAAGCTTCCTAAATCCATGAAGACCATCGTGGTGCTGTACGTGGTTAGCACCCTTGCTGCCGCCTTCACCGCAGTGGCAATCAGCTTTGCATTCCCCGTTGAGCTCACCCTTTCGGGCGTTGAGGCCGCAGACAAGGCAGCACCTACCGAAATTGCCGAAGTGCTTACCACGCTCATTGGCAACATGGTAGTTAACCCTGTTGATGCGCTGCTCAATGCAAACTATATCGGCATCCTGGTTTGGGCAGTTCTTCTGGGTATCGCAATGCGCTACACCACCGAACCCACCAAAGACTTCTTTGCGAATATGTCGCACGTTATCTCTATCGTTGTTCGCTGGATTATCACGTGCGCTCCGTTCGGCATCATGGGTCTTATCTACACCTCTGTTTCTCAAAACGGCCCCGAGATCTTCATCGAATACGGCCAGCTGCTTCTTGTTCTTCTGGGCGCCATGTTCTTCATCTGCCTCGTTGTAAACCCGCTGCTGGTGTTCATCAACATTCGCAAGAACCCCTACCCCATCGTATTCCGCTGCATCAAAGACTCCGGTATGTATGCCTTCTTTACTCGCAGCTCTGCCGCTAACATCCCCGTAAACATGGAGCTGTGCAAGCGTCTTGGTATTCGCAAGGACACCTACTCTGTTTCCATCCCGCTGGGTGCCACCATCAACATGGCATTACCATTACCGTAATGGCTATGGCTGCTGCACACACCATGGGCATTGCCATCAACCCCGTTACTGCTGGCATCCTCTGCGTTCTGGCTGCAGTTAGCGCCTGCGGCGCTTCCGGTGTTGCCGGCGGCTCCCTGCTTCTTATTCCGCTGTGCTGCTCCTTGTTCGGCATCAGCAACGATATCGCCATGCAAGTTGTGGGAGTCGGCTTCGTAATCGGCGTTATTCAGGACTCCGTTGAAACGGCCCTTAACTCCCTTTCCGACGCGCTGTTCACCGCTACCGCCGACTACAAGGAACGCCGTGAAGCTGGTGTGTCCTTCCAGGTTGGCAAAGATGCAGACGAATGGAAGCCTTCTACAGCTGAGTAGTTCCCTGCTAACAATAGGCCTAAGGCATAAAACGGGTGCTCGATACTCTCGAGCACCCGTTTTTTATTTCCGCAAGACAAGGTTAAAACTAGTCGAATCTACTGCAAGCTCCTCCTTGATGAGCAAACAACCCAAGTGCATACAGAAAGCCAATAACCGACAAGTAAGTTGAGAACTAATAGTCTAGCTCCCCGCCATCGCGGAGCACCTGCATCATGTCTCGCGTTAACGAATAGTCTTCGTCACAAGGAAGCTTATCTCTATCTATCCACTCGGCGCTCTCTAACTCATGATCGTCGAGCTTGATACTATTCGAGCCATCAAGCTCGCAAAAGAAACCGAAGAGCAGTGACGAGGAAGGAGGCCACGGCTGACTTTTGTAATAGCGAAGATTCTTCACCCTAAGCCCCACTTCCTCCATTACTTCCCGGTGAACAGTTTCTTCGACGGTTTCTCCCATCTCGCAGAACCCGGCGATAAGGGCATAGCGCTTGTATTCACGGTTCGCGTAACGGGATACAAGAATCTTGTTGCGCTGCGTATCGACAATACCCACAATTACCGCCGGAAAGAGCTTAGGGAATTCCATAGCGCCACATTGAGGGCATCGCACCATGCGCTCCACCATGTCGTGTACCAACGGAGTTCCGCAACGGCCACAGAATCTACGCGTCGCATACCAAGCGTCGTATTCGAAACCCACTAATCCAGCAAATGCCCTATGCTTCGGACCGAATTGCTTGAGCTGAGAAATTGGCATGAATTGCCATTTTGTTTGAGCGCATAGATCGTCTGTGCAGCCGATACAGCGACCTTCAATTAATTCATCGAGAACGTTGCAATCTGTCTCGCAACGAAAGTAACCGGTATCTCCAACCGTGAATAGGAAAACCGCTTCAGGCGTCATTCCGTCAGCTCGCTGAATTATTTCCGCAGAATCAGAAACCACCGCGCCGATACTGTTAAGCATCTCAAATGTTGGAAAGCGCAACGTACCCTCCCTGGCTTCCCCTGAAGCGTTCTGAGGGGTGGTATCAACTGACACAAGAACAGAAGAGCCTCGATATACAAGAACCCTGTCAGTAGGCTCTGGATTGATCCATGCAAAATCATTGCAAAATGAATAAGGCGCTATATCCTGCAGCATTGGTACCTCCTTGACGTACCAACTTAGCGTACACCCTTGCCCTTAAGATAGCGACAAAAGAAAAGCCCTGGAACGCAACAGCAATTCCAGGGCAAAAAAGAACCGCTCCGAAGAGCGGTTCTTTGCTAGACAGCCTATGCCTGAGCGAAGATCTCGATTTGGTCGCCTTCAGCAACCGTAACCATGGCCTTCTTCCAGGTGCGGGTCTTACCAAGCTGATAGCGAACGCGCTTTGGCTTGGGCTTAACGTTAATGGTGTTAACCTTAACGACCTTTACATCGAAGATGGCTTCGATTGCCTGAGCAATCTCGATCTTGTTAGCAGACTTTGCTACCTCGAAGGTGTAGACATTGTTTTCCATGCCTTCATAAGAGTGCTCCGAAATGATCGGGCGAATGATTACCTCGCGGGGATCCTTCATTATGCAAGCACCTCCTCGATGCGGGTCAGGGCAGCGTCGGTAAGAACGAGTGCCTTGTTATCGATGAAGTCGAGCGTGTTGAGCTCGGAAACGCCGATCACGCGAACCTTGGAAAGGTTGCGGAAAGACAGGAAGGTGTTCACCTCGTCATCGGGAACGATGATGGTAACGCGACCTTCAAGACCGAGGTTCTTCAGTACTTCGGCAGCCTGCTTGGTAGAAGGCTTCTCGAAGGAAAGCTGATCAACAACAACGATCTCGCCGTCGGCAAGCTTAGCGGAAAGCGCAGAGCGCATAGCCAGCTTTACAACTTTGGCAGGTACCTTGAAGGCATAAGAGCGGGGATGAGGACCGAATACGGTGCCGCCGCCTGCCCATTGAGGAGCACGGATCGTACCCTGACGAGCACGGCCAGTACCCTTCTGGCGCCAAGGCTTCTTGCCGCCACCACGAACCTGACCGCGGGTCAGGGTGTCGTGGGTTCCCTGGCGCCTTGCAGCGCGCTGGGAGCGAACCACTTCGTGCATAACATGCACGTTAGGCTCAATCTCGAAGACTGCTGCGGAAAGCTCGGCGTCTTTGACCTTCTTGCCGCTCGCGTCCTTCATTTCAATAGTTGCCATAATTTATAAACTCCTTCGCACCGTTCTTACGCCATGCGAACGCGAACTACGCCATTCTTGCCGCCGGGAACTGCACCCTTGAGCATGATGAGGTTCGCCTCTTCGTCAACGCGGATTACTTCAAGGTTCTTGGTCGTAACGGTATCGCAACCCATGTGACCCGGAAGGCGAACGCCCTTGAACACACGGGAAGGATATGCGCACTGGCCAACGGAACCGGGAGCACGATGGAAGTGTGCACCGTGTCCGCCAGGGCCGCCTGCGAAGTTGTAACGACGCATAACACCTGCGAAGCCCTTACCCTTAGAAGTACCGGTTACGTCTACCTTCTTCACCTCAGCGAATGCGGCAACGGTAACTTCTTCGCCAATAGCATGCTCGGAAGCATCCTCTACGCGAACCTCGCGGAGATGGCGAACAGGCTCAACGCCCTGCTTGGCGAAATGGCCAGCCATGGGCTTGTTGACCTTCTTTTCCTTGATGGTGCCGAAGCCGAGCTGAACTGCTTCGTAACCATCGGTAGCAGCGGTCTTAACCTGGCATACCTTGTTGGGGTCTGCCTTGATAACCGTAACGGGCGTAACCTGGCCGTCTTCGTCGAAGAGTTGGGTCATGCCGATCTTGGTACCGTAGATAGCGTTAATCATTCAGTATCACACTCCCCTACAGCTTGATCTCGATGTCAACGCCAGCAGGAAGATCGAGACGCATCAAGGAATCAACCGTGGAAGGGGTCGGATCCAGGATGTCGATCAGGCGCTTATGAGTGCGCATTTCAAACTGCTCGCGAGAGTCCTTGTTTACGTGCGGACCCTTAACTACGCAATAAAGGTTGCGCTCGGTCGGCAGCGGAATAGGACCGGAAACCTTAGCACCCGTCTTCTGAGCGGTGTCTACGATGAGCTTGGTGGACTGATCCACGATCTCATGATCGTAACCCTTCAAGCGGATGCGGATATTCTCTTTAGCCACTTTTACCTCCATAGTGAGCGGTGGGAAAGCTTTGAGCCCGAGGGCTTAAGCGTTGCCACCAGCCTTGCTGATAATCTCTTCTGCCACGTTCTTGGGCACGGGCTCGTAGGTGTCGAACTGCATGGTGTACGTAGCACGACCCTGAGTGCCACTGCGCAGGTCGGTTGCATAACCGAACATCTGGCTCAGCGGAACCTTAGCAGAGATGCAAACTGCGTTGCCACGCTGCTCCTGGCCCTGGATGAGACCACGGCGGCTGGGGATATCGCCCATAACGAAGCCGGTGTACTCTTCAGGAGTCTCAACCTCAACAGCCATAACAGGCTCGAGGATAACAGGATCGGACTTCTTCAGTGCATCCTTGATTGCCATAGAACCAGCAACCTTAAATGCAGCTTCGGAGGAGTCTACATCGTGGTAAGAACCGTCGATGAGCTCAACCTTGATGTCCTCAACAGGGTAACCAGCCAGAACACCAGAGTTGAGTGCTTCCTGAATACCCTTGTCGATAGCGGGGATGTATTCCTTGGGAACTACGCCGCCAACGATCTTGTTCTCGAAGACATAGCCAGCGCCAGCTTCCTGCGGATACATGTTGATGATGGCATGACCATACTGACCACGACCACCGGACTGACGAACGAACTTGCCCTCAGCGTTGAGTACTTCATGGCCAGGACGCTCACGGTAAGCAACCTGGGGCTTACCAACGTTAGCCTCAACCTTGAACTCGCGGAGCAGACGGTCAACGATGATCTCGAGGTGAAGCTCACCCATGCCAGCGATGATGGTCTGACCGGTTTCATGGTTGGTGGAAACGCGGAACGTCGGGTCTTCCTCAGCGAGCTTCTGAAGAGCGATGCTCATCTTGTCCTGCTCTGCCTTGGTCTTAGGCTCAACAGCAATGTCGATAACAGGATCAGCGAACTGCATGGACTCGAGAATGATAGGAGCGTTCTCGTCGCAGAGCGTGTCACCGGTGGTGGTGTTCTTCAAACCAACTACAGCAACAATGTCGCCAGCAGAGCAAGTGTCAACGTCGATACGGTTGTTGGAGTGCATCTGCAGAAGACGACCGATGCGTTCTTTCTTGTCCTTAGAAGCGTTTACCACGTAGGAGCCGGAGTCAAGAGTACCGGAGTATACACGCAGGTAAGTAAGCTTGCCAACAAACGGGTCGGTCATGATCTTGAATGCCAAAGAAGAGAAGGGAGCCTTCGGATCGGAAGGACGCTCGTCTTCTTCGCCAGTCTCGGGGTTGGTGCCCTTAATAGCAGGAACATCAATAGGAGAAGGCATGTAATCGACAACAGCGTCGAGAAGCTCCTGAACACCCTTGTTCTTGTAGGAAGAACCTACGAATACAGGATGGAGCTTGCAAGCGATGGTGCCCTTGCGGATAGCAGCCTTGAGTTCCTCAACGGAAACTTCCTCTTCCATGAGGACCTTTTCCATCAGGTCGTCGTCGCAGTCTGCAGCTGCTTCGAGAAGTTCCTGATGATAGAGCTCTGCATCTTCCTTGAACTCAGCGGGAATCTCGTCCATGGGCTCAGGGTAGGTCATGCCCTTGTCGTCGGCCTTGAAGTCCCATGCGGTCATGGTAACCAGGTCGATTACGCCCCAGAAGTTGTCCTCAGCGCCCATGGGCATCTGAGCAGCAACAGCAGGTGCATCAAGACGGTCACGCATGGTCTGAATTGCATGGAAGAAGTCAGCGCCAACACGGTCGTACTTGTTGATGTAGGCAATGCGGGGTACACCATAGCGGTCAGCCTGACGCCATACGGTTTCGGACTGAGGCTGTACGCCAGCAACTGCGTCGAACACAGCCACGGAGCCGTCGAGTACGCGCAGGGAGCGCTCTACCTCAGCGGTGAAGTCAACGTGGCCGGGGGTGTCGATGATCTGGAAGCGGTATTCCTGACCATCCTTCTTCCAGAAGCAGGTGGTAGCTGCAGCGGTAATGGTTACGCCACGCTCCTGCTCCTGAACCATCCAGTCCATGGTAGCTGCGCCATCATGAACCTCACCGATCTTGTGCGTCTTGCCTGTGTAGTACAGGATACGCTCGGTAGTGGTGGTTTTACCGGCATCGATGTGGGCCATGATGCCGATGTTGCGAGTATGCTCCAGAGAAGTCTTAGCCATTATTCCTTCTCCTACCAACGATAGTGCGAGAATGCACGGTTGGATTCTGCCATCTTGTAGAGGTCTTCGCGCTTCTTGATGGATGCGCCGGTGTTTTCGGCTGCGTCCATGATTTCGCCTGCAAGACGCTCCTTCATGGTGTTTTCCTTGCGCTTGCGGGAGAAGTCAACCATCCAGCGAATAGCGAGGGTGGTTGCGCGGCGGGAGTTAACCTCCATAGGTACCTGGTAGGTAGCGCCACCAACACGCTTGGGCTTAACCTCGAGCGTGGGGCGGATGTTGTCCATTGCCTTCTTGAATACGGTCAGGGCGTCCTGGCCGGTCTTCTCTGCAACGATGTCGAATGCATCGTAAACGATACCTTCTGCGGTAGACTTCTTACCGTCAAGCAACACCTTGTTGATCAGCTGCGTGACCAAACGGTTGTTGTACTTAGCGTCCGGCTGCGTTTCGCGGCGGACTGCTGCTGCACGACGCGGCATATATCTTCCTTTCGGTTTATGCGACTAACTGAATCGCGAGGGTTACTTAGTTCTTGGGCTTCTTAGCGCCATAGCGGCTGCGTGCCTGACGACGGCTGTCGACAGCTGCGCAGTCGAGAGCAGCGCGGATGATCTTATAACGAACACCAGGAAGGTCCTTTACACGACCGCCGCGGATAAGCACCATGGAGTGCTCCTGGAGGTTGTGACCTTCGCCGGGGATGTATGCGGTAACTTCCATGCCGTTTACGAGACGGACACGAGCAACCTTACGAAGTGCCGAGTTAGGCTTCTTAGGGGTGGTGGTGTACACGCGGGTGCAAACGCCACGCTTCTGGGGGTTGCCCTTGAGCGCCGGGGTCTTCTGCTTATCGACCTGCTTGGCGCGGCCCTTACGGACCAACTGATTGATAGTAGGCAAAGCTTCAGCTCCTTTTCTTTACTATCACTTACTAACTTTGCTTTCTGTGCGTTCTGCAGATACGCACGCGAAAACATACGTTTCTACCCGAAACGCGAAAATGAACTTTATCACCGGGTATATACCTTGTCAAACGCCACGCACCCGGGCGTATCTATCTCTTCACAATCCGTTTTCGCTGGTAAATGAGCGATTAATGTATCGGCGCTCAGTAATTCCCTTCCATTTTTCAAATAATTCTGGACTTTTTTATCCGATGCGAGAAGAGCTATTTACCGCTTATAGATGCCGAACGGCAAAACATTCCCGAAACCATTCCGAAACACAAGCCTGCGTGTACAATACAGGCATCGAAACAACGCAGCTCCGACGCGCGCTTCGCCTTCAAGGTGCAGCGCGTTACTTATATATAGTAAGGAGCTGCACAACGTAAGAGAAAGAAGGGGAACATGAAGAATACTGTTGCCACATTCAAGAAGATGAAGAATGAGGGCACCAAGATCTCTATGTTGACTGCTTACGACTACTCCACCGCAAAGTTGGTTGACGAAGCCGGAATCAATTCGATCCTTGTCGGAGATTCCCTGGGCATGGTTATGCTCGGCTACGAAGATACACTTTCGGTAACGATGGAAGACATGATCCATCACACCGCCGCCGTAGCCCGCGGCGCTAAGAATGCGCTTGTCGTCGGCGACATGCCATTCATGAGCTACGAGGTATCGGTCGAACAGGCTGTTATCAACGCCGGTCGCCTAATGAAGGAGGGGCGCGCCAACGCGGTAAAGCTCGAAGGCGGTGTGCGCGTTGCCGAGCAGATCAAGGCCATCACCAAGGCGGGCATTCCCGTATGTGCCCATATTGGCCTTACGCCTCAGTCGGTCAATGCTTTCGGTGGCTTCAAGGTACAGGGCAAAACAGCTGAAGCGGCCCAACAGATGGTCGAAGATGCCTTGGCAGTCCAGGAAGCAGGCGCATTCGCCGTTGTGCTGGAATGCGTTCCCGCAAAGCTTGCCGATATCATCTCCGAAAAGCTCGACATCCCCACCATCGGCATCGGTGCAGGTGCAGGTTGCGACGGCCAGGTTCTGGTCTATCAGGACATGCTCGCCTTGTTCAGCGATTTCAAGCCCAAGTTCGTAAAGCACTTCGGCAACATTGGCCCGCAAATGACCGCCGCTTTCAAGGCATACGACGAAGAAGTCAAGGCTGGCACCTTCCCTTCAGAAGAACACACCTTCAAGATCGACGAAGAAGCCCTGGAAAAACTTTACTAACCCAAAGAAAAGGCTGAGAGCAAACTCGGCCTTTTCTTTTAAAGAGCGCTATCCTAGTATCAACGGAAATCAAGCGAGGGATCGCATATACGTCAGTGAGCGGCGCATCCAATAAGATAGATTGCCCCGATAAAGGAGCGAAGCGTACTTCGTACGTGAG
>OGQH01002570.1_pt1 | contig 12187 bp, 9 predicted proteins | sample 1553181 | NCBI WGS metagenome assembly OGQH01 (sample SAMEA2579946, study PRJEB22360) | human gut metagenome | biome: human gut; feature: human-associated habitat; material: faeces | place: Denmark | collected 2008/2010 | reverse complement strand
TCATCTTCGATGCCAAGCTGCGCCCTCACTTTGTGAGTGCTGATACATTCCTGCTCTGCCGGAATATAAAAAAGAGGGCAACCTCCAATTTATATTTTTGATGATTGCCCGCATGCTTATCTTTCCTGCTGCCGTTTCTTTTTCATGTCTTCCTCTATGTCCCAGCTCTGCTGAGCAGCATAGAAGGATTCCACATTTTGCTTCGCTATCTGATAATCCCGCATCTCTTTTTTTATTTTCTTGTATTCGCTGTAAGCTGCCTTTTTCTCTGAAAGCAGTCTTACAAATTCTTCATTCAGATCTTTTACCTTTGGGATCTTTCCATCCGGCAGTTTTGAAAATGCTTCCTTGGCTGCCTTATGAAGAGTGATTTCATCCCGATGTGCCTCGAAAAATTTCTTACTATACCCTGATTTTCGGTAAGTAATGTATGTTTCCCTGGTCTTGGCATAATTGATAATGTGAGTCTTTATCACTTTATTTGCTGCCATCTTCTCCTCTGCATCTTTGATGGTTTTCATAAGTTCATGGTATTTTGCAGAACTCCAATCCACCAATGCATCCAGCGTTTTCTTATCGTGAATAGCATGCTGCTGTAAAAACAGAATAGATTCCGCAAACTGTTTCACATTATATTTTTTCGCCCACTGGACATATCCGCCGTTCTTTCCATACCAACTAGATGATACCCAGTCTGCATCCCACCTCTTCGATATCCATATCACGTATCACCTAGTCGGTATCCCACACTTCTGCTCCCTTTCAATTGATACCCCTTTCCTGATATCCCTCTTCCCGGATGCACAACAAGCATATCACCTAGCCGGTATCTTCTGGCAACGGGTGTGCGTATCAGCTAGATGGTATGCAGCTATCGGAAGCCGTTTGTTGATACAAGCATTTACATACCAGTAAGGTGATACATGATGAACGTTGCCGAAATATACTGCATATCACTAAGGCGGTATGTGGTGAACGATATCGGAATATACTGCATACCTGTAAGGTGTTATCTGATGATCGATACCGAGGTATTCTGCATACCTATAAGGCGATATCTCATAATCAATACCGAGACATACTGCATACCTATAAGGCGATACCCCATAACAGATAGCGAGACATTCCGCATACCAATAAGCTGATATCGGATGAACGATACCGGGACATATTGCATACCAATAAGCTGATATCGGATGTGCGCATACCAATGTTTTAATATCAGATAAATGGGTACTGTCGGGAATGGATGTCCAGAAAACGGATGCGGATAGAAGTGTACCGACTGAAACGATATCGATTGAACCGTATGCAGGCGAACCGGTATCTAAACACCCGGATTCAGAGTATGAGTATGCAAATGCTATAGGATCCGCATTACCGAGAACTACATAGAGGGCGCAGATCTGTGGGAACATACTGGGTTTTAAGGGATATGGGAACAGAGTACGGGGGTTCTAATCATTCAGGCGCCAAACTGTGCCAGAATACAGCATTGGAATGCAATTTTCTTGGTGTCCAATCAATGCGCGTGGCATAGTGAACCCTGTGTGCCATTCCGAGGATATAGAAAACATTACTTACTATATAAAGTAATAACGTAGTAGTTTAACTACTAGTAGTTCTTTCACTAGTAGTTGTTTACATAGTAGTTCTTTCTAAAAATGTCATCTCTCTCGATTCCGTCTCTTTCAAAAAAATAAGAGCAGGACACATACCCGCTCTCACTTCGTAATCTTTTTACTTTGCAAATTTTATGCTTGTACACCAAGAACCTTACTTGTTGTGTGCCATTCCGTGGATATTGAATACATTACTTAAATCTCTCCGGCAGAATTGCAAATATATTGACATATCTTTCTGGCTTGATTATATTAAGATTATTGATTAAAGATTTTCATTTTCTGATGCAGATTATAAAAAGATGGTGAGACTTAGGGTGAGACCTAACAATGTCGACGCCTCAAATCCTTTATTTTTCTGGCTTTGCGCTATTGGGGTAATGTTCAAGTCCCATCTCCTGCATTGATACATTTATTGAAAAGCCTTGAGAATAGTTATCTCAAGGTTTTCTTTTTATTGAAACAATAGAATGTTCGCGGAGCGTGCATTCTATTGTTTCAATAAAACACATTAGATGTTATAATATAGTCATAAATTCAGGAGGTACACACTATGCCATTACCAAAAGAATCTTCTTACACAACAGATTATATATTCTCTCTTCCGGAAGGGCAGAGAGCGGAACTGATTGATGGTGTTGTTTATGATATGGCACCACCAAACCGGCTTCATCAGGAACTCGTTTCAGAACTTCACTATAAGATTACTGATTATATCAAAAAAAACAACGGTGCCTGCAAAGTTTTTCCAGCCCCATTTGCCGTTTTTCTAAACGCGGATGACAAAACTTATGTGGAACCGGATATCAGTGTTATTTGTGACAAATCCAAGCTGGATGACCGCGGATGTGTCGGTGCACCGGACTGGATCATTGAAATTGCATCTCCAAGTACCAAACGCACAGATTACGGTGTGAAATTATTCAAATATCGCTCTGCTGGTGTGCGTGAATACTGGATTGTAAATCCTCTTACGAGAACAGTGAATGTCTATGCTTTAGAAAAAGAAGAATTAAATGATCAATACAGTTTTGACGATGACATTGCGGTATGTATTTATGACAATTTGACTATCAATATTACAGAGTTACTAAAACAATAAAAAACTGCTTAGGCAAAACGGATGACTCCGTTTTGCCTAAGCAGTTTTTTATTCATTTACTTCATACAGATAACTCTTGCCTTGTTTTCCAACCCGAACGACGATTTCAAGGTCTGTTAAGATCAGAAGAACGGTCTGCGCAAGCCGCACCGGGATTTTGGCGTGCTTTGCAAAATCTTTTGCAGTAAATTGTTCCGGCAAATCATATGGAACAAACTGCATGTAATCTTCCCTTCGGTCGATACAGACTTCCTCTGCAAACTTTACCGGAATGCGGTCGTACCGCTCACTTCCCTTTTTCTTATCTCTGCTCCATCCATTTAAAAGGCGGTACTCCTCCATATCAAGCAGCGCCAGTTTTAAATGCAGATTTGGATTTGATAAATAAGGGCGGATCTTATAGAGCTCAATAAATGCCATATAGGGATTTCCGGTCTTTGGTGACTTGCGTTTTGGTGAAGTCTCCCCGGTTTCCTCGTCAATCCACGACAGCCACTTGATATGGGGAATTGGATAAACGATCGTGACCGGATATAGTGGCAGAAAAGCGTCAAGCTTCCGCCGCATTTTATTAAATGCCCTTGTCTGGATCTCGATGATCTCCTGCCCGGTGTAGATGTCTGCCACAAAATTTTCAATCGGGATCTCATGCATATCCGTGTCCGGTGCATAATAATTCTTCATGACTGCATGCACTGTTTTTTCGGATAATGTACCGATTCCCTGCCGCATTCTCTGGCTTCCTATAATTTTATTTTTTGTATGATCAAATAAAGTTTTATCGATACACAAGTTTTCGACCTTTCAATTTTTTTATCCTGCAAGGCAGTTCGTAAATCTTCTATTTTTCCGGATGCTTCATATTTTTCAAAATATCGAAACAGTCAAATGTTGCAAAATAATCATCCGGTGTCTCTGCACGACGGATGAGCTGTGTGGAGCCATCTTCTTTTAGCAGGATTTCTGCGGAGCGGAGTCTGCCGTTATAATTGTAACCCATGGAAAATCCGTGTGCTCCTGTGTCATGGATCACGAGCAGATCACCCATATCAATCTTCGGAAGCATGCGGTCAATCGCAAATTTGTCACAGTTTTCACAAAGAGAACCTGTCACGTCGTATTTGTGGTCGCACGGTTCATTTTCTTTTCCCATGACTGTGATATGATGATATGCTCCATAAATTGCCGGGCGCATAAGGTTTGCAGCGCAGGCATCCACACCAATGTACTCTTTGTAAGTGTGTTTCTCATGGATTGCTTTTGTCACAAGACAGCCATAAGGTCCTAACATGAAACGTCCCATTTCCGAATAAATGGAAATATCGCCAAGTCCTGCAGGAACTAAGATTTCCTCAAACGCTTCTCTGACACCCTCTCCGATCACACGGATATCATTTGGTATCTGATCCGGGCGGTAAGGGATTCCCACACCACCGGAAAGGTTGATAAATTTAATATCGCAGCCTGTCTTGTCCCGAAGTTCCACCACAAGTTCAAACAGCTGATGCGCCAGCTTTGGATAGTATTCATTCGTAACGGTATTGCTCGCTAAAAATGCATGGATACCAAAGTATTTTGCACCTTTTTCTTTTAAAATTTTAAATCCTTCAATGATCTGTTCATGGGTAAATCCGTATTTTGCGTCTCCCGGGTTATCCATGATCCCATTGCTCATTTTAAATACACCGCCCGGATTGTAACGGCAGCTGATGGTCTCCGGGATATGTCCGATCGTCTGCTCTAAAAAGTCAATGTGTGTAAAATCATCCAGATTAATGATGGCACCAAGTTCATCCGCAAAAGCAAATTCTTCCGCCGGTGTATCGTTGGAGGAAAACATGATATGCTGTCCGTCAAATCCCTGGGAATCTGCTAACATCAGCTCGGTTAAAGAAGAACAGTCGCATCCGCAGTCGTACTCTTTTAAAATGTTTAAAATAAATGGATTTGGAGTTGCCTTTACCGCAAAATATTCGCGGAAGCCCGGATTCCATGCAAACGCCTCTTTCACTGCTTCCGCATTCTCACGGATTCCCTTTTCATCATATAAATGAAATGGTGTCGGGTATTTTTTCACGATCTCATCTAGCTGTTCCTTTGTTACAAATGGTTTCTTTTCCATAAATTCTGCCGCCTTTCGCCATGTATTTTTCTATAGTCTTATCCTGCTGCTATCTGGATTCAGTACTTTCCCTGCTGTCTGTGATATATTGCTCGATCTGTTCATCCAGATAAACATTAAATTCCTGCATGAACTTTAAAATCGTGTCTGTCTCCTCTTTGGAATAACGGGACAAAAACTGCATGTCACGCTTCTCCCACTGCTTATGACGTTTTTCATGTTCCTTAAAAAGGACCTTGCCGCGCTCAGTCAATTTAAAATATACTTCTTTTTTATTTGTCTCCAACGTGTATTTTTCGATCAGACCTTTTGCAAGAAGTTTTTTCGTCATCTTGCTGATCGCACCACGTGTCATCTGCATCTGTTCTGCAATTTTGGTGACATTTGGCAGTTCCAGACGTCCAATATTATCAATACAATGTGTCTCCGAATAACCATACTCATCGAGACACTGGCTTTCTGTCAATTTTGAAAGCATATCCTGATGCTCTAACATAAGAGCGATTTCCTGTAACAAACGTTGTTGTTCTTTCATAGCTCCACCTCGTTTTGTTTCCATGTCAACATTTATCATACCCAATATATCGCATTGATAATTTTATGTCAATGTCTCCAAGGCAAATTTTTTCTCATGAGTTTGCTTTGAAAAAGTTTCTCAGCTGAATGGAAAAAGTGATTGACATTTTACCCAAATTCGCATATAGTCTTTATGAAGAAACGAAGTTTACAACCGTATGGCTCATTGCCTAAGCGGGCTGCTCGTTTCTTTTTTTGTGCGCACAAAATCATATAAATATAATTTTCCATCCTCATCTCTTCTTACAAGCATTTTTGCAGAATATATATGATATCCTTCAAGTTCTCCATTTTCATCATATTTTGGTATGCCAAATCTTGTATCATAACGATACCAGCCTTTATTTGCTTTCGCTTTTTCATTAGCCCCCTTCAACCTGATTTTATCTTTGGAATGGCAAAATTCATCTGGAAAATCGTTACCAATATAGATTTTTTCGCATGTTTCCAGAATCTCATATGTGTTTCCAATATACTCCTTTAAATATTCCTCAATTTCATTCCAGTCAATGTTTCGCCTTGATTTAAATCTTATATCATTTATCAACACAATGCTTTTATTATTTTCATCCTGAATAATATGAATTCTCTGATCTTTCTTACTGCTCTCTAACTGTATTTTATAAGCTAAAAGACGCAATACATATTCCGGCATTTTTCTTCTTCCAGCTTCCCACTCCTCTATAGTCCGCAATGGAATTCCCTGCTGTCTCGCAAACTCTGCCCTGTTAAATCCGGTGATATTTCTCAATTGTTTCATTCTTTCTGCTATCGTATACTGTTCTCCCATAATTCCCCCTAAAAATAATACCACTCATTGAGTGGTATTATTGTAACATATTCTATGTATAATTCAACTTATTTCACAGATTCTTCCGGAAAAACAGTTTTATATTATCTGTCTTTCCGGAGAGTTTTATCCATAAAAAATATGTATTTGATTTTCCTTACATTGTCCGGGCAACAACTCTGATTACATTTGCTGCATTAAATTGTAAATCTGCCTTCGTGATTTTATACCCATCAATCTCTTTTCCCGTTTTAACCGCTTCTACAATATCATCGACATTTTTCTGGCATCCTGGCATCTGTATGTCATTTCCCGCATAAATACAGCCGGTAGATGCTGAGATTGGATAAGCTGGTTTGAATTTTCCGGTAATCATCGGCATATCCTGTGAGGTGAACCAATCGGTCATCACTACTCCTTTAAATCCCCATTCGTCTCTTGCCATTCCCTGGATCAGATCATAACTGTTTGCTGTATGAATGCCATTTAGAAGATTATATGAAGTCATAATTGACAGTGGCTGTGCCTCATGCACTGCAATCTCAAACCCTTTGAGATAAATTTCTCTAAGTGCACGCTCACTGACATGTGCATTGACAAAGTAACGGTTATCTTCCTGATTATTCACCGCAAAATGCTTGATCGTTGTTCCCTTGCCCCTGTGCTTCTGTACTCCTTTTGTCATTGCTGCCGCAATTTTACCGGAAACATATGGGTCTTCGGAATAATATTCAAAGTTACGTCCGCAAAGCGGATTTCTGTGAATATTTAACGCTGGTGCAAGCCACAGATCTACATGAAATTGTTCCATTTCTGAACCAACCATATCTCCAGCCTTTTCTACAAGTTCTGTGTTCCATGACTGTGCCAGTGCCCAGCCAATTGGAATTGCAGTACAATACTGATAATAATTATCCACTTCCTTCTCATCGATATTTGGATTAAATGGTGTGTATGCATCCCCCATCACCTCTCCACCTGGAAGAAGTGTTCCATCCTTTTTCGTCTTAAAATGTGGCTGCAAGCGAAGTCCGGCAGGACCATCTGCAAGTATCATATTCTTGATTCCTCTTGATTCTTTGCATACAGAAGAGGTGTCTCCTGCTGCTCCAGGTACAGTGTAAGATGCATTTCCAACAACTTCCCCTCCGTCAGCACGCAAAGTACCCACACAAAATTCTGCAAGTTCTTCCGTTGAAAGCTGCGCCACTAATTCTTCTACTGTTGCTTTTTCTGAAAGAAGATCCTGCATGGTAATTTTATCTGTCTTATCTGTATGGTATTCCTTCCGCATTCCCTGATAAACAACCGTTTTTTGTGCAATAGCTGTTGTGTCAAAGATTATTTTTTCTGCCTGATAACTGGCGGCTTCTTTTTTCTTTTCTTCCAATTTTACAGCATCCGGATGAATCTCATTCAGTGCGACATCCAGTGCAAACAAATTTTTTGCCTTTAATGTTTGTATATCTTCACAGACTTCTATAACTCCTGCAACTTTTGTAGAAGCCGAGCTATTTCCAACCCGGATAATATAGTCACCTTTTTCCAATATCCATGCTGCTTCTTTTTCTGAATAAGACGCCATCTGTTCTGCCTGATACTTTAAGACAATCTCTTCTGTTTCACCCGGTGCCAGCAATTTTGTTTTTTGGTACGCTGCCAGCTCCTGATATGGCTTTTCCATTACTCCGCCGGCTGCACTATAATATACCTGAACAACCTCTTTTCCGGCATAAATTTTTCCTATATTTTTTACAGTTACAAGAATCTGAATTTCATTCCCTTCCACACTTATCTTTCCAGCTTTTATCTCAAAATCAGTATAAGATTTTCCATATCCGAAACAGTACAGTGGTTTCACACCAAAGCTGTCAAAATAACGATATCCAACATAGATACCATCTTCGTACATTTCATCATGTACACTCTCATTATGACTGAATTTTGCGGAAGATGGATAATCCATATAATTTTCTGCCCATGTATCTGTTGTCTTTCCTGATGGATTTACTTTTCCGGTCAACACATCCAGAAGTGCATCTCCACCAAGATTTCCTAGCTGACTCATCAAGAGAATTGCATTGACTCCCGCTATTGATCTCATTTCCGAAAGATCCATAACTCCGCCAATATTTAATACAACAATCAGTTTATCATATACCTCAGCAAGCAGATGAATGTTTCCTCTTTCGTGTGGATATAATCTGTAATCCCCTTCCTCATCAAACCGGTCTGCTCCTTCCCCGGAATTTCTAGCGATCACATATACCGCAGTATCTGTCTCTGACACATCAATGTCATTGATCGTGATAATCTCGCAGTCCGGTTCTTTGTAAGGGTGGTCAAACATTACTGCAAGTTCAGATGTCTGTTTTCTTGCTGCTTCCTCCTTCATCCACTGCACATAAGCTGCTTTCGCAGCGCTGGTATTCTGCTCCTGTCTGTCTAACCATGCGGTTGTCATAACCTCAATTCCGGCATTTTGAAATCCCTGTTCAATGTTTACATTATTTCTTGTGTTTACATCTCCCGATCCCGTACCGCCTTTGATTGTCGCACGCGCTCCATTTCCGAAAAGCGCCACTTTTTTTGTATGAATTGGTAAAGCTCCATCGTTTTCCAGAAGTACCATGCATTCCCCTGCAAGTTTTCTGGAAATCTGCGCATTTATAACTTCTCTCTCTTCAATCTCAGCTGTTTTCGATGCGAAAATTTCTGCCATATAGATATCTCCTCCCTGTAATCCAATTATTTTTATTTTGGTTTATTTTTCTTTTTAAGTCAAGATTTGCCGGAAAATTTTCCTTTTCTAAAGAAGTTCTTCCGGCAAATTTATGTATGATTTATTTCTGATGTCTTGCATCTAAGTCCCTGCGGATCTCTTCATACTTCTGATCTGTGATCTCATAGAAGTACATGGAAATTAAGGATGCGATATATCCTAAGATTGGCATCCCGAATCTTAAGAATACGATCATATTGATAACCGCTGGTGTCTGATCCTGATTTGCCACGAATCCAACTAATCCAAGGAAAAAGCTTGCAATGAATCCACCGATTGCCATACCGAATTTATTGATGAATGTTAAAGAAGAAGATAATAAACCATCTCCACGTTTTCCAAATTTCCATTCTGCATAATCCGAACATTCCGGTAGCATTGCCCAGCCAAGATTGCCTGGAAGTTTTGATACAAATCCAAATGCTCCCATCATACTCATAAGCACAATAACCGGTGCAATAGGTTTTATCCACATAACAGCTAGAGGTAAAATGGACAATAAGCTTCCAAACCAGTATAATCTCTTTTTACCGATTAATTTTGTTAACGGTGGAAGTAATGGAATAGAAATGATACTTCCTACTAAAATTGCAGTTGCAACAGGTGATACTAAATCTTCTCTTCCAAGGACATATTTGAAGTAATACATATTTACTGCACTGTATGTAGCGTTTGCAAGTACATCTGTACCGAATGCGATCATCAGCATAAGCATTGGTTTATTACATGCTAGAAGCTGTAAGTTCTCTTTTAAATTGAATTTCTCTTTTTTTACTTCTACATCAACTTTATCATATTTTTTACCACCCCATGCACAGATCCAGAAGGAAACGGTTGTCATGATGCCAATCAGTGCACCATAGAGTGCCCAGCCCTGTTTTCCACCACCGAAAAGTTCTACCAATGGCAGTGCAAGAATTGTGATGACAAACTGGGAAACTGTTCCCATTCCCTGTTTCCATGCAACAATCTCTGTTCTCTGCTGAGGATCCTCAGAAAGAACTGGTGTCAATGCATGATAAGGAATATTTACTACTGTAGATGCTAATGAATATAAAATGTAAATCACATAAGCATATACGACTTTCATCGTTGGTGACATCTCTGGTGCAGTAAATAATAAGAAAATCAGCACACCAAGTACCGGTGCTCCAAAAATGATCCATGGACGATATTTTCCCATTTTACTTCTTGTGTTATCACCAAGCATACCCATGATCGGGTCTGTAAATGCATCAATAAATCTTGATATCAGCATTAAGGTCGCAACCACATAAGAGCTGATTCCGAAAATATCTGTGTAGAAGAATGTCAGAAATGACATTACAAGGAAGAATGCCAGGTTAGAACCTAATCCTCCAAATGAATATTTAAAAACATCACTAAATTTTGCTTTTTCATATTTCTGATTCATAATTTGCCCCTTTCACCATGGTTTCTACCATCTTTTGATTTATTTTTTATAACCCCAGTCTCTTATACAACTCTTTTGGTGCATCGTTTTTCTCCATGTATTCTCTTATGTAACCCTTCATGCGCATTTCCACCGCTTCATCATGAATCTGTGTATTCTGCGTTGGATCTTCATTTAAATCAAATAACATGTTTCCAAAAGATGTCGTGTCTCCCATCATATCTTTTTTTTCAATTTTCATGACCTTACATCCTTTTGTAAAAGAAAATGGTCCGGCAAGTTCGATATTCTGCAATTCCTCTGGCTGGAACATCTGACGCATATGAGTTGGCATTAATGTATATTCATATACCTTTTCTCCCTGATGGTCTGCTGCATGCATATAAACATATCTGCCATCTGTGACATCCACCTGACTTCCATGATAACCAAATACTGCATATTCACGAATCGGTGTATCATCATCCATCACCTGTTTTAATGGTTTTCCTTCCATATCTTTCGGGATTTCCATTCCAAAATATTCAAGAAGTGTCGGTGCAAGATCAATTGTCTGAACGATAGAATTACGTTTTTCTCCTGCCAGATCCGCACGTCTTGGATCATAGATGAATAGCGGTGTATGTGCAATTTCATTGTAAATTGGCATGCTTGTCTTTCCCCACCAGCCATGTTCTCCAAGTAAAAAACCATGATCTGTATTTACGATCAGCATAGTGTCTTCCCACAGATTGTATTTATCCATCACATCTAACACTTTTCCAAGATAACGGTCACATTTGCTGACTAAAGCTGCATAATTATATCTGACATGTTCAATTGTATTTTCAGATTCCACAGTCGGTGCATATGGTGGCCAGTCGGCTTCCATCGCTGCATCCCCTTCAAAATGATGTGGGTAAAGCTCTTTATCCTTCGGCAAAGTATAGAACGGCTCATGTGGATCGAAGGTCTCAATCTGTAAGAACCAGTTGTCTTCGCCATGGTTTCTCTCGATGAATTCCAAGCCATTTGCAAAAGTGACTGCCTGAGAGGTCTTTTCCTCAGTGTTCATCTCCGCTCTGTTGATCCGATCCTGTGCCATCATTCTTGCATAGAGTGGATACTCTAACATCACTTTCTTATTTTCAAAAACAGTTCCGGCACCTTTTTCATAAGCATGTGCTACATCTGCTTTCCAGTTATCGCCCTCCTGACCTCTCGCAATCTCCCATGAGGAATAGCGGTTGTGATAAGTTGCTCCACCGTCCTCCCAGTAATGCTGATGATCACTGACCAAGTGTGTGTAAACTCCTCCTTTCTTAAGAATTTCCGGCATGGAATCATCAAACGGTTCCATTGGACCCCAGCTTCTGTGGAAGAAATTAATCCTTCCTGTCTGGAGCTCCCTTCTTGCAGGCATACATGGCATGCTTCCTACATAGCACTGTTCAAACTGTACACATTTTTCTGCAAGTCTTTTAAAATTCGGTGTTTTAGTCCAGTTGCAGCCGTATGATTCCAGCATTTCGCGATTCAGTGAATCATACATTACCATAATTGCTTTCATAAATTTCTCCTCTCCTTTTTGTGTCTTCATTTATATAAAAATCTGGTGATTTCATATACTTATCCTGTTTGAAAATTTTTCAATTTTCATATATTTATTTTTCTGTAAACGTTTTCAAAGTTATCAAAAAAATAAAGCTTGTGCCTTGCACATGCTCGCGCCGAGCGCGGTTGCTTGCGACAACCTACATCTTCGCGCGAGTGCGCATCATTGGCACGTTAGTGCCTTTT
>OGQH01002568.1_pt1 | contig 12192 bp, 5 predicted proteins | sample 1553181 | NCBI WGS metagenome assembly OGQH01 (sample SAMEA2579946, study PRJEB22360) | human gut metagenome | biome: human gut; feature: human-associated habitat; material: faeces | place: Denmark | collected 2008/2010 | reverse complement strand
AGCTGGATAGAGCACTTGGCTACGGACCAAGGTGTCGGGAGTTCGAATCTTCTCGCGCACGTATGCAAAGAGACATGATAATATCATGTCTCTTTTTTTAGATAATTAAAAAAAGTTCTTGACGTATGCTCCTCTCTTGTGCTATCATATACGTTGCACTATTGTGGTGCAGTGGACTTAGTGCGCTTATTCGCAGGAGTCCGGTAACGTTATAAACAACGGGTTCTGCCCTTATGTTAATAAAAACGAGAGGTGAAACGTCAAATGGAGAAAAACAGAATACGACCAGTCAAAGCCGGTAAAGGCATGCGTATGAGTTACTCAAGACAGAAAGAGGTATTGGAAATGCCGAATCTGATAGAGGTCCAGAAAGACTCCTATCAGTGGTTTTTAAAAGAAGGCTTAAAAGAAGTTTTCGACGATATCTCCCCGATCGCAGATTACAGCGGTCACTTGAGTCTGGAATTTGTTGATTTTACATTATGTGAATCAGATGTAAAATATACAATTCCGGAGTGCAAAGAGAGAGATGCAACTTACGCAGCACCTTTAAAGGTAAAGGTAAGACTTCACAACAAAGAAACAGATGAGATTAATGAACATGAGATTTTCATGGGTGATCTTCCTTTGATGACCGAGACAGGTACTTTCGTGATCAACGGAGCCGAGCGTGTTATTGTCAGCCAGTTGGTACGTTCTCCGGGTATCTATTACGGCATTGCTCACGATAAAGTGGGTAAAAAGCTGTATTCCTGTACCGTGATTCCAAACCGTGGTGCATGGTTAGAGTATGAGACAGACTCCAATGACGTATTCTATGTTCGTGTTGATAGAACGAGAAAAGTGCCGATTACAGTATTGATCCGTGCACTTGGTATCGGTACCAATCAGGAAATCGTCGATCTGTTCGGCGAGGAACCGAAGATCCTTGCAAGTTTTGGAAAAGACGTTGCAACGAATTATGAAGAAGGTCTTCTTGAGTTATATAAGAAAATCAGACCAGGCGAGCCGCTTACTGTTGAAAGTGCGGAGAGCCTTATTTCTGCTATGTTCTTTGATCCGAGAAGATATGACCTTGCAAAAGTAGGCCGTTACAAATTTAATAAGAAACTTATGTTAAAGAACCGTATCAACGGACATGTTCTCGCAGAGGATGTTGTAAATCTTGCAACAGGTGAGATCATTGCAGAAGCAGGTACGGAGGTAACAAGAAGTCTTGCGGATGATATCCAGAATGCAGCTGTTCCATATGTATGGATCCAGACAGAGACAAGAAATGTCAAAGTCCTTTCATCTATGATGGTTGATTTAAGAGCATATGTAGACTGCAATCCAAAAGATCTTGGTATCACTGAGTTAGTATATTATCCGGTACTTGCCCAGTTAATGGAAGAGCATACCGATATTGATGACTTAAAAGAAGCTATCAAAAAGAATGTGCATGACCTGATTCCGAAACATATTACAAAAGATGATATTTTTGCATCCATCAACTACAATATGCACTTAGAGTATGGTATCGGAAATGATGACGATATCGATCATCTTGGAAACAGACGTATCCGTGCAGTTGGTGAGTTATTACAGAACCAGTACCGTATCGGTCTTTCAAGATTAGAGAGAGTGGTACGTGAGAGAATGACCACATTAGATTTAGATGGTATTTCCCCACAGAGTCTGATCAACATTAAGCCGGTAACAGCAGCGGTAAAAGAGTTCTTCGGATCTTCCCAGCTGTCACAGTTCATGGATCAGAACAACCCGTTAGGTGAGCTGACACATAAGAGACGTCTCTCCGCATTAGGACCGGGTGGTCTTTCCAGAGACCGTGCCGGATTCGAGGTACGAGATGTTCACTATTCCCACTACGGAAGAATGTGCCCGATCGAGACACCTGAGGGACCAAACATCGGTCTTATCAACTCACTGGCAAGTTATGCAAGAATTAACGAGTATGGTTTCGTAGAGGCACCGTACCGTAAAATTGATAAATCAGATCCTAAGAATCCGCGTGTCACAGATGAAGTAGTTTATATGACAGCAGATGAAGAGGATAACTATCACGTAGCGCAGGCGAATGAGGCTCTGGATGCAGAAGGACATTTTGTACGTAATTCCGTATCCGGTCGTTACAGAGAGGAGACACAGGAGTATGAGAAAACCATGTTTGATTACATGGACGTATCTCCTAAGATGGTATTCTCTGTCGCAACAGCACTTATCCCGTTCTTACAGAACGATGATGCAAACCGTGCACTGATGGGATCTAACATGCAGCGTCAGGCAGTGCCGCTTCTTACCACAGATGCCCCGGTAGTCGGAACAGGTATGGAGACAAAAGCAGCTGTTGACTCCGGTGTATGTGTGATCGCAAAGAAATCCGGTATCGTAGAAAGCTCTGAATCAAACCAGATCATCATTAAGAGTGATGAGGGAACCAGAGATGTATATAAACTGACGAAGTTTTCAAGAAGTAACCAGTCCAACTGTTACAACCAGAGACCGATCGTATTCAAAGGTGACCGTGTGGAAGCCGGAGAAGTGATCGCAGACGGTCCGTCTACATCAAATGGTGAGTTAGCACTTGGAAAGAACCCGTTGATCGGATTCATGACCTGGGAAGGTTACAACTACGAGGATGCCGTTCTCTTAAGTGAGAGACTGGTACAGGATGATGTTTACACATCCATCCATATCGAGGAATATGAAGCAGAAGCACGTGATACAAAACTCGGACCGGAAGAAATCACAAGAGATGTTCCTGGTGTCGGTGATGATGCGTTAAAAGATCTTGACGAGAGAGGTATCATCCGTATCGGTGCAGAGGTTCGTGCCGGTGATATCTTAGTCGGAAAAGTTACTCCGAAGGGAGAGACAGAGCTGACTGCTGAGGAGAGACTGCTTCGTGCGATTTTCGGTGAGAAAGCGAGAGAAGTACGTGATACTTCCTTAAAGGTACCACATGGTGAATATGGTATCGTAGTTGATGCAAAGGTATTTACAAGAGAAAACGGTGATGAGTTATCTCCTGGTGTAAATCAGGCAGTCCGCATTTATATTGCACAGAAGAGAAAGATCTCTGTCGGTGATAAGATGGCTGGTCGTCATGGTAACAAGGGTGTCGTTTCCCGTGTACTTCCTGTTGAGGATATGCCATTCCTGCCAAACGGACGTCCGCTTGATATCGTATTAAATCCTCTTGGTGTGCCGTCCCGTATGAACATTGGTCAGGTCCTTGAGATTCACTTAAGTCTTGCTGCAAAAGCACTTGGATTTAACATCGAGACACCGGTATTCGATGGTGCGAAAGAGATTGATATCCAGGATACACTTGAGCTTGCAAATGACTATGTAAATATGCCGTTTGATGCTGCAGAAGCAGAAAAAGAAGGCAAAACAGAGAGCTTTGAAGAAAAATATAAAGATATATTAAGAGAAGACGTTATGAAGTATCTTTCTGACAACCGTGCACACCGTGCACTGTGGAAAGGCGTTCCGATCTCCCGCGACGGAAAGGTTCAGCTTCGTGACGGACGTACCGGAGAGCCGTTTGATTCACCGGTTACCATTGGACACATGCATTATCTGAAACTCCACCATCTGGTAGATGATAAGATCCATGCACGTTCTACTGGTCCTTACTCCTTAGTAACGCAGCAGCCGTTAGGTGGTAAAGCACAGTTCGGTGGTCAGCGTTTCGGAGAGATGGAGGTTTGGGCACTGGAAGCATACGGTGCATCCTATACCTTACAGGAGATCTTAACAGTAAAATCCGATGATGTTGTCGGACGTGTTAAGACTTACGAAGCAATTATCAAGGGTGATAATATCCCTGAGCCGGGTATTCCGGAGTCATTCAAGGTTCTGTTAAAAGAGCTTCAGTCACTTGGTCTGGATGTCAAAGTCTTAGATGAGGACAGAAACGAAGTAGAGCTGATGGAGACAAGCGAATACGGCAATACAGATCTGAATTCCATTATTTCCGGAGACAAGGATTTTGCATTTGAGGACAGCGATTCCTTTGCAAAAATGGGATTTTCACAGAAAGAGTTCAATGCAGAAAACGAAGAACTCGTAGATGTGGATGAGGAACCGGAGGAAGATGAGGATGATTCCGACTTTTTCGACGATGTAGAAGAAAATACTCTTGACGAAGAATAAATAGAAAGGGAGTGTCATAATGCCAGAAACAATGAGTAAAGAAACCACAGGTCAGTCTATCTCATTTGATGCCATTAAAATTGGATTGGCGTCTCCGGAAAAGATCCGGGAATGGTCCAGAGGCGAGGTAAAGAAACCGGAGACCATTAACTATAGAACTTTAAAACCGGAAAAAGATGGTCTGTTCTGTGAAAAGATATTTGGACCGAGCAAAGACTGGGAATGTCATTGTGGTAAATATAAGAAAATCCGTTACAAAGGCGTTGTCTGCGACCGATGCGGCGTTGAGATTACAAAAGCAAGCGTTCGTAGAGAGCGTATGGGACACATTGAGCTTGCTGCTCCGGTATCCCATATCTGGTACTTTAAGGGTATTCCGTCACGTATGGGATTAATCCTTGACTTATCCCCAAGAACTCTTGAAAAAGTTCTTTACTTTGCTTCTTATATCGTACTGGATGCGGGCAACACCGCATTGCAGTACAAACAGGTACTTTCCGAGAGCGAATACCAGGAAGCGAGAGAGCAGTACGGCAGTTCTTTCCGTGTTGGAATGGGTGCTGAGGCTATTCAGGAATTATTACAGGCGATCGATCTGGAGAAAGATTCCGCAGAATTAAAGGCAGAGCTTGAGGATGCAACCGGCCAGAAACGTGCAAGAATCATCAAGAGACTGGAAGTTGTAGAGGCTTTCCGTGAGTCCGGCAACAAACCGGAGTGGATGATCATGACAGTGATCCCGGTTATCCCGCCAGATTTACGTCCTATGGTTCAGCTGGATGGTGGACGTTTTGCAACATCCGATCTGAATGATTTATACAGACGTATCATCAACCGTAACAATCGTTTAAGAAGACTCTTAGAGTTAGGAGCACCGGATATCATCGTCCGCAACGAGAAACGTATGCTTCAGGAAGCTGTTGATGCCCTGATCGATAATGGTCGTCGTGGCCGTCCTGTTACAGGTCCTGGTAACCGTGCATTAAAATCTCTTTCAGATATGTTAAAAGGTAAATCCGGACGTTTCCGTCAGAACTTACTTGGAAAACGTGTTGACTACTCCGGACGTTCCGTTATCTGTGTAGAGCCGAAGTTAAAGATTTATCAGTGCGGTCTGCCAAAAGAGATGGCAATTGAGCTGTTCAAACCGTTCGTAATGAAAGAGCTTGTTGCAAACGGAACTGCACACAATATCAAGAGTGCGAAAAAGATGGTTGAGAGACTCCAGACAGAGGTTTGGGATGTTCTCGAAGACGTTATCAAAGAGCATCCGGTTATGTTAAACCGTGCTCCTACACTGCATCGTCTTGGTATTCAGGCATTCGAGCCGATCCTCGTAGAAGGTAAGGCAATTAAGTTACATCCATTGGTATGTACCGCGTTCAACGCCGACTTCGATGGTGACCAGATGGCTGTGCATCTTCCACTTTCTGTAGAAGCACAGGCAGAGTGCCGTTTTATGTTACTTTCACCGAATAACCTGTTAAAACCGTCTGATGGTGGTCTTGTTGCCGTTCCTTCACAGGATATGGTACTTGGTATCTACTATCTGACACAGGAGAGACCGGGAGCAAAAGGAGAAGGTAAATTCTTCAAGAGTGTAAACGAAGCAATTCTTGCATACGAGAATGGTGTAGTAACACTTCACTCAAGAATCACTGTCCGCATGACAAAGACCATGCCGGATGGAACAACACTTACCGGAAATGTAGAATCTACATTGGGACGCTTCATTTTTAATGAGATCATTCCACAGGATCTTGGATTTGTAGACAGAAGCATTCCGGGCAATGAATTAAAACTGGAAGTAGATTTCCTCGTTGCAAAGAAACAGAATAAACAGATTCTGGAAAAAGTAATCAATATCCATGGTGCAACAAAGACAGCAGAAGTTCTTGATGCCGTAAAAGCTATGGGTTACAAATATTCCACAAGAGCAGCTATGACCGTATCCATTTCCGATATGACCGTACCGCCTCAGAAACCGCAGATGATCAAAGATGCACAGGATACTGTTGACCGTATCATGAAACAGTATAAACGTGGTCTTATCACTGAGGAAGAGCGTTACAAAGAGGTTGTTGAAACCTGGAAAGAGACCGATGAGGAGCTGACACATGCACTTCTTTCCGGACTTGATAAATACAACAACATCTTCATGATGGCTGACTCCGGAGCCCGTGGTTCCGATAAGCAGATCAAACAGCTTGCCGGAATGCGAGGACTGATGGCTGATACAACCGGTCATACGATCGAGCTCCCGATCAAGTCAAACTTCCGTGAAGGTCTTGACGTACTGGAGTACTTCATGTCCGCTCATGGAGCTCGTAAAGGTCTTTCTGATACCGCTCTTCGTACAGCCGATTCCGGATACCTGACAAGACGTCTTGTTGATGTATCCCAGGATCTTATCGTTCGTGAGGCTGACTGCTGTGAGAACAGAGCAGAGATCTCCGGAATGGAAGTTCGTGGATTCATGGACGGAAAAGAAGAGATCGAGAGCCTTCAGGAGCGTATCACAGGACGTTTCTCCTGTGAGACAGTTAAGAATAAAGACGGAGAAATCCTTGTTAAAGCAAACCACATGATCACACCGAAGCGTGCAGCCCGTATCATGAAAGAGGGCGTAAGCAACACAACAGGCGGACCGATCGACAAACTGAAGATCCGTACCATCCTTTCCTGTAAGTGCAAGGTTGGTGTCTGCGCGAAATGTTATGGTGCGAACATGGCTACCGGTGAGCCGGTACAGGTTGGTGAGTCTGTTGGTATCATCGCAGCACAGTCTATCGGTGAGCCAGGTACACAGCTGACCATGCGTACTTTCCATACCGGTGGTGTTGCCGGTGGAGATATCACACAGGGTCTTCCTCGTGTCGAGGAGCTTTTTGAGGCAAGAAAGCCGAAGGGTCTTGCGATCATCACAGAGATCCCAGGTGTTGCCACGATCAACGACACTAAGAAGAAACGTGAGATCATCGTAAACGATCCGGAGACAGGCGATTCCAAGACTTACCTGATCCCATACGGTTCTCGTATCAAAGTCCTTGATGGACAGGTTCTTGAGGCCGGCGATGAGCTGACAGAAGGTAGTGTAAATCCGCATGATATCCTGAGAATCAAGGGTGTGCGTGCAGTTCAGGATTACATGATCCGTGAGGTTCAGCGTGTATATCGTCTGCAGGGTGTTGAGATCAACGATAAGCATATCGAGGTTATCGTTCATCAGATGCTGAAGAAGATCCGTATCGAGGATAACGGAGATACAGAGTTCCTGCCAGGAACACTTGTTGATGTCCTTGATGTTGAGGAAGTTAACGAGAAACTTGAGGCAGAGGGCAAACAGCCGGCAGAGGGAAAACAGGTTATGCTTGGTATTACCAAAGCATCCCTTGCTACAAACTCCTTCCTGTCAGCAGCATCCTTCCAGGAAACAACAAAAGTCCTGACAGAGGCTGCTATCAAAGGTAAGATCGATCCGCTGATCGGTCTGAAAGAGAACGTTATCATCGGTAAGCTGATTCCTGCAGGTACAGGTATGAAGCGTTACAGTGAGATCAGTCTTGACACAGGAATGCCGGAGGTAAAAACAGCTTCCGAGGAGCCTGAGGATACAGAGGAAATTTCCGTAGAGGAAGAGAAGACTGAGACTGCTCCGGAGGAAGAGATCGCTGCTGTTGAAGAGACAGCAGAGGAAACTGCACCGGTAGAAGAATAAGTCGATATACCTTGCTAATATAAATAAATCTCCCCCCGGAAATCCGGAGGGAGATTTCTGTTTATAAGCAGGGATTTTCTGAGAGAGGAGGGATTGCGATGGACAAGGAACTGCCAATTTCCCCGTGGCCGGAATGGAAGATCGTAAGCAAGATCGGGGAAGGCTCTTTTGGAAGAGTGTATAAAGCTCAGAGAACAGAGAAGGGACGTTCTTTTTACTCGGCAATTAAGATAATCACAATCCCCGCCAGTAAAGGGGAGCTGGACAGTGTGCGCTCAGAATCCGGTGATGAAAAATCTGTCCGCGGTTATTTTGAAAATCTGGTGGAGGAGTGCATTCAGGAAGTAAGCACCATGGAGTATTTCCGGGGAAATTCCCATATTGTATCTGTAGAAGATTACAAGGTGATGGAATATCTGGACGAGATCGGATGGGATATTTTTATCCGCATGGAATATCTCACAAGCTTCATGGAATATTATGCGGGAAAAAATCTCACAGAAAAAGAAGTGATGAAGCTGGGTATCGATCTTTGCAGATCACTGGAATACTGTGGGCAGCTTCACATCATCCACAGGGATATCAAACCTGAGAATATTTTTGTATCCAGGTTCGGGGATTTCAAGCTGGGGGACTTTGGAATTGCCAGAGAACTGGAAAAAACCATGAGTACCCTTTCCAAAAAGGGAACTTATTCCTATATGGCGCCGGAGATGTACAGGGGAGAACAGTACGACAGCAGAGTGGACATTTATGCACTTGGCCTGGTGTTATATAAACTGATGAATCATAACAGGCTTCCGTTTCTGAATCTTGAAAAACAGCTGATCACATACAGAGATAAGGAAAACGCACTCACGAGGAGGATGTCAGGCGAAACACCGCCACCACCTGTGGATGCAGGAGAGGCTTTCGGCCCCGTTATCTTAAAAGCCTGTGCTTATGATGCAAAAGAACGATATCAGACTCCTGATAAGTTTCGGGAAGCACTGGAAGAAATCCGGTATGGAACGGCAAACAGAGAACAGGGAGTTCATGAGAAACCGAAACCAGTGGAGGAAAGACCTGTTCCGGAGTCCATGCCGAAGTTTCTCCAGGAGGGTGCAGCCAGACAGCTGGCAAGAACGAGTCAGCTGAATACGGATGCGATCCGTCAGGCACGTAAAAATCCTGTGCCGGTATCCATACAGCCGGAGAAACCGACAGCCGGAGAAATAGCAAAAAATGCAGCCCGGAATACGCCAAAGGCTCAGAGCACAATACAGAAGCCTCAGAAATCTGCATCCGGAAAAACAGCATCCGAAAAGGATAGCCTGTCCGGTTATCCGTCAGGACGTTCCCGTCAGTCAGATCCCGGTATAAGAAAAACCGGAGCTGTAAAGCCTAGAGTTACCTCTATCACAGATCTGGAAGACGACCGTGACCAGAATCTCCAGGAGTGGGAGGGATCCGTGCCAGAGAATGATGGAAATGACGATGACAGAAGGAAACGGAAAGGTATTTTCAGAATGCTTATAACAGCCGGGATCCTTGTTGTGCTGATCGGCGGGATCCTTGCGGTACGAACGATACGGAAACCTGTGGATAACGGGGAACCTTCGTATACAGATTCCGATGATTCTGATGCTCTGAACAAAGGAAATTTCGGTACTGCAGACAATTCGGATAAAAGTTTCGCACAGGCAATGGAAACGATACGTGACCATGCGACAACCATAGAAAATGCTCTGGACAGCTATAGACGTGAAGGTACAGAGGGGGATCGCCTGCGCTTTTATAACGGATCAGGAGAGATCGCCAAAGTACTTGTATATCCCGGCAGTTCCGCAGATGGCGTTTATGAGGAATATTTTTACTGGGGCGAGCAGATGTTTTATACTTATGTATGGGACGGAGATGAGAAGCAGTATTTTTATTATCAGGACGGCCTTCTGATCCGATGGATCGATGCAGATGGTAAGGTTCATGATAAAGAGAGCGATAACGACAAATATGTAGAACTGGGAGACAAATACTGGAGTAATTCTGTAATGGAGCTTCAGCAATAATGTCGAAGGGGTTTTTACGAAAGGAAAAAGAATGGCCTATCAGATTGATTATGCATATACATGTCACACCGGAAAGGTGAGGACGAATAATGAGGATAATTTCTGGTGCTGCGGTGTGCGCCTGCCGGTGCACAACCAGGGGGTTGACGGAATCCTGGCAGGTCATACACAGCACTGGCAGCTTCCAATGCTGGCTGTTTTTGACGGCATGGGCGGAGAAAGCTACGGTGAAATGGCAGCTTCTGCAGCTGTGGAAGCGCTGGGAGGCTTCTATGAAGAAAACAAAAAGACCCTGAAAAAAGAGCCTGTGGTTTTTCTGACAGGAGCCTGCGAAAATATGAATGAGGCAGTATGTCGCTACAGCAATGAAAACTGTATCAGAAGCATGGGAACAACCATGGCACTTTTGTCTTTCAGCGAAAAGGCGATCTATGCCTGCAACCTTGGGGATAGCCGTATCTACCGTCATTTTCAGGGGAAGTTCCAGCAGATTTCCACGGACCATGTGATTGGCGGAAAAATGCTGGGAAAAGCTCCGCTGACGCAGTATCTGGGCTTTCAGGAAGAAAACATGGCACTGGAGCCTTCTATCGTGGAGATCGGTTATCAGCCGGGAAGCTCGTATCTGATCTGTTCAGATGGAGTGACAGACATGCTTTCTGATCAGGAGCTTCAGAAGATCCTTGACGGGACAGAAACAGCAGAAGAAAAAGTAGGTAAGATCCTGGAACAGGCATTGGAAAGAGGCGGCAGAGATAATGTGACACTGGTCCTTGCACAGATCAGCGGTTATGAAGAAAAAAATATTCTCAAACGCTGGGCAGAGCGCCACAGTACCGGACGGTAATAAACCCGGGGAGTAAGAAAAGGGATAAGGAGAAAATTTGCGATGAGAAATCGAATGCAGGATCTTGATTTTGAACAGACAGTTGCCTTCGATTCAGTGAAGGACTTTGAATTTACAAGAAAGGCGGCACAGAAGTTCCGCCAGGTTGTCAGTCTGGATTCCTTTGAGGATGAGGATGCAGATGTTATTTTTCATTATCTTTACAAGGAGATGGAACTGGTTTCCTTTGGTGACTATCTGAAACGATATGTGTATGAGCGTGCAGAGCTTGAGGAGCCTTTTTCCCAGGTGCCGCAGGAAGTCTACAGAGAGATCGTTGTGGAATCCTTCAAGGAAACCTACACACCGAAATCCATGTCACCTACATCAGCCAAGTTGAGTTCTCTGGTGAATAACTGGCTGACTCAGGCATCTGTGAAGCGTGAAACAGTTTTTCTGCTGGGGTTCGGACTTCGGATGAGTACAGAGGATGTTTCAGATTTTCTGACCCGGGTGCTTCGTGAGCAGGATTTTGATTTCCATAATCCGGAAGAAGTGATCTACTGGTATTGTTACCGGAATCATCTTGGCTATTATAAAGCGGAGGAATATAAAGAAACCTACAAACAGATGACTCCGGTGGAAAAAAAGACCGGAGAGATCGTGTATGGCACAGGGCTTTGTCTGGACAGTGAAGAAAAGCTTCTGGAATATCTGGCTTTTCTGAAAGGAAGACATGATGATCCGAAATCAGAGAAGAGCCAGGCTTTTCAGGAATTTATGATCCTTCTGGAGCGGGCAAGGAAGATCATTGCAGCCATGTATCAGGAAGATGAGGAAGAAAACGGTGGCAAAAAGATCTGGAAGCCTGAGAATATCAGTGCTTCGGATCTGGAAAAGGTTATCTGCAGCGGGATCCCCATTAATAAAATGGGAAATCTCAAAAAGATGTCCGCATCCATTCTGGCAAAGCATTTCAGCCAGAAGCGCTTCAGCCGCCAGAGGATCAACAATATCCTGAACCATAAATTTCCGGTGGAGCGGTTTGATCTGATCACGCTGGAGTTTTTTGTAATCTCTCAGGAGATGGCAGAGGATGATCCGTATACGAGATACCGCCATTTCCTGGAGGAGATCCAGGAGATCCTGGCCCGCTGCGAAATGAGTGAGATCTACATAGTGAATCCATATGAGTGCTTTCTTCTGATGTGCCTGCTGACAGACTGTCCGCTGGCAGTATTTTCCGAGATTTGGGAAAAATCCTATGAAGAGGGAGAAGAAAAGAACTGAAAAAAGGATGATGCGTTTCGGTGACGCATCATCCTTTTTTTTGTGTGCGCCCGGCGGCGCACGTTTCTAACGGGTGCAAGTCCCGAATCCGCCTGGTAGTGGGAAGGATATAGCCGAAGGCAAGGGTGTCCATCGTGAGGTGGAATCTG
>OGQH01002559.1_pt1 | contig 12247 bp, 9 predicted proteins | sample 1553181 | NCBI WGS metagenome assembly OGQH01 (sample SAMEA2579946, study PRJEB22360) | human gut metagenome | biome: human gut; feature: human-associated habitat; material: faeces | place: Denmark | collected 2008/2010 | reverse complement strand
GCGTATCCATCAGATACGTGTTGTCACCAATGGAGAACAGTTCAGAATGACGCGTTGTATGCTTGCCGCGGTCGATCTTCTGACTGATCTCACCGACCATCATCTCTGCCTTCGGATAGAGAAAGTTGATCATCGATGACTTGCCGACACCGGACGGGCCGGCAACAACGGTCGTTTTATCTTTCAAAAGCTCCCGTATCTGTTCTGTCCCTGCCTGCTCTTTTACACTGGTAAAAAGAACCTGACAGCCACAGTTTTCATAAATCTCCTGAAGTCTTGCTGCCTCTTGCGGCTCTGCGATATCACTTTTGTTAAAACAGACAACGACCGGTACATTCTGACGCTCCATTGAGATCAGGAAACGATCCAGAAGACTCAGATTCGGAGCCGGCCTGCTGATTGCAAAAATGACCATTGCCTGATCTACATTTGCAACGGCCGGACGGATCAGTGCATTTTTCCTGGCAAGGATATCCCGGATATTTCCTTCTCTTTTTTCTTCGTCCAGGATATCGATCACCACATCATCTCCGACCAGCGGTTTTATTTTATTTTTCCGGAAAATACCCTTTGCTTTACACTCATACACGCCTTTTCCGGCGATATGGACATAATAAAACCCGGCAATTCCTTTTATAATCTTTCCCTGCATGAAAACTCCGTATTCTGCACACCGCTATTTGCTGAACGGCACGCCTTCATATTCTACTTTTTTCAATATATTCCCATCGTCATCCAGCACATAAACATACGCAGTTGCACTGCTGCCGGAATCAGATGTCATTTTCAGGCTGTACGGGAACTCAACCACTTCTCCGTCCACCAGAGTCGTTGTCTTGCCGTCCTGCACCAGCTCAATGCGGACTTTCTCATCGTTGTAGTCCTGCGGTGCATAAAGCTTTACATCGGTAGAATATTCTGCCTTTGCACTGGTCTCTTTGGATTCCGTTTCTTTTTTCGTCTCTTTGACGGTCTCCTGTGTTTCCGTATCCGTTTCCGTGTCCGATGCAGGATCGGAACTGTCAACACTTCCGTCTCCGCCGTTGCTGATGTAAAGTGTAACGGTAGAATTCGGGGCAACTTCCTGTCCTGCTCCCGGACTTGTATAACTGACATGTCCCTGGGCGATGGAAATATCATACACTTCCTGCTGGTCACATTTCAGTCCCAGCTTTTCCAGTGCTGCTTTCGCATCGTCTGCTGACTCATTCTCCAGATCCGGCAGGGTGATCTTGTCGCTTCCGGTACTTACCGTGTAAGAAATGGTCGTATTTTTATCAACCATCTCGCCCTTTGCCGGCTGCTGAGCCATGATCTGACCCTTGTCATAATCGGTAGACGGTTCTTCTCCGGCATACTCAAGCCCAAGACCAGTATCTGCCAGCATTTCTTTTGCCTCTGCTTCTGTTTTGCCAAGGATGCTCGGCACTTCGACCTGACCGGAGATCTGTGTCGTCTCAGTTGCGGTCGTTGTCTCTGTCTGCTTCTTGTTGCTTCCGCCTGCCAAAAATCCAAGGTCAAACAATCCGGTCGCACTTCCGACCAGTGCCAGAAAGATTGCCAGGATCAGAACGCCTACGACAATGCTGCCGATCGTCATGAATTTCTCCAGTTTCGGATTGACCTGCGGCTCTTCCGGCTGATAATATCCGCCGGCATAATTCTGTGGATTCTGATATCCATTGTTTGCATACTGCTGTCCTCTGCCCTGCATATTCTGCGGATTTCCCATATTCTGCGGGTTCTGAGGATTTGGCATGCCGGTATTGACCGGTTCTTGATTTGCAGGATAAGGCTCTTCTGCCTGCTGCATCTCATTGCGTCCTTCTTTGATCTTGTTCAGCTCATCCTGAGAGACGATCACGGTATGTGCACGGCTGTCAAGCGGTGCAATCTTTACAAAGTCACCTTCCGGGTTGACCAGAGACTCCTTTAAGTCACTGATCAGCTCTTCCATGTCACTGTATCGTCGATCCGGGCTTTTCTGCGTACATTTATAGATGATCTGTACCGTACTTTTCGGCAGTTCCGGCACATATTTACGCGGTGACTGGATCTCCTCCTGCAGATGTTTCAGTGCAATGGCGACCGTCGTGTCACCGTCGAACGGTACATGACCGGTCAGCATCTCATACATCGTGATACCAAGCGAATAGATGTCACTCTTGTAGTCACTGTAACCGCCTCTTGCCTGCTCCGGTGAACTGTAGTGTACCGAGCCCATAACATTGGAACTGATCGTATTGGATGTCGCCACTCTTGCGATACCAAAATCCGTGACTTTTACTTTTCCATCTGTGGAGATAATGATATTCTGCGGTTTGACATCACGATGGACGATGCCGTTGTTGTGTGCCGCCTGCAGCCCCATTGATACCTGGATCGCAATGCTGGTCGCTTCCCGCACTGCGAGTCTTCCCTTTTTCTCGATATATTCTTTTAAGGTAATCCCTTCTACCAGCTCCATGACAATGAAACTGATACCGTTGTCTTCACCTACATCATAAACATTTACAATATTCGGATGTGCCAGTCCTGCCGCAGACTGTGCCTCCACACGGAATTTCGTGATAAATCCCTTATCTTTTCGGAATTCAGGTTTCAATACTTTCACTGCAACAAAGCGGTTCAGTGTATGGTCTTTTGCCTTATATACATCTGCCATACCGCCGGAACCGATCTTGCTGATGATCTCGTATCGATCCTGGATAAACATGCCTTCTTTTAACATTGCTCCACCTCACCTGTCAGCGGCTGTGCCAGTACAACCGCGATATTGTCCTTGCCGCCATTGCGATTTGCCCGTTCAATCAGGTCCATGGCGATCTTCGGCAGCTCTCTGCCGCTTTTGATTATTTTTTCAATTTCCTCATCTTCTACCATGTTGCTCAGTCCGTCGGAACATAAGAGCAGGATATCTCCTTTTCTTAAGTCCTCGTCAAAAAAGTCAATCTCCAGTTTTTGTCCTGCACCGACTGCTCTGGTGATGATATTCTTGTTCGGGTGATTTCTCGCCTGCTCCGGGCTTAACTCGCCCGCCCGCACCATCTCTCCTACCAGCGAATGGTCTCTGGTAATCTGTCTGATGTGATCCCGTATCAAATACAGTCTGCTGTCTCCTACATTTGCAACATAAAGGTAATTTTCAACCACGGTTGCGGCTACGACGGTCGTACCCATACCGCTCAGTTCTTCGTCTTCTGCTGCCTTTTCCAGCACCCTTTCGTTTGCTGTTTCAATTGCACTTCGAAGTACACGGATCGGATTTCGTTCTCTGCTTCTTTTAATATGACTGACGATCACTTCGGCCGCATAGCGGGATGCCATATCGCCTGCCTGATGTCCTCCCATACCGTCCGCAACGATCAGAAGGTTCGGCAATGGTCCTACCGGAGTGTCAGAAGCAAACACAAAATCCTGGTTCGTGGTTCTTTTCTGCCCTACATCTGTAACACAGCATGATCTCATGCCTTTACTCCTTTTTTTCTTTATCCATATAACTTTTCCTAAGTTGTCCACAAGCACCGCCAATATCACGTCCCATTTCTCTTCTAATAGTAACATTTATTCCGCAATTTTCAAGTTTATTTTTGAACTCCACAATCACTTTTCGTTCCGACTGCACATAAGAACGTTCTTTTACCGGATTGACCGGTATCAGATTCACATGGCAGTTGATGCCATGGATCAGTTCGTAAAGCTGCTTTGCATCTTCTTTTGAATCATTCTGTCCGCCAACAAGGCTGTACTCAAACGTGATGCGACGTCCGGTCTTTTCATAATAATACCTGCAGGCATCCACCGCCTCATGGATCTCATATTTTCCGGCGATCGGAAGCAGTGCTTTTCGTTTTTCCTGATTCGGTGCGTGGAGCGAAAGTGCCAGTGTGATCTGAAATCCTTCATCTGCAAGCTGACGCATCCGCGGCACGATCCCGCAGGTTGATAAGGTAATGTTTCGCTGGCTGATATTCAGTCCGTGTTCATCACTCAGCATCCGGATGAATTTTACCGCATTGTCGTAATTATCCAGTGGCTCTCCGGTACCCATCATCACCAGGTTGGATACCCGCTCCCCGATGTCTTTCTGGATACGGTAGATCTGATCGAGCATCTCCCCCGCCGTCAGATCTCTTGTCTTTCCTCCGATCGTGGAGGCACAGAAACGGCATCCCATGCGGCAGCCGACCTGCGTGGAAATGCACACCGAATTGCCGTGCTGGTAACGCATCAGCACACTCTCGACCACATAGCCGTCCGAAAGGCGGAACAGATATTTTCTCGTTCCGTCCAGTTCGGAAACCAGCGTCTGTACGTTCTCAAGGCAGGTATATTCACAGGTTTCTGCCAGTTTTTCCCGCAAACTTTTTGAGAGATTGGTCATCTCTTCAAAACCATCCGCCTGTTTTTCATGCATCCACTGATAGACCTGCTTTGCCCGGAACGGCTTTTCGCCGATGCTGACAAAAAAATCTTTCAGTTCGTCATAATCCAATGATTTGATATCTGTTTTTTCCATGCCACACTCCTACTTTACGCGTTTCAGGCGTGCAATGAAAAATCCGTCTGATTTATGTATGCCGGGCAGAAGCTGAAGATATCCGGCACTGGTTGTCTTACCCTTCAGCTCGTCGCAGATGTACGGATCAATGCTTTCCAGCACAAACGGATAATTTTCCAGAAACCATTTGACGTTGTACTGATTTTCTTCTGCCCCGATCGTACAGGTACTGTAAATCAATGTTCCGCCCACTTTGACATACTTCCAGACCGTATCGAGGATCTTACGCTGCAGTTTGATGATCTCCGTCTGTTTTGCCGGTGTCATCTTGTAGCGGATGTCCGCCTTTTTGCCGATCACGCCAAGTCCGGAGCAAGGCACATCTGCCAGCAGAATATCCGCACGCTCCACAGATTCCGGATCAAAAACGGTCGCATCCTGCAGGGTCGCAGACATATTGATCACGCCGATACGCTCAATATTTTCCTGCATCAGCTGGACTTTGTAGTCGGTGATATCTCTTGCCTCCACATGACCGCTTCCGTGCAGCATATCTGCAAGGTGAAGGCTTTTGCCTCCCGGTGCGGCACAGACATCAATGCAGTAGTCGCCCCATTTCGGTGCTGCAATCTCAGAAACCAGCATGGAGCTGACATCCTGCACCTGGAACCAGCCGCGTTTAAAGGCAAGCACCGCTTTCATGTAATTATAGCCGCGGATGCCGAGTGCATAGTCCAGATACGGACTCTGCTCTACCTGGATCCCCTGCTCTTTGAGGCTCTCGATAATCTGCTCTTTTTCTGTTTTATCCAGATTGCAGCGGATCGAAGTCGGTTTTTCTTCATGCATATCCTGGCAGATCTTTTCCACGGCATCAAAGCCGTAGAGTTCACACCAGCTCTTTACAATCCATTCCGGCATGGAATAGGTGACTGAAAGATAAAGCAACGGCTGTTTTTCTTTTGAAGGATATTCCACTTTGTCCAGATTTCTTGCAACACTTCGAAGAACGCCGTTCACAAAACCTTTGAGCTGATAAAAGCCCCGTTTCTGTGCCAGACGCACGCCTTCGTTACAGACGGCAGAATCCGGTACACTGTCCATATATTTTAACTGATAAACCGACATACGCAGGATGTTGCGGATCACCGGTTTCATATTTTCCACTTTTACTTTTGAAAAACGCTCAATGATATAATCCATCTGGAGCATATTTTCCAGCGTGCCCTCGGTCACACGCGTAATAAATGCCCGGTCACGTTTGTCCAGGTACTGATATTTTTCCAGCACATCCTTGAGCACGATATGGCTGTACTGCTCTTCTTCCACGATATCCATCAGTGCACCGAGGATAATTTCTCTAAGATTAATCATCTCTTCTGTTTCCTCCTGCTAAAATGACAAGACGCAGCAGCTGCAGTATGGATGATGCAAGACTTGCCACATAAGTCATAGCTGCCGCTCTGAGCACTTTTTTTGCTCCTGTGATCTCACTCTCTCCAAGCATTCCGTTTCCCTCAAGAATCCTGATCGCACGGCTGGATGCGTTGAACTCAACCGGCAGTGTCACAAGCTGAAAGATCACAGCCAGTCCAAACAGAAGAATACCGAGCATCAGAAGCGGACGCATGCTGAAGATCAGCCCTGCAACAAAAATCGGCCAGGAAAGACTGGAACCGATGTTGGCTGCCGGAACCAGTGTGCTTCGAAGTACCAGAGGTCCATATCCTTTCTGATGCTGGATTGCATGACCACACTCATGTGCTGCCACGCATACTGCCGCAACGGAATTGGAGCCATAGGTGCTGTCTGAAAGACGCAGCACTTTTGCCCTCGGATCATAATGATCAGTCAGCTCTCCTGCCACACGTTCAATGCGGACATCATAGATACCGCTGATGCGGAGCACTTCCTGTGCCGCCTGTGCACCGGTATAGCCTGCCATACAGCGAACGCGTGAATACCTTGCAAAGGTGCTTTTCACGCCAGCCGATGCGATCAGCGTCAGGATCAGCCCCGCAAAAACAAGTATAAAAGTCGGATCATAATACCATCCATACATTATAAAATCATCCCTTTCTCAAGATGACAGCCGCGAAGGAAGGCTGCCGTGTCCATACGTTTCTTACCTTCTAACTGAAGTTCTTTCACGGACAGGATCTTTTCTCCTGTCTGGATCAGGAACTCGTCTTTTTCTGCTTTCAGCACCGTTCCGGGCTGTGCTTTTTCACCGGTCTGCCCACATACATCTGCTGCCCAGATTTTCAGGGTCTTACCGTTTAGTTTCGTATAGGCACTCGGCCACGGATTCAGTCCGCGGATCAGACGTTCCAGCTCTTTCGCCGGGCGGTTCCAGTCGATCGCTCCCATATCTTTGGTCAGCATTTTTGCATAAGCGGTCGGCGACTCACCCTGTTTCTGCGGGGTAACCGTGCCATTTTCCAGTGCATCAAGCGTCTCAAGAAGCAGATCTGCCCCTGCTTTGCTCAGTTTGTCAAACAGACTTCCTCCCGTTTCTTTTTCATCGAGCGGCACGACGGTTTTCAGCAGCATATCACCGGTATCCAGTCCGGCATCCATCTGCATGGTTGTCACGCCGGATTCCTTTTCACCGTCAATCACCGCCCACTGGATCGGAGCAGCTCCGCGATATTTCGGTAAAAGTGAACCATGCACATTGATGCAGCCATACGGTGCGATGTCCAGGATCTCCTGTGGTATGATCTGTCCGAACGCCACAACAACCAGTACATCCGGTGCAAGTTCCCGGATCTTTTGGATCACTTCCGGATCTCTTACCTTTTTCGGCTGATAGACCGGAATATTCTCCCGGAGTGCCACTTCTTTGACCGGCGTAAACTGCATCGCTTTTCCGCGTCCCTTTGGCTTATCCGGCTGTGTAAAGACCGCGGTCACTTCATGTCTGGATGAAGCCAGGGCTTCCAGTGCCTCAACCGCAAAATCCGGTGTTCCCATATATATGATCTTCATCTTATCGCCTCCTGTTTCTTTTTTACTATATTTTCATCACTCTTCTTCATCATAAGGAGCGACATCTTCTAATTCGCCCTCTACTTTTTCTACATACATATGCCCATCCAGATGTTCGCATTCGTGACAGATGGCACGGGCCAGAAGTCCTTCGCCCTCCAGAATAAATTCATTCATATCTTCATCATATGCTTTTACTTTCGCATAATCAGGCCTTGTAACGACCCCCGTTTTTCCCGGAACACTTAAGCATCCCTCATAACCTCTCTGCTCTCCGGCTGTCTCGATGATCACCGGATTGATCAATACGTGTGGATCATCCCCGCAGTCGATAACTACGATTCTTTTCAGCATGCCGACCTGGTTTGCTGCAAGTCCGACGCCCATGGCATCGTACATCGTCTCAAACATATCATCGATCAGTTCTTTTGTTTTTGGCGTTACTTCTTTTACTTCTTTACATACTTTCGTCAGTACATCGTCTCCGATTGTCCTTATTGTTCTGGTTGCCATCTCTTTTATCCTCCGCTTTCTCTAATCTCTGTCATACTGAATGGTAATTTTATCAAAACCTCTGTTTATTTCAATATATTGTTCTGTCCGCTCTTTGATCTGATCCAGCACTTCTTTTCGCCCATGCCTTACATAAATCACTTTTCTGTAAATATCCGCAACTTTCGAAACGCTTTCATCTGCCGGTCCGATCACTCTTGCCTGTGTTTTCTTCGCCAGTACATCCAGGTATTTTTTCAAATATTCCATCGCCATCTGAAGGTAACCTTCATCCTCCCCCTGTCCGTGCAGGGCAAGCATACCGCCGACCGGCGGATAATCCATCAGGCTGCGGTACAGGATCTCTTCTTCATAAAAAGCCTGATAATCCTGAGCTGCCGCCGCTTTTATACTGTAATGATCCGGCTCATAAGTCTGGATCACGACACTTCCCGTTTTTTCACCTCTGCCGGCACGTCCGGCCGCCTGCGTCAGCAGCTGAAAGGTCCGCTCGGCTGCCCGGTAATCGCTCATGTGGAGCGACAGATCCGCTGCCAGTACCCCGACCAGCGTGACATCTGCAAAATCATGCCCTTTGACAATCATCTGCGTCCCGACCAGAATATCGGCTCCGCCTTTTGCAAAGGTCTCTAAAATTTTATGATGTCCGTCTTTCCCTCTGGTCGTATCGGCATCCATACGCAAAATACGTGCCTTCGGAAACATACGCTGCACCTGGCTTACTACCTGCTGTGTCCCCACCTGAAAACTTCCGATAAAAGGAGAACCGCAGGACGGACAAAGGCGTGGATTTGGCTGTGTATAGCCGCAGTAATGACACACCAGCTTTTCGCCTGCCGTACCTTTTTTGTGAAGTGACAGTGACACGTTGCAGTGCGGACACCCGATCACCGTACCGCAGGAACGGCATGCCACAAAACCGGCATAACCGCGTCGGTTTAAAAACAGCATCGCCTGATCGCCCCTCTCGAGACACATCCCAAGCTGCTCTTGCAGATATCGGCTTAAAATACTGCGGTTGCCCTCCCGCATCTCGTTTCGCATATCTCCAATCCAGACATACGGAAGCTTTTGTCTGTTCGCCCGCCTCTTCATCTCCAGCAAGCAATATTCTCCCTTTTCTGCCCGGTAATACGACTCCACCGACGGGGTTGCCGATCCCAGAATGAGCTTCGCACCTTCCATTTCGGCCCGTCTCTGTGCTGTTTCTCTTGCATGATAACGAGGGACCGTCTCACTTTTGTAGGACTCTTCGTGTTCCTCATCGATAATAATAATGCCAAGATTTGAAAATGGTGTGAACAGTGCCGACCTTGGCCCGATCATAATGTCAATTTCACCATTTTTTGCTTTTTCGTACTGATCATAGCGTTCTCCGGCTGACATCCGTGAATGCAGAATGGATACACGACTTCCAAACCGCTGGTAAAACCGCAACACCATCTGATACGTCAGAGCGATCTCCGGAATCAAAAAGATCGCCTGTTTGCTCTGTTTTCGCACAAAATCAATCAGTTCCATGTAGACTTCTGTTTTTCCGCTCCCAGTCACACCATGCAACAGATAAACAGACTTATCTTTCTGATCCCACTCTTTTAAAATCGTTTGGACTGCCAGCTGCTGTTCTTCGTTCAGAAAAAAGTCTCTGCCTGTCTGTATTTTTACCTCTTCCTGCTTTTGATTGGACCGGGAGATCATCAGATCCAGCGGATCGCGGTAGATCCGCATGCTTTCCAGCTTTACGATACCCTTTTCTTCCATTGCCCGTACAACTGGCATGGTAACGCCATACTGCTCCTTTGCCCGCTCCCAGGAAAGAACTGCCATGCCTTTTTCGTTTTGCTTCGCAATCACCAGCAAAGCATCTAAAAGTCTTGCCCTGGCTTTCTGATTTTTCTTTTCCAGAACCTGCAGCATTTCCCGTGCTTCTTTTTCCGGCAGCAGCAGACGAATCTGTTTCTGTTCTTTCTGTGCCACTTTCTGTTTGACCGGAAGCACTGCTTTTAATGCCTGGATCATCGTGGAACCATAATAATCCCGCATCCACGCAGCCAGTGCGATCAGCTTTCCTTCTACGCCTGTCTGACCTGCACAGACTCCCTGTATTTCTTTGATCTTTTCCGGCGGATAATCGGTCCGGTCCGTCAGTTTGACCACATAGCCCTGTATCCTGCGGTTGCCGTTTCCAAATGGAACCGTAACGGCTGTTCCCGGATGAATCTGCATCCGCAGAACATCCGGCACGCGGTACTGAAAAATCTTATCCAGCTTTTCGTGGCTGATATCTACGATCACATTTGCGTAAAGTACTTGTTCTGTTCCTGACACTTACTTTCCTTTCGCTACATCTTCCGCAAGAATCTCCCGGATCAGCACACGCTCATCCATCGGATATTTTTTGCCTTCGATCTCCTGGTAATCTTCATGTCCTTTTCCGGCAAGAACGATGACATCCCCCTTCTGACCGTGGTGGATCGCCCAGGCGATCGCCTCTTTCCGATCCGGTATCTCGATGTATTTACCATCCGTTTTTTCGATGCCGGTCCGGATGTCCGCAATAATGTCCAGTGGTTTCTCGAAACGTGGGTTATCGGATGTGATGATCGTCAGATCCGCAAGTCTTCCGGAGACTTCTCCCATCTCAAATCTTCTGGATCTTGCACGGTTTCCGCCGCACCCGAACAGACATACCAGTCTCTTTGGATGATATTCTTTTAGTGTCGTCAAAAGGCTCTCAAGGCTCATGGCATTATGGGCGTAGTCGATCATCAGCGTAAAATCATCGGAAACTTTGATCATCTCGATACGGCCTTTTACTTTCGCCTGTGCCAGTGCCTTTAAGATGTCCTCTTTTGAGACACCGAAATGACGGCAGACTGCGATCGCTGTCAGAGAGTTGTAGACGCTGAATTTACCCGGGATATCAATCTCGACATCCAGATGGAAATCCTTTGCTTCCGCCGTGTAATCAATCCCAAGATAACCCAGTCTTGATACCAGTTTTGTGTTTTCGGCACGAAGATCTGCTTTTTCTGAGAATCCAAATGTCTCAATCCTGCAAGTATGACCTTTTAACACCTGCTCCAGATGTTTGTCATCCATATTGACAATGCCAAGCTTACACTGCTGGAACAGCAGCCCTTTGCAGTGCATATAGTCTTCAAAACTTGCGTGTTCTGCCGGTCCGATGTGATCCGGTTCAATGTTCGTGAAAATACCAATCTCAAACGGAATGCCTGCCGTCCTGTGCAGCATCAGTCCCTGAGAAGATACTTCCATCACAACACAGTCGCATCCTGCTTTTACCATCCGGTCAAAATAAGACTGCACGGTGTAGGACTCCGGGGTCGTATTGGCCGCCGGGATATGCTCCTCTCCGATGATCGCCTCGATCGTTCCGATCAGTCCGACTTTGTGTCCCGCACTTTCCAGAATGGATCTGATCATATACGTAGTCGTGGTCTTGCCTTTTGTTCCGGTGATACCGATCACTTTCATTTTTTCCGCCGGATAATCAAAATATGCTGCTGAGATCATTGCCATCGCATAGCGGCTGTCCGCCACTTTAATCACCGTCACATCCTTCGGAGCTTCTACTTCATCCTGCACGACCAGAACTTTTGCTCCTTTGGCGATCACATCTGCTGCGTATTTGTGTCCGTCAGAAACGGCTCCTTTGATGCAGAAAAACAGAGAACCTTCTTTTGCTTTTCTGGAGTCATTGACAAGATCTGCCACCTCGACATCTACAGAGCCATTTATACATTCATATTCTACTCTTTCCAGTAATTTTGTTAATTTCATGGCTTTCACCTCCATAGACAGTAGGATAGCACATCTACCGTGCTATTTCAAACATTTTCCGTTCCTTTCCTCTTACCAGGTTTTCAGGATTTCGATGATCTCCTGTTCGTAGTTCCCCATGATGTCTTCCTGTCTTCCCACGGTACGCACATTTGTCTCCGCACCGTATCCACCATCCTCAAATTCCCAGATGTGATAGCTCAGTCCACGGTGCTCAAAATCAATGCTTCCAAGCCCGTCCTCCTCCGTGTATTCGTAGTTCCACTGTTTCTCTTTTAAATAAGCCTGTATTTTTTCAAGACGCATCTGCCTGCTCCCCTTTCTTCTGCTATCTGACGTTTACATAAAGATGCCTTACGAATTGCTCCGTACTTCGTACTCCCACAATCCTTTCTACGCTCCGCTTCGGTCGGTGCTAAACATGTGCCACTGGCACAT
>OGQH01002543.1_pt1 | contig 12309 bp, 14 predicted proteins | sample 1553181 | NCBI WGS metagenome assembly OGQH01 (sample SAMEA2579946, study PRJEB22360) | human gut metagenome | biome: human gut; feature: human-associated habitat; material: faeces | place: Denmark | collected 2008/2010 | reverse complement strand
AGTATTGTAGTTGTACCAGATGTGTCCGGTGTCAGCGTAAATTGTGGGAATGCACTTGTTACGAATACCCGGATCCTGATCCCAAACCGAATCCGGGAGGCGGCGGTGGTGGAAGTGGTGGTGGAGAAACAAGTCCCGATACAGGAGAAGGAACGATTTTACCGGATATTGATCTGACAAATCAGGATCATTTTGTTGGATATGATGTTTCAGGGGATTGTATGGCAGGATGCCGGTCAATAATGGCTAATTATGGTGTTGCAACCGGAAGTTCTGCTAATGTATATCAGCTATTGTTTGAAAGAAATGGCAATCTGGAATATTATAATACTCAGGGTTATGAGACGGTTTATGATAATGCAATAAATTGCATAAACCGGCATTTGGATGCTAATCGTCCTATTATTGTTGGAGTGAATCATACTTTAGGAAGAAATGGAAATGAAGGAGCAACTGATCATTGGATTGTTATTGCGGGTAGAGGTTATGACACAACACAACAACAGTATTATTATACCTATATGGATACAGGACGTTATGCAAGTTCTGCTGCCGCTGCGTGTAGTACTATCGACAATAGATTATATTATGATTCAGATAATTATACATTTAGAGATGATGCTAATTATAATCAGCTTGCATTAGATGTAACTCAAGTCAGGCCTAATGATGGACAACATTTGAATGAAACAATTGCGCAACCAGCAAAACCTAATAAATAAACTAAAAAATATGAAAAAAGTATTTGCTCTTTCAATTATGTTGATATTTTCTTTTACTCTATACGCTTTGAATATTAAAGAGAAAATAGCAAGAATTCAGGGAACTGCATTGCCTTTTAATTGTACAAAAACAGCACCTTGGGGTAAAACTATTTATAATTTATCTAGTTCGGAATTGGGTTCCTTACCCTTACATACTTACAAGGATTTAGGTTTAACTGAAAGAACTACTTATGAAACTTCTGCTCGCATTTTCAGAAAATTCCAGACTAATAATAGAAGCTACATAGTTATTGCTTTAAGCATAGGTGAATCTGATCCTAATAAACAGTTATTAGCAACTTTTAATGAAGAGGGTACAGTTATTGATTTTCTTGAAGCAGGTGTTTATTTTATTACTTCTGAACGTTTATATATAAAACAATGGCGAATAAAAGAAGATTCAACTGTTATTATAACCCATCTACAGCTGATAGATACAGTTCCAATAATGTTCTATTCAAGTTTTAGTTCCGTTCAGGCACAACGTGTGGATACTTATTATAAAATAGATTCATCAGGAAAATTTCAAGAAATAAAACAAGTGAAATACCAGCCTCGAACTTATACAAAAACTTATTTGGAAGATAAAACCAAAAACCTTTGGGAAGGTAATGAAGCTCTGATGGAATGAAATCAGAATTAAGTTAAGTCGAAAGTGCCGGAAGAGTAAAACCTTTTGGCACTTTCTTTTTGGGTACTCCGGGACGGATCTTTCCGTCATTTTAACAATTTAGTCCATAAACGCACTTTGATCCATCATCGTCTGATAGTAGCCTACCGTAGCAGCGGAGAGACCGATATGTTTGTGATCACTTTGGTGCCATCTTCCGATGCCCGTGGAAATATCGGGAAAAGTTTGGAAAATTTTCGCTATCTTGGCGGCGGTGATTTTACCGGCCGGGTTTTCTGCTCCACGCTGGAAGGTGAGTTCGTGAAAGCCTTCGGCTATACGGACGGCCGGTTGTCAGGACGTTTGCTGGTCATGAAGCGTTCAGAATTAGCAAAACATGCCGGAGAGGGGCAGTATGATCATTATTCGACGATCAGGTTGGCGGAGGGGATGAAGACCAGATCAGGCACCTATCTCTTCGATGAAGGTGGCGGTGCCGGTTCGGGTTACTGTCCTCACGGTTACCCCGAGGGCCAGTGTCCGCATTATGGTTGCAACGACGAGGTTGTCGTTGTTGCCTGTCCGGATTGCGGTGCGATAAACGGTTGTTTTTGTCCGCGGTGTTTTTATTGTGGGCAGAAAGAGAAGTATTGTAGTTGTACCAGATGTGTCCGGTGTCAGCGTAAATTGTGGGAATGCACCTGTTACGAATACCCGGATCCCGACCCTGATCCGAATCCGGGAGGAGGCGGTGGTGGCGGAGAAGTGACGCCTGGAGGTGGTTCTTCTTCGTCGATGGGTACTTTATCCAAGGCTATTTTTAACAGTACATCCTCTCTGAGCAGCGCACAATGGAAAAAAGTCGAGGATGCCTTAGCAAGTATGAATAATGACTGTATGGGAGGAAAAATGATTGGTGCATTGAAAGACAAGAACATAACAATAGTTCATGATCCGAACATAAAAGCTAATGGCTTGTATAATCCGAAAACAAATCAAATGACGATAAAAGATTTTAAAGAATCTGAGGTGACAGATCAAGATTTGGAAAGGACATTGTTCCATGAACTTTTACACAGTCTGCAGACGAATAATGAAGATGCAAAATTGAATCTGGAAATTGAAGCACATTTGGCTGTTTATAGGTATGCTGTAAGAAAAGGAGTATCTTTAGCCGATGGCAAATACGGTATGATGATGCTGTTATCTGGTACAATGGATAGTAAATATAATATAACAGATACCGATTCCTATAATGATTTTTATCAAAGGGCGATTAATGCTTTTAAAGAAATAGATTTTTATAAAGATTTCAAAGAATCCCCTTCTGCCAGGAATATGAATACAAATAAAAATCTGGCAAAGGATTGTGAATAAAAAATGAAAGCCATGAAAACAAAAATGTTAATATTCGTATTTTTATTGGGCATAACCGATCTTTTTGCCCAGACACTTTATGTTCCCGGGACAATAGTTAAGGGTAAAAATGCCAGTTATTATTGTTCAACTAAATATGAAATTCTTATTAAATTGAATAATGTGAATAATGTGGATACTACTACAACCATGTATTATGATGATGGTACGGTTGTTCCATTTGATGAAGGGTCTGCGGTTATTGAAACCAAGAATGAAGATTTGGTTCGTGTATTTCAGGAAGCGTTGACTCAAAAAGAAATAGATATCCTAAAAAGTAAAATTTCATATTTGCTTATGCTGAATATTGTTGCTGATAAACAAGGTAATACGCTGGAGATCACGTTTAGTTTTCGTAACAATGATCCGGTAATGACCAAATTCACCCCTGACCGCTTTTATCAGCTTGAACAAGAATTGAAAAAGATATTGAGGCTTGATCCAAACTCTTTAGATAAATCAATTAAGAATATAAAATATATACAAGCAATAAGCTATAAAGATCTGAAATAGATTAATCTGTTTCTTTAAAAAAGTGCCGGAAGATTAAAATCTTTTGGCACTTTTTTATTGTGTAATTATTTTCTTATACAATTCCCATAGTTTACTATCGGGGGTCGGTTTACCGATAAGCTGAACTTTATTATTTTCATCTAAAAGAAAGGTTTGGTAAAAAACATCATCGGGTAAATGATTTTGCCTGTCGCACTTCCCTTCGTAGTCGTAAAAAATAGGATAATTGAACCGGTTGATTCCGGTATATACCTCAAATTCCTCATAATTTTTCAAATGGGCATAGAAAATAAAAGTGACATTAGAAGTAATGCTATCAGCTTCATGTATAATGCGTTTCCAATCCAAGGCACGAAAATTGCAAGTACTACATCCGATCGTATCGATATAGGTAAATAGTCGTCCCTTAAAAAGCCCATTTCAGCGATATATCCTCAGTATAGGATATCCCGCTGACTTTTTTGATAAAGTCCCAAAGAGCTTTCATCGCTCTTTTGAAGTTATAGGCCGCTGCTGCAAGCAGTATGTTCATGGCATCCCCAGTCACTCCCTTGTAAAAGTTGCGACCTAAACGATAATCTGATTTCAAGTGTCCGATGGTTGGTTCTATGCCAGCCCGTTTGCGGAACAATTTATGTTTCTTCAGTCTCTGATACCGGTTGTCTGATTTCTTTGGGGTATCCGGTATTAAAATCTTTGTTCCGTTGATCTCTTTCTTACCACGATACCCCCTGTCACCGGCAAGTATTTTGATTTTTCTTTTTGTCAGACGTTCAACCTGTTCCAATGATGCCTCAATCGTGTGTCCGTCGTATTCATTGCGGAAGGACTTGGCTCCAAGTATGATGCCTGTAGCGGAGCGTATGATTGACACTTTATTGCCGAACTCGTATTTCTTGTGTTCCTTCCCTTTACTGATGCATTGCACTTCCGGTTCATGGATGGAATAAATCTTGTTCCGGCTGTTGTGCTTTTGGGAAAGGATGGCTTCGAATATCTCAAGCGACCTGTCGTAGTCATGATTATCCCCAAGATTACGCTTGAGCTCCCGAACCAGTCTTCCCGCTATTGTCCGCAATTTCCTGTCCGCCTTAAGGGCCTTGCCGCGGTTCCTGGGATGATTTCGGAAACGCTGGTCGCGATAGACGCGTTTCAGGACAAAAGTATAACTTTGGCGAAGAGGAAGCTCCAGCTTATGCACGATGTCAAGAACCTTGTTCACTATTTTTTTATGCAGCTTCGCGTCAGTAGGAAAGGTGATATTCTTTCCCTGGACGGTAGAATTGATAAAGGCTGTATCGTGATGCCGGTTGTCGTCATTCCCGTTATTCACACGGATGCTTTCCTGGAAAATGAATTCAATACCCTTTTCACCGATACGGGTGCGGAAATGAACCAGTTCGGAAGCGGCACATGGGGCAGCGGGAGTAAACTCCTGCATTCCGCAGAAATACTGGTAATAAGCATTTTCACTCCATTGTTCCACTACGGATTCATCTGACAGATTACGAAGATGCTTGAGGATTAACAAACCACACATCAAACGAACAGGCTTACTGGGGCGACCGTTGTTGGGACAATACAAAGGAAGGAAAGCGTTGTCTAATTTTGCCCAATCTATCTGGTTTGCCAACTTGTACAGTGGATGCGATTGGTTCAGCATATCAGATAAACTGCTGAATAAAGAAGGGGTATTAGGGGACTTTTTAATCATAAAAATCTGCAAGTTTCTTGCGGTAAAGATAAGAATACTTGCAGATTTATCAAAAGGGGTGGAATTTTAATTTATTGAATATCAATAATTATAATAGCGATTAAGGGACGACTAAATATTTTCCATTTTTTTGTCTGAAAAGTACATACTGTATCTTTTCCCATCATCTTGCATGGCAATCCGGAGGGAAGTATCATTTCCCGATTATACCAGGCTAAAGTCATCCTGGCATCCTGTCCGAAAAAGTGGCAGGAGGTGAGGGTATACACAGTGAAAATGATCACGAGATACTTTATTTTCATAATTCAAATTTATACCGGTATAATTCCTCGTTACCTTTTAATCCGTATATATAATGATGCTTTTCATCCACTGTAAAATAGATGATATTGTCGGGAATCCGGATTCTAGCTATAGGGGCTCCTTTCCAATTGAATACGTGAATTTCAGTCTCTCCTTCCGCATGAGAAAATAAATCATCTTTCTTATTAACATAAAGCGCGTAGATATATTCCGAAGAAACTTGTAATGACGAATAATACAGAATAAAATCTGATTCCGGCAAGTGAGCAGTCTCAAAAATATCGATGGGAGGTTGATAAGACAGAGAAAAATTAGTTTTCATATCACTGGAAAACACATTTATTTGATTGAAAAACAACATATTGCCCACAAACAAATCCTTCTCCGGATGTTTGGTTATTCCCATACTCAATAAAGGAACAGGAATCGATTTCGGGATGTAGGATTTAAAAAATTCATATTCCTGGATCGTTTGGCCGGTATGTTGATTTTGCACGGAAAGACAGATATTACCAGGGACATATTTTTGTAAAAGCACCATGGAGTCGTTTACTTGAAAATAACTACAATCTGAAGTAATCCGGAAAATGGTATCACATACAGTCCGGCCAATCCGGAGGGATTGGGTAATGTTTAATAATGCCCGTTTTTGTAAAGCCCCATCCGAGATCCATAGAACCAGATTGTCATCTTTAAAAAAATAATCCTGGGAAAATTGCACAGATAGAAACTCATCAGGGCCTCTGCCCTGAGAAAGGAATTTTCCCAAGTATTGCCAGTTATTAGTCGAATATATTTCGAAAAAATCATTATAACCACTCGCTTTAAAGGCAAACAAAAGGGTATCTATAACCATAAGATCGTTTATCCCTATAATTTCCAGATCTATCTTTTCACTTTCGGCAATTTGCGTGACCGGAAAGTCATAAATAATCGTATTATTTCCTGTAGATACGTTCGTATTGCCGTTATGACAAGAAGTAAAAATCAGGAATGCGACAAATAAAAAAAAGGTTTTCATAGACAAATCAAATATGTATATCCTCCTCCGTTTTCAGCCAATATCCATTACCTTTGTCCAGTATAATTTTAACCTGATTTTCCCTCATCAGTAATTTTCTCAATTTCCGGATCACTTTATTCAACTGTGATTCGTAATTATAAGCCGTACTATTCCAACCGGCCAGTAAAAGGACTTCCCTGGGCGACAACCTATTTTTATTCTTGCACAGTATGGCAAATACCTTACTTTCGAGCATGGTCAATTTCTGCCGTTGTTCCCCAATACACAACTCAGCTTTAGCAAAATCATAAGTGATGTTATCCGTCAAACCGATCACCGAAGAGGCAGTTTTCCCAATCAACCGTTCCACCTGTTCTAATAGAAGAGCCACACTGTAATTCTTTACCAGATAGACCTGTGCTCCCTGACAAAGGCCAGTTTTCAAATCCTTCTCCTCTGCCAGCGAACTATAGATCACGACAGGTGTCTGCAAATCGTTTACCCGAATCAACTGCAATACTTCGAGTCCCGATCGTTTCGGCATATTCACATCCAAAACGACAATATCCGGCCGATACTTTTTGTACTTCACCAAAGCTTCCTTCCCATCTACCGCCTCAATTACCTCCCAGCCTTTTGCTGTCATTTTCTCCTTCATTTCCAACCTCATCAACCGATCATCTTCCGCACACAATACTTTAATAATCGCCATTTTATTCTGCTTTTATCCGGACTTCAAACCGACTGCCTTTTCCCGGAGCACTTTCCACCCGGATCTCCCCTCCATAAGCATTCACCACTTTCTTAGCAAAAGCCAGTCCTAATCCGAAACCGGTTTTATTCTTTACTTTTTTATCTTTCACCCGGTAAAACTGTCGGAATATCCGTTTCAACACTCTTTCCGGCATCCCGATTCCCCGGTCTGTTACCGTCAGTACCCAATCCCAATTTTCCCGGTAAAAAACAACTTTCACCCAAGGTTCATCTCCACCATATTTAATAGCATTATCGACCAAATTGATCACAAGATAATTAAAATAAACCTGGTCGAGCAAGGGTTTCTCTTCTCCTGTTTCCACCTGAAATTCCAACTTCGCATACGGATACAATATTCTAAACATCTCTGCCACCATCCCGATTTCCTGAACGATATCCACCGAAGCCCGCTCCACCTCCAACCGGCTGTTTTTCAAGGTCACCAGCATGGTATCGGTAATCTCTGCCATTTTGCGGATGCGCACTTCCACCATTTTCAGTTTTTCTTCCTGTATCGCCGTCAATTCCCGGTTCTTCCGGTTCACAATTCCTTCTAATGCCGAAGTAATTGCAGCTAAAGGTTTTTTCAATTCATGTTCCAAATGGGCTATCCCCATGGTCTGCACATTTGCGCTTTGCCATGTCAGACGGATCGTTTTCCATAACCATATCAAACACCCGATAAAAGCAAAGAGAAACACCCCCTCCCACACCAAATGCAAAACCATGGAACGGAAAATCAAAGGCAATTGAAAAACCGCTTCTATCCGGTGCCGGCAACGATAACCGGCCTCAACAGAAACGGTACATATTTCTCCTTCGCAAACGCCTGTTACTTCCAAAACCCGTCCCGCCGAATCCCGCAACAGGATGCCGGACAATCCATTCATACCTGTCTTTTCCAAATTCTTTCGATATAAAGAGTCCAATTGAAAAACATCAAAATTATGTTGCTCATATAAATAATCGTAAAAAACAGCTCTGCCCAATTTCTCAAACTGATCAACAAAAGATAAAGTAATTTCTCTAACCCTACAGCTATCCCCATAAACAAATGTCTTTTTATCTTCTTTTAGTCCATAGCTGAAAGGAACTTTACGTGTTACCCATTCCTTATCCAAAAATTCTTTAAATGAATCCACCAGTCGGTCACCGGCTTCCTGCCTGAAGCGATTTATCTCCATCTTCCGGGTTTTATACAACCACCCTCCTTGACCGATCAACACACATATTAATAAACCAATACATAAAAAGAAAACAATCCTGATATTCCCTCTCATCATTTTTGTTTGGTTTGGCACGTTATAGAATGTTGAAACTTTTACAAAGATAAAATTCCCTTGTAAATTTGTTGTATAAATTTAAATAAAAATTAATATGAATAAAAAAAGAATCTTATTGACAGGAACGATAATTATTTTATCTGTTTTATTCCTGAATATCGTATTCTCGGACCGGTCAGCGAAAACCAGTCTGACGTTAGCCAATATCGAAGCGATGGCAGAACAAGAAAGCCCTGACGGCGAAAGAAAGGACCTGTGCCTCCAAACCGGTTATATATGCGTCGGTATAGACAAGAATGGAGTAGACGGAAAACATCACGGATTAATGAGAGGAGAGTAATACGATATGAAAAAGCTATCTTACCTTTTTATCGCCTTATTTATTTCCGCCTGCCAGGCAGAGCCGGATTTTACAAAAGAAGTTACCCCTTTGTTACATACCCGGGCGGGATCGTTGCAATTCGCCCAAACCGATAACCTGAATCTCGACGCCCTGGGGATCGTCCATCCCACCAAAATCGTCCGTAAAGATTCTTTGTATGTCATCCTAACCCCCCAAAGCGCTTATCGCTTTGCCATTTACAATCACCTTAACGGAACCCTGCATCGCCTAGTACCGGCGGGAAGCGGCGAAGGCGAAGGGCACTGCTACCTGAACCTCCACCTCAACGGCAATATCGTTTCGGCATTGGATTTCAGTACCGGCCGTCTGGTTGAAATTGATCTCAACCATTGCACCGAAGCAGACTACCGCCCTGTGTTCACCTCCCTCACAGCCCACGGTAAAACGCCGTTAGGAGCTGTCCGGGCCGGTAACCGGATTATTTCCACCGGAATTTACACCTCAGGCCGTTATTGCAGCACAAACCCGGCGGAAAACGAAGATATTTACAGCGTTGCTTACCCGGAATGTGCCCATCCGTCCTTATCCGACAGCTTGAAAAGTATTTTCTACGCCAGCAATTGCCTGGCCCTTAACCGGACCCAGACCCGTCTCGCCTGTGCCAATATGCAATACGGTTGTCTGGACCTCTGTGACATCCGGGAAGACCAGCTGATCCGGGTAAACGAAGTACACCTCAACCGGCCCGGAGTAAGTATCCGGCTGCAACGTCCCAAAGGCCGGAAAATGTGGTATCCGGTAGCCTACACCGACCATAATCTGTTCGGTTTCTGCGACCTGACCACTTCCGACGATTACATTTTTGCCCTCTATTCCGGACGTACCTACCGGCAATACCGGAATGATGTCGACAAAGGACGCGTGATTCTGGTATTCGACTGGAACGGCTCACACGTCCGCACCTACCATCTATCGAATAGTTGCTCGTCCATCAGCTACGACCCGACAACGGGTGCGATTTATGCCCTGTCGCACGAAAAAGGGAAATGTGAAATTATTACTTTAACTATAGTTGGGTAGATTATAGAATGTTGGTTTTTTCATTAAATAAGAACTCATCTTTAAATTTGTTTTGAAAAATAAATATTTAATATAATGAAGAAATTCAACATTCTACTTTTCATCACAGTAATCGTTCTCTTGCTCTTGTCCGGATGGTCTATTTTTTACCAGCCCGGTTACAGTCGTGAAGATCAGTTCGTCACTCCCACAAATATCCATTTTGAAAAGGATACCCTATCGTTAGGCTCAGTCAAATACGGGACAGAACAAAAAGCAGTATTTCGTTTTACAAACACCGGTACAGCTCCGCTATTGATCTACAATGTAGTGCCATCGTGCGACTGCACTGCTGTGAAATGGAAAAAACGCCCCATCAAACCGGGAGAATCAGGAGAGATCCAAACCGTATACAACCCGAATTCACTCGGTATGTTTATTAAAAACATAGAGGTCCACTGCAATGTGGCCGGACACAAAATCAACCTAAAGATACGTGGTAATGTAATCGAATAAATTTTCATGCGCGTGGTAAAAATTAACAATCCTTTCGATTATGCTATCATGAAAGTCAACTTGATTGTCTAACCCAGGAGAAAAAGGACGGAAAGCTGAACAGCATTTTCCAAATCAAATCAGCTTCCGTCCCGACACTCCCTCTAAAAAAGAAAGAGAGGTGCTAAATCTGAAAAAAATTAATAGTAAATTTTTATACTAAAAAAGAATTTGGAATATACAAATTTAAAATCAATCGACAACTAATGAAAGCTAAAAAAAAATATTATTTAATATTCATTTGTTTTATTAGTATTGCTATTACTAATATTTCAATAACAACTTCTTCAAACAGCAACTTTAATATAGTTCTAAATAATTTAGAGGCTATAGCAAGTTCTGGAGAAGGAAGTGGACCAAGTCTAAAAGAATTTTCTTGTTTTACCGGAGAAACAGGAAATCCAAAAGATATTTATTTACCTATAGAAAAGTATTGCGGAAACTGTAAATCTGCCCGTGTCGGATTACGAACAGGAACAGGACATTGTAAAAGTTTTGAATAAAAGAATTAATTATGATGAAATACAAAAAAATTTTTCTTTCAGTTACAATTCTAAGTATTATTACTATAAATTTAACTATTCCGTCCTATAATTCATTACCCACTGGAAGCCTCCAATTATCACAAATTGCATTTGCTAATGATACCGAAGGGGGAGATGGAGGTAATGATTTTAAAAAGTGTGAGCAAGGAAACGTCTCTTTTTTCCCCGCCCATGGTGCAATAGCTTGTTTATATTGTGGAGACTGTTTAGCTCATTGGGTATTTCCCACCTACGATGGTGATTGCAAATTATTTAATAAATAATCAACAATAAACTATGCTATATTTGTAAGTATAGCATAGTTTTAATAAACATAGAAAAATGAGAATAATAATATCATTATTAGTTATAGTTTTTTCTCTACATTCTTGCAAAGAAATACCGATCACTCCTTTAAATATTACAAAATCATTAACTTTGATCGGAGAGAAACAAGTTACAAATAATAGCTTTGGTTACAGTATTACCAAGGATTCTTTATTAATTATGATCGCTTATGGAGATGCTGATGAAAAATTCATTCATGTCTATGACACAGCTTTCAATTTTAAATTCAGTGTGGGCAACAAGGGTAAACTTTTTTCAGAATTCAATATGCCCCAATTTTTTAATACTAACTTTATCGACTGCCACGACTCCATTATTCACATATTTGACATTAATCTACTTCAAGAAAAATATTTCAACCTGACAAAATTCATACAAAATCCTCAGCCTGAAAAAGAAATAAAAGGACGATATTTACCTACTAAATTGTATTTTACCGATAATTTGAATATATTAAACGACTCTACTTTTGTCGGGAGAAGCATTGACATGAATTATGGATCTTTCTTTATATATAATAGTAGGAGTAAAGAAAAAAAATGGATAAAATTTAATCACAAATTCCGATATCCCGATAAAAAATATGAAGATCAATCTTACCTGAACTCCATTTGTGTTCACCCACAAAAGAAAAAAATCATAGTAGCCTATCGTTATTTTGATCTCATCCAGTTGTACGATGATGAAGGTAAACTCTTACAAGAACACTGTTTTTCTAAAATCCAGAAACCTTTATTATCTACCGTAGCTTCCGGGATGGCACCAGAAGCCTCTTTTTATAATCTAAGCATTTGTGGTACAAACAAATATTGCTATATCTTAAGAGCAAATAAAACCGGAATACAATTGCAAAATCAGCCTCAGAAATTATCAGGACAATTAATTGTCATGGATTGGTCAGGAAATATTAAAAACATCTACCCTTGTCCGGAACTTCTCTATTCCATTTGTGTCGATGCCAATGATACCTATTTATTTGCCACAATAGATAATTATAATGACCTGGAATATTCTTTTATCAGAAAATACAAATTATAAAAAATGAAAACAACAACTATTATACTACTAATAGTATTAAACATAATTCTTATAATAAAATTTGAATATATAAAAAAGCA
>OGQH01002542.1_pt1 | contig 12334 bp, 9 predicted proteins | sample 1553181 | NCBI WGS metagenome assembly OGQH01 (sample SAMEA2579946, study PRJEB22360) | human gut metagenome | biome: human gut; feature: human-associated habitat; material: faeces | place: Denmark | collected 2008/2010 | reverse complement strand
AGACCGTGTACATCGTCTACCGCCGCGGCATGGCCGAGCTGCCTGCCCGTAAGGAAGAGGTGGAGCACGCCGAGGAAGAGGGCATCATCTTCAAGACCCTCTGCAACCCCGTGGAGATCCACCCGGACGAGAACGGCTTCGTCAAGTCCATCACCTGCGTGGAGATGGAGCTGGGCGAGCCCGATGCTTCCGGCCGCCGCCGCCCCATCGAGAAGAAGGGCAGCGAGTTTGAGCTGGACGTGGACACCGTGATCATGAGCCTGGGCACCAGCCCCAACCCGCTGATCCGCTCCACCACCCCGGGTCTGGAGACCAACAAGCACGGCTGCATCGTCACCGACGGCGACGAGGGCAAGACCAGCCGTGACGGCGTGTACGCCGGCGGCGATGCCGTGACCGGTGCCGCCACCGTCATCAAGGCCATGGGCGCCGGCAAGGCTGCCGCCAAGGCCATGGATGAGTACATCCGCAACAAGTAATTTCTGCCAAACGGCGCAAATCCCCTGTTTCCTTTGGGAAACAGGGGATTTTTCCTTTTTTAGGAAGCCTAGACAGATTATCTACATTTTATTTACAATTCGTCCCACTTTATGGTATACTATTTCCATCTTACGAAAGCACCAGGGGCTGCCGCAGCCCTTGCTCTGTTTGCAGGAGGTGTGCCCCATGCACTCGTTATTGATCCTGGTCCTGATCCTGGACGCTCTCATCGCCATTTCCTCAGTGCTGAACCTTGTGAACATGATGCGCGTCAACCTGCTGGTGGAAGAAAAGCAGGCCCAGGCCCTTACGGTGCAGCTGGTGCGCGTGTGCAAGACAAGCGCTGGCAAGGGTGGGCTGCTGTCCTCCTGGTTTGGGGTGTACGCCTGCCCCGGGGAGATCGGCACTGGTGAGTTTACCTCCACCAACCCCTACGGCAGCCCAGAGGCCGTGCCCAAAGCCACCACGGTGGTGCCCATGAAGGCCTCCGGGGTGCTGGAGCACTGCGATATCGGAGCTCACCTGGGCCGTCGTCTGGTGCCGCTGTGGCTTACGGCAGGAGGCTTTTCTCTGCTGCTGGCAGCGTTTATCCGTCTGTAAGGCATTTTCTCAGGACTTTTCGGCGTAGTGCCGACGGCCTGCCTGCTGACCCACAGGCGGACCGCCAGCACAGCGCCGGGAAAATATAAGTATAAAGGAAGGCAATTATGGAACTACTGAAACTACTTGGCATTGTCATCGTCATCGCTGGCTTTGCACTGAAGCTGGACTCCATTCTGGTCATTCTGGTGGCAGCCGTTGTGACTGCACTGGTTGGCGGTCTGGGCCCGGTCACCCTGCTGGAAACGCTGGGCAGCACCTTTGTGGCAAACCGCAGCATGGCCATCTTCATCATCGTGATGCTGGTCACCGGCACGCTGGAGCGCAACGGCCTGCGTGAAGCAGCCGCTGCCCTGATCGGCAAGTTCAAGGGTGCCACCTCCGGCCTGGTCATCGGCATCTACGGCGTGATGCGCTCGATCTTTGCAGCCTTCAACGTGGGCTTTGGCGGCGTGGCCGGTTTCGTGCGCCCCGTCATCATGCCCATGGCCGAAGGTGCCATTGTGGCACAGGGCTATGAGCCCAATGAGGAGCATGTCGAGGAGCTGAAAGGCATGGCTTCCGGCATGGAGAACATCACCTGGTTCTTCGGTCAGGTCCTGTTCGTGGGCGGCTCCGGCGGCCTGCTGGTGCAGAGCACTTTGGCCGGCCTGGGCATCGAGGTGGAGCTGGCCCAGCTGGCTGCCATCGAGATCCCCGTGTGCATCATTGCCACCGTGGTCGCCATCGTATTCTATGTGATCAAGGATCGCAAGATGATCCAGAAGTACTATAAGTAAGGGAGGACAGAAGAATGAGCTTTTTTATGAGTGCTGATTACAGCCTGTCCACCAAGGTGATGGAGATCATCTACTTTATCATCGGCCTGCTGTGCATCTACTGCGGCGTGAAGAACCTGAAGGATAAGGAGAACCCGGAACCCATGGGCACCTTTATCTTCTGGGCCGTGCTGGGCGTCGTGCTTGCCCTGGGCCGCTGGCTGCCCTCTCTGGTGAGCGGCATCCTGGTGGTGGTGATGTGCATCCCCGCCATCCTCAAGAAGGTCAAGAAGGGCGCTGTCTCTGCTGCCACCAAGGCCGAGACCGAGGCTACCTATGAGAAGATCGGCATGAAGATTTTTGTCCCCACCCTGAGCATCGGCGTGCTGGCCGTCGTCTGCGCCATCACCGGCCTGGGCATCGGCCTGTCCGCCCTGAACGGCGTGGCTCTGGGCGTTCTCGTGGCCATCATCCTGCTGATGATCATGAACCGCGACAACAAGCCCTCCACCTTCCTGAACGATTCCGAGCGCATGCTGTCCACCGTGGGCCCCCTGTCCATGCTGCCCATGCTGCTGGCCTGCCTTGGCTCCGTCTTCACCGCTGCCGGTGTCGGCGATGTGATCTCTGACCTGGTCAGCCACATCATCCCCGAGGGCAATGTGAACGCCGGTATTGTGGTGTACGCCATCGGCATGATGCTGTTCACCATGATCATGGGCAACGCCTACGCCGCCATCACCGTGATGACCGTGGGCATCGGCTACCCGTTCGTGCTGGCCCACGGCGCAAACCCGGTGGTCATCGGCATGCTGGCTTTGACCTGCGGCTTCTGCGGCACCCTGTGCACCCCCATGGCTGCAAACTTCAACACCGTGCCCGTGGCACTGCTGGATATGAAGAAGCCCATGGGCGTCATCAAGAATCAGGTTCCTGTCGCCATCATCATGATGGTGGTCCAGATCGTGATGATGATCCTCCTGAAGTGATTTTTTTGTTAGATCGAGTGATTCAATGGAACAAGCAATACAGCACGGGGCCGATGTCATTATACGGGACTGGGTCCGGCTCCGTGCAGGCGAACGCATCCTGATCGTATCCAGCCAGAAGTATGCTGTCGAGGTGGCAGCCATGCAGCAAGCCGCACAGGCGGTGGGCAGCGTGGCGGACGTTTTGATGCTGGACGACCTGCACGAGCAGGTGGGCCAGTATTTCGACGACCGCGAGGACGCCTTTGACCCCTACAACGCCGTGATCGGTGCTGCCGAGTATTCCCTCATCACCACACGGGCCGTCAAGCGGGTCATCGCCCGCCGCAACCGGTTTTTGTCGCTGCCGCTGAGCACCAGCAACGGGCAGTCACTGCTGAGCTACGACTTCCTGAACATGAGCCTGCCCAAAAGCAGGATCATGGCCAGCATCATCATGGCCTGCTACCAGAACGCCAGCCACATCCATGTGACCACGGAGCTTGGCACGAACCTGGATTTCAACATCGAGGGGCGTGTGCCCGGCTTCTTCAACGGCTGCTGCCACGACGGCAAGGGTCTTTCCTCTGCCAGCGTGGAAGTGTATGTGGCACCGGTGGAGAGCGACACCAACGGCACCCTGATCCTGGACGGCTCCATGGGCTATATCGGCATCGTGGACAGCCCCGTGCGGGTGGAGCTGCGCGGCGGCCGCATCGTGGAGATCGAGGACAATGCCAGCGGCAGGCGGCTCAAGCAGTTTCTGGCCCGCTTCCACGACCCGGAGAACATGGTGGTGGCGGCGGAGTTCGGCATCGGGCTCAACACCCACTCCCGCTGTGCAGGCAACTGCTACATCGAGGACGAATCCACCTATGGCACCTTCCACATCGGGTTCGGGCGCAACATCGCGCTGGGCGGTGTGCAGGATGCTTCCGGCCATTACGATCTGGTCACCCACGCTCCCTGCATCTATGTGGACAACCGCATGATCATGGATCACGGACAGCTCACCGTTCTGGAGCCGTCCATTTATATCTGAGAATCGAGGCTTTTTACTATGAAGATTCTGCTCACTGGTTTCGACCCCTTTGGCGGCGAGACCGTCAACCCCGCTTTTGAGGCGGTAAAGCTGCTGCCCGACACCATCGCCGGTGCCGAGATCGTCAAGCAGGAAGTGCCCACCGAGTTCATCCGTGCCGGTGAGGTGCTGGAAGCTGCCATTCAGGCAAACCAGCCCGATGTGGTCATCTGCATCGGTCAGGCCGGCGGCCGCTCCGCCATCACCCCGGAAAAGGTGGCCATCAACCTGATGGACGGCCGCATTGCCGACAACGCCGGTTATCAGCCCATCGACGTGACCATCCAAGAGGACGGCGAGACCGCCTACTTCACTTCCCTGCCCGTGAAGGCCATGGTGCAGAACATCAAGGACGCAGGCATCCCATCCGCCCTGTCCTACACTGCAGGCTCCTATGTGTGCAACTACCTGATGTACACCCTGCTGTACCTCATCGACAGGAAGTACCCCAACATCCGGGGCGGCTTCATCCATGTGCCTTACGCCATGGAGCAGGTGGTCAACAAGCCCCTGGGCACCCCTAGCATGGACCTGCACCAGATCGCCCGCGGCCTGGAGAAGGCCGTGGAGGCCGTTGTGAAGAACGACGCTGACCTGGCTGTGGACATGGGCACCACCCACTGAGCATCCCCGCAGAGCCCTTCAAGGCACCCGCTGTGCATCCGCATGGCGGGTGCCTTTTTTTGTGGACGCTGGCGCGACAGTTCCCTGCACGCTTGCGGGAAACTGGAACAGGACGATTTAAAATGGCTCCGCGTGCGCTGCGCCATAATTAGAGGAAATATTATTTTTTATTGCAACTCCGGAAAATCTGCGGATTTTCCGGAGTTGCCTTTTCACCAGAGGGGTCATGGCGGGGAGTGGCATCTGATACCGGAATGACATCGCACCGGGAGGGACGTTACGGGATTCCTTTCCGCAAAACGCGAGTTCTCCTTCTGCGCTTTGGCCGCAGGCCAACAGCAGCCGATGCCACTTCCCGTAACGCCCTCTCCCGTGAAAAAGCAAATCCGGCGGGGCCGCAGCCCTGCCGGATTTGTAAAATCTAAAATAATTTTTCTGCTATTTATGCCCAGAGCAACGCGGAGGGCATTCTAAATCGTTTGCCTTCCAGAAAACAGGCCACTTTCCTTAACGCCCATCCGTGAAAAAACAATCCCGGAAAATCCGCAGATTTTCCGGGATTGCATATCTTTAAAAATAATTTTCCGCTGATATTGCCAGAGCAAAGCGGAGGCAATTCCAAATCGTCCTGCTTACTCCGTGATCCGCCCTGCCGCGCTGGTCTCCAAGACCGGGTAACCGGTGCGGGTGCAGCGCACGGCACAGCGGGCACGGCCGCCGGTGGTGCAGGTGAACAGGGTCAGGTCCCAGGCGTCCTCGTCGCTGGCCGTGATCATCTTGTCGATGTCGGTGGGCTGGATGGTCTCCACGTTGGACACCTCATAGCTCCAGCGCTGGCCGTCCATGTCGGTAAAGTACACCTCGCTGCCCAGGGCCAGCCACTTGATGGGGCTGAAATGCTTGGCGTAGTTGTGGGCGCAGACCACCATGTTGTCGGCGTAGGTGGAGCCGCTGTAACGGCCCGGGGCCACCTTGAGGCCCGCATAGCTCCACTCGCTCATCACGGGCAGTTCCAGCCCGATGGACGGGATGGACAGGTAGCCGATGTAGCCCCAGCCGTCGATGTCGGTGACGGTCATCTCCTGCTCCGGGTCCAGCTCCGGCTGGACCACCGGCTCTTCGTCCTTCGTCTTGTCCTCAATGGTCTCGGTCAGGGTCTCTTCCAGCTTGCCCAGGGCATCCTGTGAAGCCTTGTCGGCGCGGTTGGCGTCCCACTGGTTATAGCCCAGCAGGGCCAGCGCGCCCAGAATGAGCAGGATGCCCACGATCATGCAGGCGCGGCCGATCTTCTGCTTTGTGTTCATGCCAGCGTCTCCTTCCGGTCCAGCACCCAGCCGACGGCAAACAGCAGCACGCCGCTGCAGGCCATGAACGGGATGGGCCAGTTCAGCTGGCCGCTCTGGGGCAGTGCATTGCCGTCCGGGCGGCCCGGAGCCACCGGGTTGTCCGGGTTGCCGGGGGCCACGGGGTTATCCGGGTTGCCGGGGTTCACCGGGTTATCCGGCGTACCGGGCGACACCGGGCGGTTGGGGTCGTTGGGATCCACCGGCATGTCCGGGTTGTCCGGCTCATCCGGGGTGCCGGGCTGGGTGGGCTTGTCCGGTTCCGAGGGCTTCTCCGGCTCGGACGGTTTGCCCGGTTCCGAAGGCGTGCTGGGAGTTTCCGGTTCGGGCGGGGTCACCTCCTGCGTGGGCGCGCCCACCTTGGGGGTGGCGTCCACGGTGTAGAGCCAGCCGCTTTCGTCCGCCATGGGCAGCGACACCAGGAAGGAATTGATGGCCTCGTAGCCCTTGGAGTTCTCGGTCTGCACCACGAGGTACAGGCCCAGCGGCAGCGCGTCAAAGGAGACGGTGCCCTGCTCGCTGATCTTATGGGTGGTGCCGGCGGCGCGGGCGGGCAGCTTGGCTTCCAGCCTGGAAGCCAGCGTGCTGTCCGTCAGGTCGCCCAGCGCGATGCCGCAGCCCGTAAAGTCGGCGGTGTACACAAAGTGCAGGTCGCCGTTGGTGCGGGCCACGTCCGCCACCTTGTACACGGTGAGTGCGCCGCCCCGCAGGGGGACGTCGTTCTGGTGGTCGTACAGGGTCACGTCCATGCTGCCGGTGCGGCTCAGGTCGATGTTGGCGCTGGCCGCGGGGGCTGCCAGCGCGGGCAGTGCACAGCACACGGCCATGCACAGCGCCAGCAGAAGAGCGGCAAACCGGTTGTTTTTGTTTTGTTTCATGGCTGCTCACTCCTCCTCGTTCTGTTTCCGTTTGCGGACCAGCAGCAGGGCTGCTGCAGCGGCCAGTGCGCCGCCCAGCACCCCGAAGGGTGCCGTGCCCATGCCGCCGGTGGACGGCAGCTCGTAGCCGGTGTAAACATAGTTCTGCACCGTGATATTGCCGGTCTGCACGCCGTTGTTGTCAATGTACACGTTCCAGTTGCCGGTGGTCACTTCCTCCACCAGGTAGTGGTACGCATTGCCCTTCTCGTCCTTCAGGGGCAGCTTGTCCCCCGACTCGGACCAGGTCCATTTGTTATCTGCGGTCAGGTCGGCTTCGGCAAACGGCGTTTTGTATGCGGGGTCATCGGTGTACCGCCACACCTTGATGTGGATGCTGTTCACCGCCGGTTCCACCGGCTGGCGGGTGTCGGCATCCAGCCAGAGCTTGCTGACGGTCAGCTTGCTGTACACGTTGCTGTACTCAGCAGTGGTGGTGCCGGCGTCGCTGCCCACCTGCACATTGCTGTTCAGGTCCACCGTCTCGTCATTCACGGTCAAGATGGTGGTGCCTTCAGCCACGCCTGTGGCCTTTGCAAAGGCCTGCTGCTCGTTCTCCGCGCTGGCGTTATTGCGGAACAGCAGGTAGTGCGGGGTGGCATCCAGCTGATAGTCCGTGGGTGCTTTGGTCTCCACGAGCTTATACAGCACGTCCGGTTTCAGGCAGCTTGCAGTCTCACTATCCAGCACAGCCAGACTGGCCTGACCGTTTTCGTCCGTGGTCAGGGTGCCCGTGCCGTTGCCGGTCCACGGGACGAACTGCCTGCTTACCGTATCGTACTGGTAAATGGTGAACTCCGCGCCCTTCAGCGACACGCCGGAGTAGCTGTCCTTCTTGCGCAGCACGAACTGTGCGGTGGTGGCCGTTGCATCCGCCTTGACCTGGTAGGTGATGCCGCTGTCGCTGGATTTGCTGCCGTTGCTCAGGGTCACGGTGTTGCTCACCTGGTAGCTGGCGGCAGCACTGCCATCCTTCACATTGCAGTCATACACAAGGATCAGGGCCGCCATATTGGGGATCTCCATATGGAGCCAGCCGTTCTTGTCCGCTTCCAGGATGCGGTACATGTTGCGCGGCACCTCTGTGCCGGTGGTCACGCCGACTGTTTCGTCGTAATTGTAAAAATACAACTTGACCGAGTTGACATCGCCGGTGGCGATGGCACCATTGGTGGTGCTGATGTTATCCCACAGCTCGATCTTCTCCGCTCTGGTCTGCCCGGCCGACAGATCCTCGTGGGCCGGGTTGATGACCACCTGATAGTGCAGCTTCCGGTCGTTGCCGGGGTCCTGCCAGCCGGTCTTTTTCACCTGCTCCACATCGCGGGTGACGGTGGTGGTGGTGGTCTCGGTCAGCTCGCCCCAGGTGGCGGTGTTGGTGTAGATCAGCTTGCCCACCGAGGGGTTCTTCCAGCTGGGATCGTCGCTCACGCTCACTTTGTACTGGATGCGGATGCGGTGTTCCTCCCGCCCCGACTGGTTGTAATTGCTGATTTTAATGGTGAGCTTCCGGGTAGTTTCGTCATACTCTGCCGTCGCCCAGTCTACTTTTTTATCCCTGATCTTTACAAAGTCGCCCTCATCCAGCGCGATCTTGACATTATCCACCTTGAAGCCGACGTTTTCCGGCAGGGTGTCGGTAACCGTGATTTTGTCCCTATCATCGGCGGAGGTCTGCAGCACCAGCTGGTAGTGGAGGTTGTTGCCGCTGAGGTCGCTCAGCTCGAAGCTGTTGCTGCCGGTCAGATAACCGGTCTCGTCGCCGCTGCTCTTTGCGGCCACGCCCTTTTCAAACTGCTTGTAGCTGCGGTAGGTATCGGTGTCCGAGGCATCGCCGCTCACGCCGTGGATATGGATGGTGTTCTTATAGGTCCACACCTCACCGGTGGGCACGTCGTCGCGCTCCTCGTGGGTGGGGATGCCGGTCACCGAGATGCTGCGCACGGGGTTCTGGTCGTCCCCGGCTTTCACATGGATGGTAAAGCTGCGCACACGGGTGGACGAGTTATTTGCGTCCACCTCCTCGGTACCGTTTTTCTGTGCATAATAGGTCATCTCGATGGTGTTGATGGTGTTGCCCGCCGCGACAGCCTGCGCATAGGTCAGCCTCGTGTTGTCGTGCATGGTCAGGGTCAGATTGGCCTTGATGGCGTCATCCAGCTCTTTTGCAATGGCATAGTGGGTGTCCTCTTTTGTCTCGCCTTGGTCGTTCTCAGCGTCGTCCAGCACATCCCACAGGGTAAACTCCGCTTCACCGGCCTTGTTGGTGGCCGAGAGGTTCCAGGTGGGCGTCTCGCCCCTGGTGGCAATGGATTTGCTCAGGCTCCAATCGCCCTTCCCGATGTTCACAGTATCCGAGGCCTCAAAGGTATGGTTGCTCTTGGTCAGGATCTGTGCCGTGTTGGTCACCGAGCCGCCGCCGATGGGGGTGGTGGTCTCAAAGGTGATCTTCAGCTCTGTTTCCCCATACTCCGCCGGGATGGTATAGCCGTTTTGCAGAAAATTCTCTGCCGATATCGTATCGTTGCCTACCTTTACATCCCCTACGATTTTCACACCGTCTGGCAAGTCATCTGTGATCTTGCAGCCCTGCAGGAGATAGGACCCCAGCAAAGAATGGGGTACTTTTACGGTGATGGTCCACTGGATGCGGCCTGTATTGGGGTCGTACTGGCCCTTCTTCTCAATGCGAGGGTTTTTACAGGTGTACCATGCGTCAGCCTGGGCCACCATGTTCCCTGCCTGGGCTTTTGCCGTGTTGTTGATGATACCGACGCCGCCGGGCATTTCGTCAAAGTCCGCATAGTTCCGCTGAACGTCGTAGTACCAGATGTACTTTTCTCCGATCTCCAATGGATCCAGCGGGCCAAGGATCACCTGGGGGTAGCCGTGGCTATCCGTTGTCCATTGATACACAGGGACCGGCATGATCTTCGTTTTTGCACCAGAAGCATCCACCTTGTAAAGTTCAAAGGAGCTTTCCAGGTATTGGCCGCCCTTCAGGTAGTCGCTACGGTTTTCGCCATTCCTATTCGTGTTCAGGGTGTCCGTAAGGAACACCTGCTCTTTGGTGCCGCTGGTGGTCTCCACCGTCACCTTATAATGGTTTATGAAGGTGCCATTTTCCGGATGATTCTCAAAGGCACTATCTCTGTCGGAGCTCCCTTTGCTGATCTTTATATCCGCTTTTTTCGGCTTGATGGTCAGGATGCAGTCGTCCTTGAATTTGATCTCCTTCTCGTCCTCAAAGTTGTCGGCGCTCGCCGTAACGGCGGCCTTGAAGGTACCGGTGAATGGCAGGCTGACCTTGTCGTCGGTGCCGATGAACTTTTTGTCCGTAAAGGTCAGGGTCACTTTGCCGTCGGTGTCAACGGTGAAGCTGCCCACGACCTTTGCATTGCCGGCCTCGTCCTTGTCGGACTCATCCACGATGTTGCCCGTCGTCACATCCGGCATGGGCAGGCCTTTGGGCAGCTGGTAGGTCAGGGTATTGTTGGTGGGCGTCAGCACACCGGGTTTCACGGTATACTTCAGGTTCACGCGGACGCGGGTGCCGCTGTCCACGGTCACGCTGCCCGCGCCGATAGATGTCCATGTTTTTCCGTCGGTCGTCTTTTCATAATTGACATCCGTGATCCAGGTGTTCAGATCATGGTCGTCCCCGGCAGCCAGCAGGGCGATGCCGTAGGGGTCGGCGTCACCCACCCAGTCCACGGTGGCACCAAAGCCCTCCTCATCTTCCAGCAGCGCATAGCTGCCGTCCAGCTCCTCCTGGGAGCCTGCCGAGTCCGGGTCCTCCGGGGCCACAGCGGTGGTCTCGGCGGCATAGGCACCGGTCACCGAGATGACACTGGTCACGTCGGACATGGCAGCGGGCACCTCGGCCACCTTGCCGTCCACGTTGCCGGAGATCACGGTCAGGGTCCCGGCGTCGGGGTCCACGGCGGACACGACGCCCACCGTCTCGGTGGTCACGGTGCGGGGGTCCACCTGCGGCTCCGGAGCCCGGAGGCGGGGGGGGGGCCCCCCGGGGGCCCGGAAGCCGTGAGCTGGGCGGCGGTGTCGGGGTCCTCGTCCAGGTCCAGCAGGGCGATGCCATAGGAGCTCTCGTCCACGGCCACCTGCTCGGTGGTGAGGGTGTTGTAGATGACGATATCGCCGGGCCTTGCGGTGGAGCCGTCGGCGTCGGTGAGCCACTGGGAGCCGCGCAGGTCACTGTGCAGGGCCATCACGCCCGCACGCTGGGGCACCACCGTCTGGGGCACACCCGCAAAGTGCAGGCAGTAGGACAGGAACATCACGTCCCAGGCGCCGTAGGGGTTGCCGTACCAGGCACCATAGCGGGAGTAGCCGCGCAGCACCTGCTGGTCCTCCACATCCAGCTTGAAGTTCTTGTCGCTCTGCTGGTAGTCCAGCTGGGACTTTGCCACGGTGAGCAGGTCCTCGGCCCAGTTGCCGTTCAGGGCCACGTTGGCCGCGGCCTGCCATTCCTCGGCAGTCTCCACGTCGGCCTGGGTATCGGCCAGGCACTCCACGGTGTGGTGGTGCTCCGGGATGGTGCACACCAGCTCCTCGGTGTAGCAGGCGTCGGTGTGATGATGCAGCACCGGCTCCTCCGGGGTGGTCTCGGCCGGCTCAGTGGGCAGGTCCACCACGGGGCGGCTGGCAGGCATTTCCTGATAGGCGGGGTTGGGCTCCTCCACCAGTTCGCCCTCGTCCAGGCCGCACACCAGCTCATACTCGGTGGTGTAGCAGCTGTCGTCGTGGATATGCTCGAACTCGCCGCAGATGAGCGCACCGTACTCGTCAAAGCAGTCGTCGGTGTGCTCGTGCTCTTCCTGATAGCAGGTCAGCACCCGGTGCTCCTCGTAGCAGGCATCGGTGTGCTCATGGGGCACCCAGATGGTCTCCGGCTCAGTCTGCACCGGCTCTTCCAGCTCTTCCGGCTCGGCCGCGCTGTAGGCGGACACCGGATCGGCGCTGCTGTCCGAAGAGGTGACGGGCGTTTCCGGCTCGCCCTCCTCGTAACCGCAGGTGAGCACTTTTTCGTAGCAGGCCGCCGTGTGCTGGTGCTCCTCGTAGCCGCAGTGGTAGTCGGCAGTCATGGAGATGCCCACCCCATGGAGCTGCCAGTTGACGAACAGGGTGGTGAGCAGGGCCAGCACCAGCATCATGGCCACATAGCGCCGGGCCTGTACATGCTGCCTGCGGAACCGCTCGATCAACCCGTTGATGATATCCTTCATAGTAAACACGTCCTCTTGGTTCGCTCTGTGCCCTGGCAGCCGCACACCGCTGCAGGCCCACAGAAGGGTCCGTTTATCATTTGTGCAACAAAAGCGTCACAAAAATTTTCGAGACACTGTCATTATACCATTTTAGGGCGTTCATTTCAACTCAGGGGCGTGCTTCTCCGGCAAAAGAATGCACACGATGCGCACCATGCAAGGGGTCAGGGGCAGCCACAGCACCGTGCAGCCCAGATTGAACAGGGTGTGGGCGTTGGCGATCTGCCGGGCCAGCACGGCGCTCTCCGGCCCGTGGGGCGAGACCAGCCGCACCA
>OGQH01002531.1_pt1 | contig 12368 bp, 10 predicted proteins | sample 1553181 | NCBI WGS metagenome assembly OGQH01 (sample SAMEA2579946, study PRJEB22360) | human gut metagenome | biome: human gut; feature: human-associated habitat; material: faeces | place: Denmark | collected 2008/2010 | reverse complement strand
CAGAATGAAAAATATATTATATAATAGCCTGTAGCGACTAAAAATAGCTGCAGGCTATTTTTTACAGGACAATAGAGCGGATGAAAACAAGTCAGTCTATTGGATAGAAAACGTAAGGTTTTATCAAAAAACCAGAAAGAGGAGATTTATGAGTAAAGTTAGAACAAGATTTGCACCAAGCCCAACAGGTAGAATGCATGTTGGAAATTTACGTTCTGCATTATATGAGTTTTTAATTGCAAAGCATGAGGGCGGAGACTTTATGCTTCGTATTGAGGATACCGATCAGGAACGTTTCGTAGAGGGCGCGGTAGATATCATTTATCGTACATTGGCTGAGACAGGCTTAGTCCATGATGAAGGTCCGGATAAGGATGGCGGTTATGGACCATACGTCCAGAGTGAGCGTATGAAAACCGGAATCTACATGAAATACGCAAAAGAATTAGTAGAAAAGGGTGAGGCTTATTACTGTTTCTGTGATAAAGAACGCCTTTCTACTTTAAAGACAGAGGTTGTAGAGGGAAAAGAGATCATGATCTATGACAAACACTGTCTGTCTTTATCCAAGGAGGAAGTGGAAGCAAACCTTGCTGCCGGAAAACCATTTGTGATCCGTCAGAATATTCCAAATGAAGGAACTACGACCTTCCATGATGAATTATACGGAGACATCACAGTGGAGAACGCAGAGCTTGACGATATGATCCTGATCAAATCAGACGGATATCCAACTTACAACTTTGCCAACGTTGTCGATGATCACACCATGAATATTACACATGTAGTAAGAGGAAATGAGTACCTTTCTTCCTCTCCAAAATATCAGAGATTATACGATGCATTTGGCTGGAAATCACCTGTTTATATCCATCTGCCACTGATCACAGACGAGAACCACAAGAAGCTGTCTAAGAGAAGCGGACATTCCTCTTTTGAAGATCTGATCGAGCAGGGATTCCTGACAGAAGCAGTTGTCAATTATATTGCACTTTTAGGATGGAGCCCGGAAGATAACCGCGAGATCTTTACCTTAGATGAACTGATCAAAGAATTCGATTACCACAGAATCAGCAAATCACCGGCAGTATTTGACTACACCAAGTTAAAATGGATGAATGGTGAATACATTAAGGCAATGGATTTTGACAAGTTCTATGAGAGAGCACTTCCATATATCAAGGCAGTTATTACGAAAGACCTTGACTTTAAAAAGATCGCAGCTATGGTAAAAACAAGAATCGAAGTGTTCCCGGATATTGCAGAACATATTGATTTCTTCGAAAAATTACCAGAGTATGATGTTGCAATGTATACACACAAGAAGATGAAGACAAATGCAGAGACATCTTTAGAAGTTTTAACGGAAGTTCTGCCAAGATTAGAGGCGCAGGAGGACTATAGCAACGACGCACTTTATGCAATGCTCTGTGAGTATGTTGCAGAAAAGGGTGTCAAGAACGGATATGTCATGTGGCCAATCCGTACCGCTGTCTCCGGAAAACAGATGACACCGGGCGGTGCAACCGAATTAATGGAGATTCTTGGAAAAGAAGAATCCATTGCACGTATCAAAAAAGGTATTGAATTACTCAGCAAATAAAAGGGTATTTATGGAAAAAAGATACAATGATTCCCAGGTGAAGGCAATCGGACATTTTAACGGTCCGTGCCTTACCCTGGCAGGTCCAGGCTCCGGAAAGACAGCGGTCATTACGGAGCGGACAAAAAACCTGATCACAAAATATCATGTGAATCCGTCCAATATTTTAGTGATTACTTTTACAAAAGCGGCAGCATTGGAAATGAAGACCCGTTTCTTAAGTCTGATGGGAAACGGTTCGTATCCGGTCACATTTGGAACATTCCACGCCGTTTATTTTAGCATTTTAAAGCATGCATACAATTACAATGCAAATAATATCGTCCGGGAAGAACAAAAGTATGCGCTTATGCGTGAACTTGTCCAAAAACACCGTCTTGAGTATGAGGATGAAACGGAATTTGTATCATCCATTCTTGGAGAGATCAGTATGGTAAAAAATACAGGAGTCTCCATCGAACATTACTATTCCACGAACTGTGCTGAAAATATATTTCGAAGAATTTATGGAGAATATCATGAATATCTGCATCAGCATAAACTGATCGATTTTGATGATATGCTCGTTTATACTTATGAGCTTTTCAGGGAGCGAAAAGATATTTTATCGGCATGGCAGAGAAAGTTTCAGTACATCCTTATTGATGAGTTTCAGGACATTAACAAGATACAGTTTGATATTGTTAAAATGCTTGCAGCACCGGAAAATAATCTGTTTGTCGTGGGAGATGATGACCAGTCCATCTATCGTTTCCGTGGGGCAAGACCGGAGCTTATGTTGCATTTTAAAGACGATTATCCGGAGGCAGAGCAGATTTTACTGGATACCAATTACCGTTCACAAAAAGAGATCGTGGAGGCATCACTCCGTCTGATCGGATGTAATAAGGAACGTTTCCAAAAGAAGATTCAGGCGAACCAGGAGGCAGGAGAACCGGTTGAGTATGCAGTGTTTAAAAGCCAGAGGGAAGAGATCGCCAAAATTATCTGGGATATACAGGCGCATATGGACAGAGGCGGCAGATACGAAGATTTTGCCATTCTTTTCCGGACGAATACGCAGCCGCAGATGCTGATGGAAAAGCTGCTGGAATACAACATTCCATTCCGTATGAAGGATAATGTTCCAAATCTTTATGAACACTGGATCGCGAAGGATATCATTGCATACATGAAAATTGCGATGGGAAGCCGTTACCGGAAAGATTTCTTAAAAATCATGAACCGCCCGAAACGCTATATCAGCAGGGACTCTCTGGACGAAGAAACGGTAGCGTTTGATGTCTGGGAGTGGTTTTACGAGGATAAACCGTGGGTGGCAGAGCGCATCCAGCGGCTGGAGTACGATATTAAAATGCTCTCAACCATGAGCCCTTATGCGGCGATCAATTATATCCGCCGTGGGATTGGCTATGATGAATTCTGTGTGGAGTATGCAGATTACCGCAGAATGAATGTGGAGGATCTCTATGAGGTACTTGAGGAGTTACAGAACAGTGCGAAGGGATTCGACACTTATAATGACTGGTTTGAGCATATCGAAAACTATACGGCGGAACTGGAAAAGATTTATAGACAGCAGAATCAGAACCCGGAGAGCGTTGCACTTGCCACACTACACAGTTCAAAAGGCTTAGAATATGACAATGTCTACATTATCGATGTGAATGAAGGAATTATGCCTTATAAAAAGGCTGTGCTTGACAATGAAGTGGAGGAGGAGCGGCGGATGTTCTATGTGGGAATGACGCGCGCAAAAAAGAAGCTGCATCTCTATTCCATTGAACAGTTGAATCACAAAAATACAGACATTTCCAGATTCATAAGAGAATCACAGAAAAAATAAAATTATACACAAAAAAAGAACTGATGTGCAACTTCCAAAAAGCGCATCAGTTCTTTTTTGCTTAATCGTCTAAATCTTCAAATTCTGCCTCGTCAAGCAGTTCATCGAAGCGGTCAGATACGACTTCGTACTCCTCGTCATCCTCAATATTCTCCAGGGAAGGATTTCCCTCTGCATCCTCAGAATAGCGGTAGATAAATACTTCGCCGTCCTCATTTGGCTGCTCGTCCTCATCTACAGGAAGAAGTGCGATATAATCGCGGCCATCTGCCTCAAAGATGGTAAGAATCTGGCATTCCATGGAACTGCCGTCATCTAAGTCGAGTGTTACGAACATGTCTTCATCGTCTAAGTTGTTGAACTTGTTTTTCTCTGCCATTGGGCACCTCTTTCATTCATATTATTAGATAATAGCCTGGACATACAGATCCAGACGACTCTCCAGATTAACGAAGTTACCATTGTCAAGCTGGATGGTCGGGCGTGTAAGCTTCTTGTTGATCAGCACGATCTTTCCCGAAGATCCGTCACTTAACAATACTTCATTGTTGATATAAGTATTAGCAATATGATCGAGAAAAGTCAAGATATATTTTGGATTAAATTGTGTCAATCCCTCTTTTTCAAATATTGCGATCACTTCGAATGGGCACAGACCATCACGGTAACAGCGGTTGGCTGTCATGGCATCATAGACATCTGCAATGGATACGATGGATGTGAAATCATCAATCTCGTTGCCGGTAAGTCCTAAAGGGTATCCTTTTCCATCGAATCGTTCATGGTGTAAGAGAACGGCATTTTTGATACGCTGGTCGATGTCAAGGTTTTTGACCAGATTGTAGCCGATCACCGGATGTTTTTTGATCTCTTCGTATTCGGAATCTGTAAGCTTTCCGGGCTTTCCAATGATCTCATTTGGAATTTTGGATTTCCCGATATCGTGCAGCAGACCACAGAGGGTCAGGGTGTCCATATCCTTCTCGGAAAAATTCTTCCATTTGCCGATCAGACGGCAGATCAGTGCGACGTTGACACTGTGCGCATAGGTGGAATCATCGATCTGTCTCATATTGTGCAGCATATCGAACATGGAGATCGTAGTACTGTTTTCCCCAAAGAGCGTCAGAGTTTCATCCAGAAGCTGATCTACATTGAGATCCTCGTCATTGACGATAAAGTTATTGATATTTTCCTTCATAAAGGAAACTTTTTTTGTATAATCTGTTTTAAATCTTTGAAATTCCGGGCTTCTGCGGATACGTTGGGAATAAGTTTCCAAACGTTGTGCAGTCATGGTGCTTGAATTGCGGTCACCATGATTTTCAGGGAAAATGCTGACAGAAGCAATCTGATAGAACTTTAAGTGTTCGATCAGCTGCAATGTAACAGGAGTATTCTGTTTTGCAAGACATTGCCCATGATAGGAAAAGACATCTTCACTGATGACCATGCCCGGTTTCAGGTTATTAATTGAAACGATTTTCATAAAGCACCTTTCCGTCCTATATTTAGCATTAAAATTCTAGCATAAATTTTTCCTGTTGTGTAGATAAAAAATTCATGAAATGCAAAAAAACATTCTTCTATACAAAGTTATCGGTTAAAGGTATAATAATATTATATGTCGTAACATTTTTTTGAAAAAATACAAGGCTGGTGACAGAATGAACTATACAGTGACAGAAGGTAATTATTTGAGATTTGGATTGCAGAGCGTAAAAGATGGTGTCATTTTTACCTTTGCAGGAGAAAAAGAAGATGTGTGTGCAGTCATATTATATGACAGATCCTTAAAGGTCGCCGGCAGGGTGGAGGCTCCGGCTGCATTTTGCAGAGGGGCAGTCAGATCTATTTACATACATGGGTTGAAAGCAGATCATTTATTATATAATTATGAGATCAATGGAGAGACAGTGCCGGATCCCTATGCATCAAAGATTGCAGGAAGAGAAAAGTGGGATGATGCGAGAAGAGCAGAATGTGACTTCTTAGTCTGTGGCAGTTTTGAAGAAAAAGAATATGAATGGCAGAGTGCGTACTGCCCGGAGATCCCGAAAAACGAAATGGTCATGTACAAGCTTCATGTCAGGGGATTTTCCATGGATTCCGGGAAAAAGGGAAAAATGCGTGGGACATTTGCGGCAGTTGAGGAGCGGATTCCCTATCTGAAAGCGTTGGGCGTGACGACGGTGGAGCTGATGCCGGTCTATGAGTTTGAGGAGATTGAGATCCCGAAGAAACAAAAACTTCCGGGGTATATACCACAGGGCAGTCTGCCGGAAAAGGGTTCTGTGACAGAGAAAGAAAAACGGAAAGTCAATTACTGGGGATATGCGAAGGGATCCTATTTTGCGCCGAAAGCCTCTTATGGGTATAGTAAAAATGTGACACGGGAATTGAAACATCTGATTGATACACTGCATCAGAATCAGATGGAGTGCGTGATGGAGATGTATTTTGAGCAGGAGGAGAATCAGAACCTGATTCTGGACGCACTGCGTTACTGGGCAACTGAATTTCGTGCAGATGGTTTTCATCTGATCGGGGAAAATGTGCCGATCACTGCAATCGCCCAGGATTTATACCTGCGGAGAAGCAAGATCTTTTATCAGTATATCCCGGAACAGTTGTGGAAGGAGAAGGAACACTATCCACATCTGTTTGTATACAATGACGAGTATCTTTATACGGGAAGAAAATTGTTAAATCATCAGGGCGGCAGCCTTTTTGAATTTGCCAATCAGCAGAAGAAACAGAACAAAACAGTCGGTTTTGTCAATTTTATGGCAAACAATAATGGCTTTACGCTGGCAGATCTTTTTTCCTATTGTGAGAAACACAATGAGGCAAACGGCGAAGAAAATGCAGACGGTTCAAATTATAATTTCAGCATCAACTGTGGCACAGAGGGTAAAACTTCAAGAAAGTATGTGAAGGAACTTCGAAGAAAACACTTATATATGGCGTTGTCCATGGTGTTTTTTGCACAGGGAGTGCCGCTGCTCCTTGCAGGGGATGAGGCACTGAATTCCCAACAGGGCAATAATAATGCATATTGTCAGGATAACAAAACCGGATGGGTGAATTGGAAGAGGAACGCAGGCATGGAGGCGCTGCAGGAGTTTGTACAAAAACTTGCAATATTCCGTAAGGCGCATCCGGTGATACGTAAAGCGGAACCGATGCATCTGAACGATTATCTGCACAAGGGCTGTCCGGATCTGTCCTATCATTCAGATAATGCCTGGACAGCAGGACTCCCGGAAGAAAAGGGGGCATTTGGTGTGATGTACTGTGGGGATTATGCCGTGAATGATGCTGGTGAGCCGGATGATATGGTCTATATTGGCTATAATTTCCATACCGGAGTGAATGAACTTGCCCTGCCGAAGCTTGCCGGGAAGAAGAAATGGTATGTAGTCATGGACACCGCAGAGCAGGAACATGCTTTCCTTCCGGAGGAGAAACCGGCGGAAAACCAGCACAGGATCACGGTCAGACCGCAGTCTGTCGTTTTATTACTTGGAAAATAGGAAGTCAGGGAAATGAATATTTGGAAACATTTTTGCACGATCAACCATCATAAAATGCTTGTGATGAAAGGGTGCTTTCAGGTTGGACTCATTAAGCAGGGACTGCTTCACGATCTTTCAAAATACAGTCCGACCGAGTTTATCGTAGGATGTAAATACTATCAGGGCAATATGAGCCCGAACAATGCAGAGCGTGAGGCGGTTGGTTATTCTTCCGCCTGGCTGCATCACAAGGGAAGAAATAAACATCATCTGGAGTACTGGATCGATTATGGAATACCGGATAAAGAAGGACCGCATAAAGGGGAACACAAAGGTCTCTGTGGCATGAAGATGCCAGTCAATTATGTGGTGGAAATGTATATAGACCGCGTAGCGGCATCGAAGAACTACCAGAAAGAAAAGTACCGGGACGACAGTGCTTTAGCATATTATATGAACGGACGGCAATTTCATGTGCTCCATGATGATACGAGGGCATTGTTAGAACTTCTGTTGGAAATGCTAGCGATAAAAGGTGAAAAAGCAACGAACCGCTTTATCCGGGAAGAGGTTCTCTCCCATAAAATCCCGTATGAGAAAGAACCGTTACTGCAATTGAAAGAACAGTTAGAAAAAGGATCATAATATCATTTCAGGAAAAAGAGCCTGCATATCTTCCGGCAAAGGAGCAGTGAACACCAGTGGTTTCTTTGTGACCGGGTGGGTGAAACGAAGCCGGTAAGAGTGCAGAGCCTGTCTGTTTATCTTTGTAAAATCAGGATTGTATAAAAAATCACCGATCAATGGATGCCCGATAGATTTCATATGAACGCGGATCTGATGTGTACGTCCGGTCTCTAATTTCAGGGAGATCAGGGAAAGACCGTCTTGATAGGCAAGTCTTTTATAATGCGTGATGGCAGTTTCACCGTGAAGCACATCGATCTGCCGTTCTATCGTGGAACCTTCTTTCCGTCCGATCGGAGCGTTGACCGTCCCCTCATCCTCTGAGAAACCTTTCACAATGGCAAGATATTCCCTGCTTATGCCCCGGACTGACACCTCGCTGTTTAATATTGCGGAACTGATGAGATGTTTGGCAAGGATGGTGAGCCCGGTGGTGTCCCGGTCTAAGCGGTTGACACAGCGGAACGTATAAGGAATGCCCTGTGTCTGGTAATAATGGCAGACAGCGTTGGCGAGTGTGTTGTCATAATTGTTCATGGAAGGATGGATTGGCATATCGGCTGGTTTGTTTACCACTAAAATGTCCTCATCTTCATAACAGATGGAGAGAGGGAGATTGGTGGCAACAATATTTTCAGAGCCTTCCGTTTCCTCAAAATGGATAAAAAGACAATCCCCGTCGTTAAGCCTGGTACTCATATATTCCCATTTGCCATTTAAAAGAATACTTTCCGGAATCTTTTTTAACTGCACGATCACGGCATGGGAAAAACCCTGCTTTTTCAGATAGTCAGAGATGGTCACACCATTGTCCTGTGCGGTTATGTTATATTCTAAATCACGTGTCATAATCGTTCCTTTCCTAAGACCATAAAATGATTATAGCGAAAAGCATGAAAAATTAAAAGAGGAAAAGCACGGAGAACTTGCCCTAAACATAAGATGTATCAAGAAAGCTTTTAAGGTGCGTTTTGAAAACATTTTTATCTCCGTTGACGATGGAACAGGAAAGCGAATGTCTGAAGAAAATGAAAAATGGTGACCTTGAGGCGAGAAACGAGCTGATCGAGCGCAATATGCGGCTGGTTGCCCATGTGGCAAAAAAATACCAGAACCCGGAGGATGAGATGGAGGATCTGATTTCCATTGGAACCATTGGACTGATCAAGGCAGTGGAAACATACAAAGAGGATTATGGGAGCAGGCTTGCGACCTATGCGGCAAGGTGTATTGACAATGAACTATTAATGCATTTCCGGGCAAAAAAGAAAACGTCGAAAGAAGTTTCCCTGTATGAGCCGATTGGAACTGATAAAGAGGGGAACCAGATCCAGCTTTTGGATGTTGTGGTCAGCGAGGACGAGGATGTTGTGGAATTGCTGGAACAGGATCGCAAAGTCAGACGGCTGAATGAAATTATTCCGCAGACATTGTCCGGAAGGGAATTGTTTATTATCATAAACCGTTACGGACTCTATGGGAAAAAGACAATGACACAGAGGGAGATCGCAAGAAAACTTGGGATTTCCAGATCCTATGTTTCGAGGATCGAAAAGAGGGCGATCGAAAAACTCAGGCAGGCATTTTAGGTGTATTATAATATAGAAGAAATATTGTAAAATCTGGAAAATGTGCTATACTAAAACTGCATCTGGCAGATGTATGAGGGCTTCTGCCGGATGTCGGAATCTTTTTTTATCAGAATCATTGCAGGATTCCCTGCGGTATCCACAGAGTATTTTCGAATACATTTATTTTTGATGCAGAAAACGAGGGAAAGGAAGGGTATTTGTATAGTTTAGTAACAACCTCGATCATCCAGGGGATCAAGAGCATCCCGGTCTATGTGGAGGCGGATGTCTCAGATGGCATGCCGCTTTTTGAGATGGTCGGTTCACTTTCGCCTGAGGTAAAAGAATCCAAAGAGCGTGTGCGCACAGCACTGAAAAATACAGGGTATATTCTGCCGCCAAAACGTATCACGATCAATTTTATCCCTGCCAATATCAGAAAGACCGGATCAGGCTTCGACCTTCCGGTTGTTGCCGCAGTGCTTTGTGCCATTGGCATTGTGCCGGAGGAAGCGTTAAAGGACACGATGGTCGTGGGTGAGATCAGCTTGAGCGGGGATGTAAAGCCCGTCAATGGAATACTGCCTATGGTGGCAGAGGCAAAGGAACGCGGCGTCACACGCTGTATCGTACCGGCGGAGAATCAGACAGAGGCGCAGCTTGTAAAAGAGATAGAAATTTTTGCGGTGCAGAGTATTGCAGAAATGATACATATTTTAAACGGGGGCACATACATTGAAAAAGAAATAGGAAAAGCAGTGGCAAAAACGATCCGGATGCTGGATTTTTCGGATATCCAGGGACAGCATTTTGTAAAGAGAGCCTGTGAGGTGGCAGTGAGCGGTATGCACAATCTGCTGATGATAGGACCACCCGGTGCAGGTAAGACCATGACGGCAATGCGGATACCGACGATCCTTCCGCCGCTTGATGAAAAAGAGCAGATGGAGCTTTCGAAAATTTACAGTGTATCCGGACAGTTTCAATTACGGGAACAATTAATGGAGGAACGTCCGTTCCGCTGTCCACATCATACGATTACGATGCAGGGATTAGTGGGTGGTGGACTGATCCCAAAGCCGGGAGAGATCTCTCTGGCACACAAGGGCGTTTTATTTTTGGATGAATTGCCGGAATTTAAGCAAAATACCATTGAGATATTAAGACAGCCGATGGAGGAAAAGGAAGTGCGTTTAGTGCGCGTGAACGGCACGTATGAATATCCGGCTGATTTTATGCTTGTTGCAGCAATGAATCCATGCAGATGCGGGTATTATCCTGACCGTAACAGGTGCAGTTGTACAGAACATGATATAAAAAGGTACATGAGCCGTGTAAGCAAGCCTATATGGGACAGGATTGATATATGCACGCATATGGGGATGATAGATGCAAGAGATATTTTGTATGAATCAGATGCGGATAAGAGCAGTGATTTTTATACTACGGCTAATATGAAAAAATGTGTTAAAACGGCGTATGATATTCAAAAAGAAAGATTTAGTAATGAAAATATAGAATTTAATTCGCAGATGAATGAAAAGCATGTGAAAAAATACTGCAGGCTGGGACAGGCAGAAAAGCGGATTATGGAAACTGCATTTGAAAGACTTAATCTTACGGTTCGAGGGTATCATAAGGTGTTAAAAACAGCAAGGACAATAGCAGATATAGAAGGGGAAGAATGTATTAATGCCGGGCATTTAAGTGAAGCATTTTCCTATAGAAATCCTTTATAAGATTATATTTGGAACGGAGTGTGAAAAAAATATATAACGAAGACTATTATATGTACCGGCTGTGTAATATTAAAGGTATAGGCAGAGCGTCGGTAAGAAAGCTTGTTGATTTTTTTGGAAGTGCATATAATGTATCAAAAGCAGATATTAATATATTGAAAAAGACAGGAATATTAAATGGCAGGCAGATAGATGAATTTGCTTTTTCAATGAAAAATAAAGATAACATATATAAGTATGAAGATATGATTAAAAATGGGTGTAACTGGATTAGCATAAACAATAATAATTATCCTGAAAGGCTTCATAATATTGATGATGCACCGCTTGGACTTTACTGTCGTGGAAATCTTCCGCCGGATGACAGACTGAGTGTTGCAATTATTGGTTCAAGAAACTGTTCTTCATATGGAAGGCGGATGGCATATAATCTCGCGGAAAGTTTTGCAGCTGATAATATTCAGGTAATAAGCGGCCTTGCAGCGGGAATAGATGCAGCGGCACACAGAGGATGCCTTGCATCGGGGGGATATACATATGCTGTTCTTGGATGTGGAACGGATGTGTGTTATCCATATGAGAATTTAGATATATATAAAAATATAATAAAAACGGGAGGAGTGATTTCTGAATACCCACCGAATACTCGGCCTGATGCCTGGCGTTTTCCTGAAAGAAACAGGATAATAAGCGGGCTTGCAGACATCGTAATTGTTGTTGAGGCAGCTCAAAGAAGCGGAGCGATGATAACTGTTGACCAGGCACTTGAACAGAACAGGGAGGTTATGGCGGTTCCGGGAAGAGCTGATGATATTTGCAGTCAGGGGTGTAACGAACTTATAAAAACAGGTGCGATGGTTATAACAAAACCGGAGGATATTTGGCAGTGCAGTGCAGCTGCTTTATGGAAAGAAAAAAATAAAAATAATAAAATAAATAAACATACAAATACAGATATAAAGGTGTTAAATGGTGGAAATGGGAACAAAAAACCAGTATGTCCCACCGTAAATCTGCTTGCAACTGAAAAAAAATTAGTGTATAGTGTTCTCTGTTTACATCCGAAAGACACGGATGAGATTATTAATGAAACAGGATTGAACGTATCCACGGTTATGCAGACGCTTCTTTTATTACAGCTGGAGGGGTGTGTTGAGGAAGTGGCGAAAAACTGTTATATCAGAATAAAGTGACAGATTTAAGGGGAGGATATTACAAATGGCAAAGTATCTTGTTATAGTAGAGTCGCCTGCTAAGGTAAAGACAATTAAGAAGTTTCTGGGCTCTAATTATGAAGTAATGGCATCACAGGGGCATATAAGAGATCTTCCAAAAAGCCAGCTTGGCGTGGATGTTGATAATGATTATGAACCTAAGTATATAACAATAAGGGGAAAAGGCGAT
>OGQH01002521.1_pt1 | contig 12423 bp, 7 predicted proteins | sample 1553181 | NCBI WGS metagenome assembly OGQH01 (sample SAMEA2579946, study PRJEB22360) | human gut metagenome | biome: human gut; feature: human-associated habitat; material: faeces | place: Denmark | collected 2008/2010 | reverse complement strand
TTACGACTGGCCGTTAGCCGTCGCTGCGACGGTAGGAACCGGCGGCGAGCAGCGAGAAACGGCCCGAAGTCACGGCGCCCGAAAGGTTCGCATAGGCGTAGCCGTGCTGGCCGCCGGCGCCCTCGAAACGCAGGTAGGTGGGTTTCAGGGGCGCCGTGCGGATATTCACCGCCCCGGCAAAGGCCCCGACGCCCGGCACGCCGTCCAACAGGTCGACGGCCGAAATGCAGTCGATGTCGACGGGCAGCGAATGGGACTGGTGCCCGGTGCGGGCATCGGTGAAGTCGATGCCATTGAGAAGTACCATGGTCTGGTCGAAAGAGCCCCCACGGATGAAGATGTCGGCCTGCATGCCCTTGCCCCCGCGTTCGCGGATATCGACCGAAGGTGCGAGGCGCAGGGCGGACTCCAGGGTCTGGACGGGCGCTGCGGCCTGTGCTTTCCGGTCGAAAAGCGGGGTTTGCGACTGTACGCTGCGCGTCGGGGCGGACTGGCTGCCCGAAATGCCGACCTCGTCGATCCTCAGCGTTTTGAGGACGGCGGCCGTATCGGCATCGTGCGCAGACGCATGTTGCGTCGCGAGCAAGAGGATCGACATCGTCACGGCGAGGACTCCGATGGTTACATGGCGGTGCAGGCTCGCAAAGGCTGCCCAGCCCTTGCGGCTCCAACGCCTGAAGCAGGGAGTCTGCTTGGTTCGGATGTTTTTCATCTTGAATTTGTTGGGTTAATAATAAAAAAATCGGAGCTCCCGGTGAGGGGCCCGGCTGCGCGCCGCCCTCCGGAAACCGCTGCAAAGATAATAGTTTCCGGCAGTATTCCGGCCTTTGCGGCCGTTTTCTTTCCCGGCACCGGAAAATGCACCGGCACATGCGGCAGGCAGCGGACAGGGACAGTGTCCCGCCCGGAATACAGGGTCGGGGCAGGGAAACGTACAGGAACACACGCAAGCGTCGTGAAACGAGCAGGGAAGCGGATTGGAGGCGGGCAAGACGGGGCACTCGGAATACAGGACTATACCGGGGCAGACCAGGACTCGCGCCGGCGCCGTGGAACAGGCAAGGAAGCAGGCAGGACGACAGCAAAGACAGCGCACTCGGAATACAGGACTGCGCCGGAGGGCAGAGCGGGACTCGCGCAGGCGTCGTGAAACGGGCGAGGCAGCGGACGGGAAACGGGGCCAAAGTACGGAGCTGCCGCCCCCTTGCCGCGGGGCGGCATCCGGGACGCGACGGCCCGAAAAAAAGATCCGGCCGGAGCCGGATCGTATCGGGGATCAGTTGAAGAGCGCCTCGACTTTGGCGACCACGTCGTCCGTGTCGGGTTCGAGCGGGAATACATGGCTGGGCTTGAGGTACCAGAGCTCCTTGCCCTCCTTGAAATGCTCCTCACCGCCGCCCGTGACATTAAGCATGACGGTGGCGTCCTTTTCGACCTTGCCCGCGGCGACGGCATTGATGAGCGAAGCCAATGCGACACCCGCCGCAGAGTAGATGTCCACGCCCTCCAGTTCGTGGAAGAGCTTGCGCGCCTTGCGCGCCATGGCGTTCGTCGAGACGAAGAACTCTCCGCCCGTGGCTTTCAGCGCATCGTAAAGCCCGCCGGTGATGCCGTAGGGCGGGCGGCGGTTGGAGAGCACCTTGGCGTCGATGATCTCCGCATCGCGGCGCGCCTTGTCGTCCTCGTAGGGCAGCATCTTGCGCGAATCGGCCTGCCATGCGTCGTACATCGGCACGAACGGCGCATTCTGCGACACCATGAGTTTCATGGTATTCGTCCCGAAGCGGCCGTCCCCGATCAGGCGCATGTTGGCCTCCCAGGCGGCAATGGCGCCCGTACCGCTGCCCACGGCCTGGAAATAGTAATCGGGGATGCGGCCGATGGTCGTCACGGCCGAAAGTACCGTCGTGGCCATGCCGTCGCGGCGGGCGATGTTCTTCGCGCCGCCTTCGGCATAGAACCCGGGGCCCTTGAGGGCGAGGTCGCTCAGGTGGATGGCGTCGAAATAGTCGCCGCCCGCCGCACACGAGATGAGTTTCACGCAGGGGTCGAGCGGATGCTCGAACCACAGCGCCCCGATATTGTCGTAGGGCACCGACAGGAGCAGCTTGATATTGTTGTCGGAACACACCTTGGCGAAGGCGCGGGCCGTATTGCCCGCCGAGGCGACCACAAGGACGCGATCCTCGTGTTCGGCGGCACGCCCGCAGACCGAATAAGCCTCGGTCTCCTTGAACGAACAGGTAGACATCGTGGCGCCGATGGCCGGATAGTAGCCGTTGAACGTGATCCAGAGGTTTTCCAGCCCGAGGTGCGCGGCGAGCCCCTTGCTCTTGTAGGTGACGGGCGCCGAGGAGCCCTTGAGGATACGCCGCACGGGCATCCAGTCGCAGAACCGGTAAAGACCGTATTCGGCGGGTTTCACTTCGAGCTGCCTGCGGGCATATTTCGCACGGATGAGCGAGGGCGTCTTGCACTGTGGATCGGAGAGCATCCAGCCCGTGTCCTCGAACTCACGCCCCGTAGCGACACATTCGAGCGTGTAGGAGGTAGGTGTAAAATCTTTCATTTATATGCGTTTGTGTAATTTACGACATGCGGTTGCGGAAATCCTCGTAGCCGAATTCGCGGATGACGTCCGTGCGCCCGTCGCGGCGGGCGATGACGATCGAGGGGTGCGCCACGCCGTTGAACATCGTGGTCTTGACCATCGTATAGTGGATCATATCTTCGAAGACGATGCGCTCGCCGACTTTCAGTTCGTGGTCGAAGGCCCAGTCGCCGCAGTAGTCGCCGGCAAGGCAGCTCGTGCCGCCCATGCGCCAGCGTTTCTCCCCTTCGGCGGGTTCGTGCGCCCCGACGATGGCCGGTTTATAGGGCATTTCGAGACAATCGGGCATGTGACAGGCAAAAGAAACATTCAACATCAAAGTATCGACACCTCCGTTACTGACTTTATCTTCGACAGTGGCCACCAGACAACCGGTATCCCAGGTAAATGCACTACCCGGCTCGAGAATGATCCGTAAATGCGGATAACGCGAACGAAAATCACACAAGATATGAATCAGTTCCTCCTCATCGTAATCTTTATGAGTCATCAAATGTCCTCCCCCCATATTCAACCATTTGATTTGCGGGAAAAACCGGCCGAATCGTTCTTCGACAGCAGCCAGCGTACCTCTCAAATCATCCGGACGGGATTCACACAACGAATGAAAATGTAAACCATCGATTCCTTCCGGTAAATGAGTCAGGTCGGTAGCCAATATGCCCAGACGGGAAGTGGGACTGGCCGGATTGTATAAATCGGTTTCAACAGTAGAAAATTCCGGGTTTACCCGCAGCCCACAAGAGACACCTGCCCGATGGGCCCGCCGTCCGAAACGCTCGTATTGTCCCAACGAATTAAAAGTGATGTGGTTGCTGCAATTCAATATCTCGCCGATCTCTCCTTCAGTATACACCGGAGCATAAGTATGAGCCGGAGCGCCATATTCTTCAAAAACGAGACGAGCCTCCGCCAGTGAACTGGCAGTGGCTCCATCCGAATGTCTGCTGAGTTCCGGAAAAATACTCCACATAGCGTTGGCCTTCAAAGCTACGATAATCTCTGCTCCGGTAGCCTTCCTCACCTTGTCGATCACCCTCAGGTTGTCTGCCAGCAAGGTTTCATGCAATACATAGCAAGGAGAGGGGACAGTGGATAAATCCCAGTTGCTCAGAATCGTATCCTTATCGATCATACTTCCAGGTCGATATCGAATTTTTCAACCCAAGGCAATCCTTGTTCTCCTAATTCTGCCAGGAATGGATCCGGATCGAATTGTTCCACATTATACACTCCTGCGCCTTTCCAAAGTCCTTTTGCAAACATCGCGGCTCCCAGGGCAGCCGGAACACCGGTGGTGTAGCTGACAGCCTGTGTACCGGTTTCTTTGAAAGCAGCTTCGTGGTCACAATTGTTATAAATATAATAAGTATGTTCTTTGCCGTCTTTGAGCCCTTTAATGCGGCAACCGATCGAAGTCTCGCCATGATAGTTGTGGCCTAAGGATTTCGGATCGGGCAATACGGCTTTCAGGAATTGCAAAGGTACGATCTTCACTCCGTTAAATTCCACCTCGTCGATACGAGCCATACCGATATTCTGAATCACCCGCAAATGGGTCAGGTATTCCTGTCCGAAGGTCATCCAGAAACGAGCCCGTTTGATGGTCGGAAAATTCTTGACCAGAGATTCCAGTTCCTCATGGTACAACAGATAAGACTCTCTTTCCCCGATATTCGGATAAGTCAAGGTCTTATGAATTTCGAGCGGTCCTGTCTTGACCCATTGTCCGTTTTCATAAAAACGTCCGTTTTGGGTGATCTCCCGAATATTGATTTCCGGATTGAAGTTGGTAGCAAAAGCCATTCCGTGATTTCCGGCATTACAATCTACGATATCCAGATATTGAATTTCATCGAAGTGATGTTTGGCAGCATAAGCGGTAAAGATCGCCGATACGCCCGGATCGAATCCACATCCCAGAATAGCGGTCAATCCTTTTTCTTTAAAGCGTTCATGGTATGCCCATTGCCAGCTATATTCGAAATGTGCTTCATCTTTAGGCTCGTAATTAGCCGTATCCAAATAGTTCACTCCGGCTTCCAGACAAGCTTCCATAATCGTCAGGTCCTGATAAGGAAGAGCAACATTAATCACAATATCCGGCTTGAATGAACGCATAAGTCCGGTCAATTCCTCAACATGATCTGCATCCACCTGAGCGGTCTGAATACGATTACCCCCTACGGCTGCAGCAATCTCGTCGCATTTCGATTTGGTGCGGCTGGCCAGCATAATATCGGTAAAAACCTTATTCTTTGCAACTTTATGCGCAACAACGGTACCAACGCCTCCGGCACCGATAATTAAAACTCGACACATGGACAATTTTTTTTAAGTTATTACTAGTTGAGCAAAGATACAATATTTTTTGATCCGAAAAACATTTTTCATTTCAAGTCATTCAAATAAAACAGGCATTACTCCAATATTTTCCCGCTAATGAGCAACAACGACAGCTCGGAGATTTTTGCCTGGTAGAGGGCAGAAACTTTACGGTCGACGGCATCGATATAACTGCGCTGAAATTCCCTGAATTCGATTCCCGGCAAGGTTCCCAATTTATACTTTTCGAGTGCCGCATCGAGGTTATCGAAAGCAACCCGTTCGCTTTCTTCCTCAAAGCTTACGATCTGCAGGTTATTCTCGTAGGTATTGTAGAGCTGTGCCAAATCGGCTTTTACCTGCTGTTCCGCTTCCTGATAAGAAAGGGCGGCATTTTCCATATCCAATTTCGCATTTCTGATCTTCCTCCGGTTTTCCAATCGGTTAAAAATATCCACACTCAGGGAAAAACCCCAATACGGACCGTTCGAACGGTTGAGGGAAGTGACCGAGGCCGGAGATTTGGTGCGGTTGTAGTTATATCCGGCATCGAAATCTAATTTAGGGAACAAAGCGGCCCGGGCGATCTTCATGTCCAATTCAGAGACTTTCCGGTCCCGGCGTCCGATTTGCAGGGTCGTATTGTATTGCAACAGATCGGTCAATAAATCCTGATATTGCAAAGGCATATGCAGCCGGATAGAATCGTCTACGTACATATGTTTTTGCAGATCGGTATTCATGATAGTATTCAGTGAAATATAAGCACTTTTCAACAATTCTTTTTCTTTCATATAATTCGAACTGTCGGCATTTAAATCGAGCTTTGCCTGTTGGGCCTCCAAACCCGACAATACTCCGATCACATATTTATCACGGGCCTCGGCATAACGGGCACTCGACAACTCCAAAGAATGCCGTGCAGCTTCGAGCTTACTGTGCTGACGTACAACATCGTAATAATAAGAACTTACTTCGACGATCAGGTTCTCGACAGCTGCCTTGGTGTTCAGTTCGCCGATCGCCAGCATTTCGGCATAACGATTGTGAGTCATAAACATTTCCATACCGTCGAACAAACGCCAGTTGAGAGAAACTCCGGCACTCAAAGCATCCGAACGGGAATTATCGGCCCTTCTGTCTTCTCCGTCGGAGACCACTTTACTATCGGTAATCGATTGTTTCTGGGCAGCATCGATACCGATAGTCGGAAGAAAAGGCCCGTAATTCAGGTTATTTTCAGCCTGCCGTTGTTGATTGCGGATAATTTTGATCGAATAATTCGATTCCAACGCCCGGGCGATACAACTATCCAATGTAATTTTAATCTGGGCAGAAGAAAACCCTGGAATAAAAAATAAAAAACAAACGATGAAGAATAGTAAACTATATTTTCCCATAATCATAATCAAAAAATTCTTTACTCTTTATGCTCTTCCCCGATCACGTTCACCTTTTCTGTCGACAGATAAGAATAAATCGCCGGAATCACGAACAAGGACAAGAAAGTAGCACATACCATCCCACCGACAACGGCGATCCCCATAGCCACCCGGCTTTCAGCACCGGCACCGGTAGCGATAGCCATCGGGAGAATACCCAAAACCGTCGACAAACTCGTCATCAGAATCGGCCGGAAACGAGCGACTGCAGCATTTTTCACAGCTATCAGCATCGGTTCACCCATCGCTTTCCGCTGGTTGGCAAACTCTACAATCAGAATACCGTTCTTCGACACCAGCCCGATCAACATGATTACACCGATCTGGCTGAAAATATTCATAGTCTGATCGAAATACCACAAGGACACCATCGCCCCGATCAACGCCAAAGGCACAGTAAACATGATGATCAGGGGATCCCGGAAACTCTCGAACTGAGCCGATAAAACCAGGTAAATGAATATCAATGCCAATACAAAAGCAAACATCAGACTGGACGAACTTTCCACAAAATCCTTCGAACTACCGGAAAGTGTCGTCTTAAAATTATCGTCTAACACATCGGCAGCAATCCGGTCCATTTCAGCCAATCCCTCTGATATCGTTTTTCGTTTAGCCAATCCAGCCGAAACCGTAGCGGCCACAAAACGGTCGTAGCGATACAATTGCGGAGGCATAGAACTCTCGGAAGTCGTCACCAGATTGTCCAATGCAATCAATTCACCATTATTATTCCGTACATAGATATTCTGTAAATCAGAGGGTTTATTCCGGTTTTCGCGGTCGATCTGACTCAATATCTGATATTGCTTCCCGTTCAGAATGAAATAACCGACCCGCTGTTCACTCATGGTCAGCTGTAAGGTCTCTGCAATATTCTGCATAGAAACGCCCAATACGGCAGCTTTATCCCGGTCGATATTGATGGTCAATTCGGGTTTGGTAAATTTAAGGTTCAAATCGGCCACCGAGAATACCGGACTTTTATTCACTTCATCCATAAAGCGGGGCAATACCCGTTTCAGGTCGTCGAGGTTCTTGGCCTGAATAACGTATTCTACCGGCAAGCCTCCGCGACGTCCGCCAAAAGTCTGCTGTTGTGAAACCATCGTCCGGGCTCCGGTAAAATTACGTACCTGTACTCCCAATTCATCGGCAATCTCCTGTTGGGTACGTCCCCGTTCTTCGGGATCTACCAACCAAAGGTTCAAGTTGGAACGATTGGTATTTCCCCCTCCGATCATTTCGATTATCTTTTCTTGTTCAGGGACCTCTTGTTCGATATAACTACTCAACTCATCGGCATATCGGCTCATATACTCGAACGTAGCGCCTTCCGGAGCCGTAGAGGTGATCCGGATATTCGAACGGTCTTCGAGGGGAGCCATTTCCGAAGGAATAGCCTGCCATAACAACCAGATCACCACGCCCGAACCGATCAGTATCAAAGGAGCGATCCACCGGTATTTCATAAAACCTTCCAATGCCCGGCGGTAGTAATCGACCATACCGTCGAAGAAAGGTTCCGTCGTACGGTAAAACCAGTTATCGGTGACATTGCGGGTAAGCAACTTGGTGGAAATCATCGGGGTAAAAGTCAGAGCGACAAATGAAGAAATAATGACTGCCCCGGTAATCACGATACTGAATTCCCGGAACAACCGCCCGGTCGTCCCCTGCAAAAAGACAATCGGGAAAAACACAGCCACCAAGGCTATAGTGGTAGCGATAACTGCAAAGAAGATCTCATTCGACCCCTTGAAACCGGCTTCGAGCGGAGACATTCCCTGTTCGATCTTCGTATAGATATTCTCCATCACCACAATCGCATCGTCGACTACCAGACCGATCGCCAGCACAATCGCCAGCAAGGTCAGAATATTTATGGTAAATCCGGCCAGATACATCACAAAAAAAGCACCGACCAAAGAGATGGGGATAGCCAATACGGGAATCAATGTCGTCCGCCAATTCCGTAAAAACAGGAAGATAATCAACACGACCAGAATAAAAGCCTCCACAATCGTGTCTTTCACTTCATTGATCGAATTGCGGATAAAGACTGTATTATCGAAAGCAATTCCGGCTTCGACGTCATCAGGCAAGTCTTTTTGCAAATCGGCCATCACTTCATACGCCCGGTCGACAATATCGATATAATTGGCTCCCGGCTGAGGAATGATGGCACAAGCCACCATCGGCACCCCATTCCGCTTCATAATCGAACGGGTATCTTCGGCGTCTACTTCTGCAATACCGATATCCCGGAAACGAATGACTTTATCGCCCTCCTCTTTGATGACCAGATTATTAAAATCCTCGATCGTCATCAGTCGTCCCAGGGTACGGATAGTCAGTTCGGTATTTTCTCCCTCGATCCGTCCGGAAGGCAATTCCACATTTTCCTGAGTCACAGCATTCCTCACGTCCATAGGAGTGATTCCATAAGCAGCCAGCAAAGACGGATCCATCCGCATCCGTACGGAATATCTTTTTTCTCCCCAGATGGAGACACTACTCACTCCTGAGATCGTCTGCAAGCGTTCCTTATAGTACTGATCGGCATACATACTCAGGTCGATCAATGACCGCTGGTCACTCCGCAACGAAACCGCAAAGATCGGCTGAGCATCGGCATCCGCCTTACTTACGGTCGGAGGATCCACATCTTTCGGCAAACGGCGCATCGCTCCGGAAACTTTATCCCGGACATCGTTAGCAGCCGTCTCCAGGTCGACCTCCAACTCGAACTCTACCGTTATATTACTCCGTCCGTCCCTACTCTGGCTGGTCAACGAACGAATCCCCGGGATTCCGTTGATAGCCGACTCCAAAGGCTCGGTAATCTGCGTCTCGATTACATCGGCATTAGCACCTGGAAAACTGGTCGATACCGAAATAATAGGCGGATCGACACTGGGATAGTCACGTACCCCCAAAAATACCAGACCGATACAACCGACCAACATCATAATGATGTTCATCACCGTTGCAAATACCGGTCGCTTTATACATGTTGACGATAAGCTCATTTGTTATAGAGTTGCTGAGTTATTGAGTTTATAGAGTTACTGAGTTTATAGAGTTACTGAGTTTATAGAGTTACTGAGTTGCTGAGTTAATAGAGTTACTAAGTTGCAGAGTTTGTGAGTTTATTAAGTTATTCATTATTACATCATCGAATCACTAAATTGTCAAATCTCAGAATCCCTTCTCCTTTTTACCTTCTCCCCTGCCTCTAGCCTTTAGCTTTTACCTTTTCATCTTCACCTCCACTGCCATCCCATCTCTGAGTTGCATCAACCCACCGGTGAGTATGGTATCTCCGACACTGATACCGGAAGTCACCTCTACATTTTTCTCATCGCGGCTTTCTGTTTCGACAGGTACACTTAAGGCTTTTCCATTTTTCACGATCCACATTCTTTTTCCGTCCATTTCGGGCACGACGGCTTCTGTCGGTACGGCAATGAATTCAGTTTTTCCACCCACCACCAGATTTCCTTTAGCAAACATACCGGGCATCAACTCCCCGTTTGTATTCCGGAAACGAGCCCGTAGAAGAATCATACGGGTTTTCACGTCGATAAAAGGATCTACAGCATAAACCTTGGCCGAATAAAGTTTATCATTTCCGGTCACTTTAAAAAATACTTCCTGCCCTTTCAGGTTATTATCGGCATATTTCTCCGGAATATTGAACTCATATTTCAGGGTAGAGTTGTCTACGATCCGGGCAATTTGTGAGCTGGGCTGCACATAACTACCTTCACTGACATACCGGAACCCCATTACCCCGTCGAACGGAGCCCGGATTTCGGTACGGCTGATTTTCACTTTCAGCAGTTCGATATCCGCTTCGAGCATATTATAATCGGTCTGTAACTGATCGAAGGCTTCGCGGCTGATCGATTCGCGCTTCAAAAGAATCCGTTGCCGTTCGAGCTTCTCGGCCAGTAATTTTTTCTGAAACTCCGCCCGGGTCAACTGAGCCTGCAAATCGGCATCGTCTACTTTTAATAGCAGCTGTCCCTTTTTAACGGCCACCCCTTCCTGAAAGTAAATCTTTCTGACTTTTCCCACGATCTCTGCTACCAAATCGACCTCTTCGTTTGCCAACAAAGAACCATTCACCGGAAATCCGGCAGCCACAACGGAATTCTTAGCAATAATCCCCGTTACCGGAAGTCTACCTTTCCCCATGTTACCTGGTGTATTTTGTTTTGATTGCACCCCATCTCCACCTATCCGGGGGATTATAATCCAAGCCGCCAAAGCCAGCGGAATCCCGATCTGTAATGATCTCTTTACGTATTTATTCATATTTCATCCAATAAATCAACCCTTTTTAGTTTATAAAGTTCATAAAGTTGCCCTTTCATCGCTAAAAGTCCATAAAGTCTATGTGCACCTTTTTAACGGAACCGGAGATCCCGGTCGGTCCCACCGACAACCGTAAAAAATGCCCGCAGGATTCAGAACCTTTACAAACCTGACAGACTTTACGAACTTAATAAACGATCTAAAAATTATAAGCCACCTTTTTCAGTTCTTTTTTCAATAAAAATAACTGTTTTGAGGTTTAGACAAACAAAACTTCCGGGAGTTTATCCCTCAAAATGTTAACACTTTGTTAAAGCCAGTTTTTTCTCCTGAACATCCAATAACTCAATATAGAAAAAGCAACCGATATAATAGCGATGACAAACAGTCCATAATGGCTGGCTTCCCATCCATTGTGAACATTCATACCATATAAACTGGCAATCAATGTCGGAATCATCAAAAGCAGGGAAATAGCGGTCATACGCTTCATGATTACGTTCAGATTATTAGAGATAACCGAAGCAAAGGCATCCATCGTACCGCTCAGGATATCACTATAGATTCGGGCGGTGTCCTGAGCCTGCCGCAGTTCGATCTCCACATCTTCTACCAGATCGGGATCGAAAAATTCCCGTTGGCTTTTTAAATTCTTCAATTTCACCAGCAGGTTGTCATTTCCTCTCAAAGAGGTAATAAAAAACACCAATGATTTTTCGATTTTCAGCAACCGTTGCAATTCGGCATTCTGAATCGATCTTTCCAATTCTTTTTCAACAGACCGGCTTTGGTTATTGATCTGTTTCAAATATTTGAGATACCACACGGAAGAAGACAAAAACAATCTGAACAACAGATCCCAACTCCCATCGATCGGCAATTTCTTACGCTGCATATACCGGATAAAATCGGGCAGCATATCCGTTGCATGGTGACAGATCGTCACAAAATAATCGGCTTTCATGATAATTCCCAAAGGAACGGTGATATAGGGAATATCGTTCCCTTCATCCCGGTAGGGAATGCGCAGAATCATCAAGGTCCAGCCATCTTCCGTTTCGATACGGGGACGTTCGTCGACATCCCGGATATCGGATAAAAATGCAGAAGGAATCTTCAAATCACGAGTAAGGTAGAGCGTATCTTCCTCGGTCGGCATTTCGATATTCACCCAACAGTATTTTTGCCAGGCCTGCTTTTCGGCAAAATTATCCCTGCAACATAAAAATTTTCTCATATAAAACCCTCCATTCGTTACGAACAAAGGCCTGAGAAAACCTTTGTTCAGATTAATACTTTTGATGATAATCGTCCATATCTATTGTTATGAATTTTGCGCGGCAAAAATAGAAAAAGAAATCATTTTTTCAAATCGATATATATCGGTAAATGATCGCTATATCCACCGACATAACGCGGTCCCCGGTAAGTAGGACAAGGTTTGTATCCGAAATAAGTTTTATCTTCTTCCAGTAGAAAAGGAGCTGAAAAAACAGTAAGCCGCCGATCGGCTTTCCAGACAGAGTGCCCATCCAGTAAAGCTCCCGAAAGAATCAGGTGGTCGATGGTCTGCCAGTTGCCTTTGTAACGGTAACTGCCGTAATTCTTTTTCAATAAATAATAGCCTGTATTATATAAATCTTTACACCTCGGTTTTTTATCGGAACTTTTGGTACCCAACACCTTTTGTGCCGGGGTATTTGCTTTCCCGTTCAGATCACC
>OGQH01002517.1_pt1 | contig 12460 bp, 8 predicted proteins | sample 1553181 | NCBI WGS metagenome assembly OGQH01 (sample SAMEA2579946, study PRJEB22360) | human gut metagenome | biome: human gut; feature: human-associated habitat; material: faeces | place: Denmark | collected 2008/2010 | reverse complement strand
AGTTCAATTAAAAGCACGCTACACAAACTCCATCAACCTTCATTTTAAAGAGTTTCAATTCTACCTTAGTTCAATTAAAAGCTAAAGCCGACATATCAAGAATTTGTTCGACAGTAGTGTTTCAATTCTACCTTAGTTCAATTAAAAGTCTGAGCGAGTTGCTTATAATGGAACAGTAACATCGTTTCAATTCTACCTTAGTTCAATTAAAAGCAAACAGTTCCCTTCGTACTGTTTTACATCAACGGAGTTTCAATTCTACCTTAGTTCAATTAAAAGGGGGTGGTCACTAATATCACCCGCATTCTCTAAAAAGTTTCAATTCTACCTTAGTTCAATTAAAAGCTCAACCTTACTCGTTTGGACTCGGCTGTTAGTCGTGTTTCAATTCTACCTTAGTTCAATTAAAAGCTAGCCCGTTCGAAAGTATGTCCTCAGATGAACTTCGTTTCAATTCTACCTTAGTTCAATTAAAAGTATTTATGCGCAGGTTTTGAGAATTGCTGATACTATGTTTCAATTCTACCTTAGTTCAATTAAAAGGAGAACATGGTTTCGATTTATCATTCCAGCAGCCTGGTTTCAATTCTACCTTAGTTCAATTAAAAGACAACGAGCAGGAGTTAAGGGAAGCAATACTTCAATGTTTCAATTCTACCTTAGTTCAATTAAAAGTCTGAAAAGCAAAACTTTCAGATTCCATATTTTCAGTTTCAATTCTACCTTAGTTCAATTAAAAGCGGCTATTTCCTTTGTACTTAACTTGCTGTCATAATTGTTTCAATTCTACCTTAGTTCAATTAAAAGAGGAAAGAAGTGACAAAGATGGGAGTAGTCACCGAGTTTCAATTCTACCTTAGTTCAATTAAAAGGGGTCTTGACAAATTTAGTTATGTCCACCCTACATTGTTTCAATTCTACCTTAGTTCAATCACAATCCTTTACCTCAAATGTTTCAATTCTACCTTAGTTCAATTAAAAGTAACCCTAAACTACCTACTACCTCACCATTAAAAAAGTTTCAATTCTACCTTAGTTCAATTAAAAGAAGCACTTTTAAAAGTAACTTTAATGTTCCAGATTAGTTTCAATTCTACCTTAGTTCAATTAAAAGCCGTGTACGGCACACACCCAAGCACTGTTAAAACTCGTTTCAATTCTACCTTAGTTCAATTAAAAGCAAATCAGAAATAGTTGTATCCATCATTTCATCAGAGTTTCAATTCTACCTTAGTTCAATTAAAAGCGATTTCTTAAAGATATTCAGGGCAGAAAAACAGAAGTTTCAATTCTACCTTAGTTCAATTAAAAGGAATACTGAATTCTTAGTTTATTCAGGCAAATGGATGTTTCAATTCTACCTTAGTTCAATTAAAAGACGTGACAAAGGACGGAGTAACGGTGGCTCGAGCGTAGTTTCAATTCTACCTTAGTTCAATTAAAAGAAAATGTAGAGTCCAAACAATAATTACGAAGAAAGAGTTTCAATTCTACCTTAGTTCAATTAAAAGCATTCGCTCGCATATCCAATACAAATACCAAGTAAAGTTTCAATTCTACCTTAGTTCAATTAAAAGTCCATATTATTCCGTTTGAGTGTTATGAGACCCAATGTTTCAATTCTACCTTAGTTCAATTAAAAGAAGCAATATTTGCATTCTTCGTGTAGGAAATAGTGTAGTTTCAATTCTACCTTAGTTCAATTAAAAGACCTGAAAAGCAATTAATAAAAATTTCTGTTAAGGTGTTTCAATTCTACCTTAGTTCAATTAAAAGTTGTGCCGCATCTTCAACCAAAGCATCATTCAGAACAGTTTCAATTCTACCTTAGTTCAATTAAAAGAAGAGGATTGTTGATTATTGCGCCGAACATGACAAAGTTTCAATTCTACCTTAGTTCAATTAAAAGTGGAATTCCGAAAGTTATATTTCGGTAAGAACAGAGTTTCAATTCTACCTTAGTTCAATTAAAAGCGATTTGTTTTATTCTTGCTATTGTTATCATTGCAAGTTTCAATTCTACCTTAGTTCAATTAAAAGCCGGCTTGTAAGTACCATTAGTAAGAATTTCATCCGTGTTTCAATTCTACCTTAGTTCAATTAAAAGGAAGGTAGAAAAGGAATACAAGCGTGGAATAAAGGGTTTCAATTCTACCTTAGTTCAATTAAAAGTTGTAACCATCCGCATTTAAATGCGTTTACCACAAATGTTTCAATTCTACCTTAGTTCAATTAAAAGGGCGTTGGGAGGGGGCTATGCCCGAGGACGTTTGATGTTTCAATTCTACCTTAGTTCAATTAAAAGTATCGCTTCCCGATGCTTAGGCTTCCATAATTTTACGTTTCAATTCTACCTTAGTTCAATTAAAAGTTTATTGAACAGTATGGTGAGGGGTATGAGGAACTGTTTCAATTCTACCTTAGTTCAATTAAAAGTAAAATCATCAACAACCTTCACTTGGTTATGACCGCGTTTCAATTCTACCTTAGTTCAATTAAAAGTTTAAACGTTAACATCTCGAGAGGTGAAATATGAAGTTTCAATTCTACCTTAGTTCAATTAAAAGTGATTCCTTCTCAGGTTTGATATATTCCCTACTTCTGTTTCAATTCTACCTTAGTTCAATTAAAAGTGGTTTATTATAAAACTGATTAAAGTTTTTACTTTCGTTTCAATTCTACCTTAGTTCAATTAAAAGCGGGCTATTTTCATTCGAACCCGTTCAGCTTGAAAAGTTTCAATTCTACCTTAGTTCAATTAAAAGATAATCTTTCTTCTCAAAAGATTTTAGGAAAAGACATGTTTCAATTCTACCTTAGTTCAATTAAAAGCGTAACATTAAGTAATGGATTCAGTTCTGTAACAGAGTTTCAATTCTACCTTAGTTCAATTAAAAGCTGACGAAAGTAGTATCTATTCGTTGGAACAACGGTTTCAATTCTACCTTAGTTCAATTAAAAGAGAAGGAATACAAATTTTATGTATACCGGGTAATCAGTTTCAATTCTACCTTAGTTCAATTAAAAGGTACTGGCCATTTTCTTCCCGCTCCTTTATAATTTGGTTTCAATTCTACCTTAGTTCAATTAAAAGTGTTTCATTTAGTTTGTTTTGTGTATTTCTTTACAGGTTTCAATTCTACCTTAGTTCAATTAAAAGTAGAAGGAGCAACCCCTTATTTTGGAGTTGGAGATAGTTTCAATTCTACCTTAGTTCAATTAAAAGGGGTGATGGTTGGTTACCTCGAACGGAAGTAACTTTGTTTCAATTCTACCTTAGTTCAATTAAAAGCCGTTAAAAACGCCAACAAATATACTTCAAAATCAATGATTTATCATCCATTTATTCTCATTTTTTACAAACATTTGCAGTCGACCTTCAATTCTTAAATTTACCCTGACCTTCGACAACAACTTTTAAATTATTCATTTTCAACATGTCAAAGAACTATTATTCCATTTCTATTGTAATTACTCTCTCAACCCCCAATCATTTTTTTAAGGTCGACGCTATAAAAAATTAGAAACGCTGGCTTTTTCATCTCCTATAATCTCTTTTTCCAGCCATTTTTCGTCCCGGCTTTTAAAGAAAATCAAACTATCCTTTTCATCCATAAGATTCCGGGCTTCCGATGTTAATTGCTTCAACTGTACTTCTGAAATCTCCCCTTCAAATACACTGTTTTGTATCCATGAAAGGTAACGCCGGCACAATTTCAACATTTTAGCCGTCCGCTTCTGATCGACATCATATACTAAAATGACATACATTACCACCACATTTTCAAAGGTTTATATTCTTCCATCCCCAATAAATGCTTGGTCAGTTTATAACATTCTAATTTAATCAAATGCCTGTAACTGACACTTCTTCCCAACTTCCGGTGTTTTATCGTCTCTTTCGTCCTCTCTTCCCATTCCTGGGCTACTTTTTTCATAGAAGATTGCTTTAGCAGACATCGATTTAAGTGTTGATCGAAATCCGATTCCCTTAACTGTTTACGGTTAAACATGGAGAAAATCAATCGGTCCGCCAATATGGGTTTAAAGATTTCTGCCATATCCAGAGCCAGAGAATAACGCCTTTCCCCCGGCTCATGCAGAAAGCTGATCGTCGGATTCAATTGGGTATGATAAATGGCATCCAGACATAACGAATAACACATACTGTTAGCAAAAGAAATCATCGCATTCACCTCATTGGAAGGTGGCATCTTTGTCCGGTTTCCCATGGAAAAACCATCGATAATCGTATCAAATGCCTCATAATAGGTTTGACGGATATTCCCCTCGATTCCCATCAACATCGGAATATCGGTTGCAGTAGCAATCAATGGAATATAGGCTTCTATCCGTTCAATCTGTTGCCTGGTATCTTTTCCCCGATTCGTATAATATCTCAGATTCTTCAACATGTTAAACGCTGCCCCATCGATAAAACTTCGGGCAATTGCCATCCGTTTTTCCTGCCGGATATGGTGCTTCATCTGGGCAATCTGCATCTTGCCGGATAACAGGTAATCTTTAGGCATAAACGAACCGGTATAATGTTCATAATAATCGAAAAAATGAACCGCCACCTGATGCTTACCCAGAAAATTGTACATCATACTATTGGTATCCAAACTACCGAATACAAAGAGATTATCTACGGTTTCAATAGGAATGTAACGGGGTTGCCCTTCCTGTCCCTCTTCGTCTACCGGAGTAAATTTCAGCGTATTATCCTTCCGGCTCAACCGCCCGGGATTAAATAAATAGTACGTCCTTTTCATAAAACAATTTTAAGTCCATTAAAAAACATTTATTCCCTGTTTCATTCCCCTTCTCCGGAATAACAAAATTCATAATATGAACAGGCTCCGCATTTTCCTTTGGATAAAGCAGGCGGACATGCCTCCTCCCCGATCAGCTGTCGGATCTCCACCTCCATCTGACGCAATATTTCCCGGTCCCCCTCTTCCAACTCCACCCGCATCGTCTCCCTCAGTAAAGGGTATTCCAACATCCCCACCACATCGGCTATTCCTTCCCGTTCAAACAAAAGCAAATAATATTTCACCTGCCAGATATATGCCTCCTCTTTCGATGTAGATTTTTTGATTTCATGAATCACCTTCTCTTTCGGATCATAAAAATCAATCACAGAACCACCGATTCTCACTTCTTCATATCTGGCTGCCCGGTTCGGATACGAAGTCTCATGTACCAGCTTTCCTTCCGTGACTACATCCGAGGTATGTTCCATCCGGATACCATTGGCATGTAACCACGTTTCCCGTTTACACACCTGATAAAGATTAATCAAAGTTCCTGTCACATTTATCATATAAAAGTTATATCTTTCAATGCTCTGTTATTCAATCCCATTTTATAGTCGTACAATTTTCCGTTCACCCCCTCATCTTCCCAATGGGATAAATAAAAATACCCCAACTTTTCTTCCCCCGTCCCCCCTTTCAACTCCTGCAATTCTTTCGAATAACCAACCAAAGAAAAAGTAAAACACGACAATATCCGCTGCATGATTTTAAAACCGACCTTTTCTTCCAGATCAAATTTTGCAGGATGATCACGATATACGAGACGTTCGTACACCTCCCACACTTCCTTTCCATCCAACAGTCCCTCACAAGGCACAACCCCAAAATCTTCCAGAAATTGAAGTTCCCGGTCAGAAAACAGACGCTCTTTAACACCTTCTGTCATCGAATCCACTTCTACCGGCAACGGTATAGGGACAAAAACAGTTTCATTCTGCTGCTCGATTACCTGAAAATTACGATCTACCTGTTGAAAATCCAACCCTTCGACAAATCTCAAAAATCCCGAACGGAAATTCTGCACATAAGTCTGTTCGTTCATCCAATTTATCTTCTCAAAAACCAATTCATACAAACATCCGAAATCTTTTTCACGAAGAATACGTTCATATTCACCGACAGAAATTTGTTCCCGGACCATCTGATATCTTTTATCTTTTCCATACAAGACACTTGCATTATCCAGTCGGAACAAATAGACTTCACAGCCCACTTTACAGGCATTCCGGTTTACCCTCCCGGCCAACTGTTCATCACTGTCGATCAAGGATATATTTTTAAATCCTAAATCCATATCGATATCGACCCCAGCTTCAACAACCTGTGTCGTGATTAGCAATATATTTTTCTTCCGGCTGAGCGGATTTTTCAGCTCATTGATAATTTCCCGCCTCCGGGGTTCCAGAATTGTCCCGGAGAGAAGGAATACCTCGTCAAAAAAGGGCTCCTTTTCTTGTATGAAAGCATAAAATTCCGCGGCAGATTTTTTAGTGATAAACTCTATTATGGTATGAACCGTCCCGTTCTTCCCCGGTTTATCCCGATATTCCACTGATTTCCCAAGAACAAAATCCGCTAAATCGTTCATATCGATCTCTTCCTGGAACAACTCAAACCTGAACTCCACTCTCCCGGCAAAATTTGGATTCTGCATATAAGATTTTGCCTGAGGCAACAAATCCACAAATCCGGTTCTTTCCTTCAAAGGAATTCTCAGTTTACCGATCTTAGGTAAAGTCGCGGACATCAGAATAAAACGAACCTGAAAAAAGCGGGCATAATGTTCAATCAAATAATACATTTTATCCCACAAAAGCGGATTATAGGTCTGCAATTCATCGATAACCACCACCGCATTCGCCAGGCGGTGGAGTAAATAATTCGCTTCCTTCCGGTTTGTTTTCAACATATCGAAGAACTTCACATGCGACATAACGCACACAGGAAAAAGGGCAAACAAACGATCGATATAATCCTGCTTTTTATCCGCATACAGTCCATCCTCTCTTTCCTCCGTTTTTTCATTAAATCCGGCTTTGGAATGTAACTCCGCCAGTTCCGTAGAAGTCAAGCCCAAAGCATTTTTCAGTGTCTGATTTGTCTGGGTAATCAGAGTCGTATAGGGAAATACATAAAATACTTTCTGAATCTCAGGATGGACGGCCATTAATTCAGTCACCGCCAGCATGGATAAATTTGTCTTTCCCCCTCCCGTCGGAGCCTCAATATAAAACAAACGATCATCAGAATGTTCACGAACGGTCCGGATGACTTCCACAGCCATTCCGGTTCGCAGCCGATTCAAGTGATCACCGGATTTTTCCTGCGGATACTCAAAAACAAATTTATCCAATTGTTCATATATCCCCCGGTTATGCTTGTAATTTCGCAGATGCCCGATCATTTCCTCTACCCGGTGACGGTCTTCAAAAATTCCGGCCTCTTTCACCTGTCTCCCAGTCATATATGCATGAGTCGCCAGATAATCGGCAGCCGTCAGAACAGAAGAATTCAATTTAATCAGCGCATACAAAGCAAAAGAAGCTTCCCGTTGCGCATCCGTTTCCTTTCGGATAGCAACAATATGCTCGAATACAGCTTCGACACAAGTAAAATCCCCTTCATATCCCCAAACCGTCAGATAAGTATGCAATTCTTCATATCCCCCGGCAAATGAATTAAAAAACTCCTCCTCATCGGCACATCCCAAACCGCCGCTATGATGCTGCCGGATAACATAGGCAAAGAAAAAAGCATAGACAAACAGCATCTTTTTTTCTTCCTCCGTCAGGCACGGATCTTGCCACACACGGTCCAATTCAAAAGCCAGAAACAGCCAGGCGCTCAAAAACGAATGTCCATAGGCAGGTACCAATATTTCCGTCTTCCGATGTTTAAACAACCGATTCAACATCCTGGAATATTGAAAATTATCGTTTACCTTACCTGTATCATGAAAAACAAACACCGCCATAAACATCCGTTTCAACTCTTCCTGCACATTCTCCGAGTATTTTCCGGCAATCCCCGGAATCAAACGATCGACGACCTTCTCCAAACCGTGCTTGCCGATCAGCCAACAAGCCCTTTCAACCACTTTGGCCGTATGTTCCTGCAAAGATTCGGCAGATTTTCCGGGACAAATATGTGCCAGATAAGAATCATTTTTCAACCTGCCGAACAATGACTCCATCTGGCCCTGAATTATTTCTTTACAGTCTTTCATATTCAAAACAATTGAACAATCTTTCCTTCCTCTTCCAGCTGATACAAATTTACCATCTGCGTGGCAGCCTGTAAGGTCCAATCCGTAAAAGCGAAGTCGGCCAATTCATATTGCATCAGAACCGGATGAAAACCAACAGGCAAACGTTCGAAATACACAAAACTACCTCGATTCACTATGCCTTTCAGCGAAAACGAAAAACTGGCCTTTACCTGCTGTCCTTTCAATACTCCTTCTTTGATAAACAAGGATGAAACCCGGAAATCAGTTTCCGGTACAAAAGTTTTAAAAGCATATTCCCGGAACGAATCTCCGAACCAGGCCGGATATTCATTTTTACCCAAATAGGGAATATACTCGGCCCATCCTTCCCGGATATACTCGTACAACTTCCGGTGATCCGGATGCTCTTCCGACAACAAAAGATAGCAGCGATAGGCCGGACGAATCAGCATACTCTCTTCAACCAGCAGGTTACCATCCTGATTAGCATATCCGACCGTATTCGTATACTTGACTATCGTTTTCTGAAAATTCCCTTTCTCATGTCTCCCCTCCAAAGGTTCTATTCCCACCGGGAGGGCAGCCAACCGCTGGTAATATTCCGGCCATTCTCCTTTTTTCCGATAACCCCGCAAACCGATAATAGCCCCCAATATGCCTAACAGGGCGGGCTTATGTAACATATTATAGGTCAGCAACACCCCATCATTGTAATCGGGCTTTTTGAAGAAACCGAAATCAGCCTGTATATCAAATGAAATCAGTCGTTGATTATTCATAACCCGTTCAATTCAAGTTCGACCGTTCCTTCCGGCAGATGAATCACTTTTGTAATTCCCTTATTGTAAAACAATTCAATTTTTGAGATCTCATTTTTGATTTTTTCTTTGGACAATAAGGTACTCACTTTCGCAAAATCAATTTCCCGTTCTGCATTTACCTCTATCAAATCCACGAAAGAGGGTAATACCAGCTTCGACTCTTCTTTCAATTCCACCCACAACAAGGCCTCATTCTCCGTTCCTGCCTTGGAAGAGGAATCATAATATGTCACTCCGCAACGTAAAGCTTCTTTCAATTTGGCAATATCCTCCCCCGTTAATCTTCCATTATCGACAAATTCAGTCAGTTCGTCTAAATTACCGGGATTGACTGAAAAATGATGTACGTAATGGCCTTCCTGTAATTTAAATTGGGTTCCTAAAGTCGTTTGCATCGAATCCGTACTATTATCATTGGAGTTCCGGAAAGGCGAAGCAATCTGCTCTGAATAGATAATCCCTTCCACATATCGGTTCACCCCATGCGTCGGTTGTACAACACCATGAATAGACAAATTGGCCGTTTTACTGGCAAAAGTTCCGCCAAATAACCGTACATCCAGACAGCTCAACAAATTTCCCAGAATCACTTTACGCGCCTTGACCGCCTCTTTCTTATCCGCTTTCGGATAATCGCCGAAGAAACGGGCATAATTCTGGTCTAAATCCCGGGGCTGCATATCTCCATTCAGGCTTTTAAAATAAAATACCTTGTCTTCCGGATAATTTTTATCTATATAATTCCGAACGGTATATTTCAATGCTTTATCTGTTGCATATACCGACCCATCGGGCAAAGTACGGGGCTGATGTGAAAAGTCCGCATTATAATTGGAATTGACAGATTTGATTACCACACAACCAAACACTCTGTTTTTAAATGTATTACTCATAATGTTTTATTTTAAGTTAGTTTTCTTCATTTGTTTCTTCTGATTTATTAACGCTAAAAAGCAGATTATCCGAAAAAATCCCGGCCAGCATCATGGGCAGGTAGTCCCGCATATTCGCTTGGGTCTGATAGGCCATAACCGATGCAAACGGATGACGGAAATTGCCTGAAAAATTCTCATGCTTATAGGTATCGAAAAGCCGGGCAATCGCTTTATTCAATTCAGAGGCGTGCACCTGCTGCAAAAAAGGCTCCAGCCGTTTATAACTTTTGTCTGCCGTCTTACTCTTATGTAATAAATAGTAAATCACCTGTCCGGCTGCAAAAGCATATTGTTCGTCGTTTTCCAATATAGCCTCACCTTGCGATAAGGCAACCATAAACACTCTCTGTTCTTCCAATTTACTTGCCATAGTATCTGTATTTTTAAATTGTAAATCAAAACGTTCAGCCAAACTGAACCAAATGTTCATTTTAGACAAAATCCCCCAGCGTTGGGTATGCTGGTTTCCTTTTAATTCATCCAAACGGATATCCTCCAAAATACCGGTCAATAAAATATGATCGAACATAGGACGGGTAACAGCCTGTAATCTGGATTTATAGATATAATCATAAAAAGCTTGCCGATACTTCAATACCAATAAATAGTTATTTTCCGATTTACAGTATTTCGGTTCTAATTCATCGAAATATTTACGTTGTGTATCTCCGGCTTTCGTTCGTGTAATCAACGAGTTATTAAATATTTCGCGTAACACTTTTTCCTCCAACTCAAATACATGGCTTATTTTCTCCGTAAAACCGATCTGAAAATGATCTTTTACCATCCAACCTTCTTTATCCCCACTCTGCAAACGATAGCGGAAACGGGAAACAAAATCGAAATCACAAACCGTATCGCCATAGTAATACAATAAATAATAATCACCGATATCGTCCTGATGATTTTTATAAAGCTCCCGTATGATCTCCTGATAACCGATCCTCTTGCCATCCGCCAAATACCGGGAGAAAACCGCAAGCATTTCGGTCTGCAACTCTTCCCGGTAAACAAACAACGGCAAAGGACGGGGTAAAACATTCCGGCGCATGATTTCCTGAAAATCATGGAGATTTCCAGCCATCTCTCCGGTAATCCGCCCGGCAATATCGAAAACAGCCGACTGATGGGATAAAAAAGGCTTTTTAGTTGGAAATCCATTCAGGAAATCGCTGGTCCCATAGAGTTGATTTTCTACCGAAATATTGTATTCATTGGTATTGAATAATTTGTCCGACAAATATTTTTCATGAACCCGGCGATATTTTTCCATCTCCTCCTCCAAATAAAGAATAATGTACTCCTTATCCTTGACTTCATCAACCTCTGACTGAAAACAGGCAAATAAAGCATTCAGTTTCTCTTTGGAGTTGATAAAATGCTGAAAAACCCTTATTCTTTCTTTCTCGCTATCCTCTTCGACGTAGGATAAAGCATTAGCAAAATAAGTATCGATACGGTCGTAGATTTTAGTCTTATCTTTCGCATATTTTCCTCCTCCTTCCAGAGATTCCCGTTTCAAGGCAATGCAATAAGGAGAACAGGAATGCAGCCCCTTAGCCGGAAGATCGAAACATTTATTGGTATTCACACACCATCCCACCTGAGCCAGCTCAGCACAATGCTGTAAAAAAGGATAATCGAATTCTGTCGCTTTCCGGGTCAGACAAACCCGGTAGACAGACTGTTCGTCCATAAAATGAGTTCCCTCCTTTTCCTGGATTTTCAGCAAAACATGCAGTCCTTCTTTAGGCTTCAGCCCCGCCTGCTTTAACTCAGCAGGCAAACTATTCATAAAGTTATTAATTTCCTGAAGCATATTATTGTTTTATTTTCATTCTGTAAAAATCTACTTAGGTCAATTAAAATAAGTACCTACGGTATCCCGATGGACATCGGCGGGTTATTTCAATTCTATCCCACTACTATTACAAATTCACCCAAAACAACCTGGATACCCAAACAAGGAGTTAAAAGTTTTGTTTTCCCGTTTACAACAGAATAAAAACTCAAACACCACACACACTAAACTTATTATCACTGTTTCAACACTTCCACACAACCGAATCCCTGGCTGTTCAATCGTCCGAAACCACCTTCGTAACCCAGACGCAATAATTCCGGCTGTCCTTCCAGCTCAAAGCGGAAAGTATATCCTTTCATTCTGGTTTCCTCCGGAGTACCTACCTTCAGCACAATTGTTTTAGGCTTGGGCTCAGACAACAAATGCAAGCGGGTCAGAGGCCAGGACGGATCGGGTTCCTGTCCATAAAACACCCTGTATTTATCCAGCAGATTCAAATGCAACAATTCTGCAAACTTCGGATTCCCCGGTGAAAGATGTATCGCTTTCCGGGTTTCCGGTAATTGCTCTTCAATAAACATAGGCGATAGAGTTTTAAAAAACATCCGGGAAGTGAATTCCGGCTCAGCCTGCCGCTCTAAGTTAAAGACTTCAAAGCGGACCCTCGATTTCCGGTCACCAACCTCCAATTGCCTGTTCTTAAACAGACCCATTACAAAAGCATCAATTGCTTCTATCGGATAAAAAGACACAATCAACTGGGCCGTATCCGCCAAAACAAAAATCCGATCCCCCTCGATTCTGAAACACGGAAAATAGAAATTCGAAAAGGTAAATAATTTAAATGC
>OGQH01002509.1_pt1 | contig 12483 bp, 9 predicted proteins | sample 1553181 | NCBI WGS metagenome assembly OGQH01 (sample SAMEA2579946, study PRJEB22360) | human gut metagenome | biome: human gut; feature: human-associated habitat; material: faeces | place: Denmark | collected 2008/2010 | reverse complement strand
CTGTCGGTGATCTCGGCGATAGCCACCAGCCATTCGGCCTTGCCGAGCGGCGACTCTTCGAGGTACTCGCCGATGTAACAGAACGGAATGCCCATTTCGAGCAGTTTCGACTCCATGCCGCTTGCGCCGCTCACGCCGAACAACAGCACCAGATCGGGCCGTTGTGCGAGCAGCAGTTCGTAGTCGATATTTCCGTCGAAGCCGATGTCCGCCACGGCTTCGGGGTGTGTCGTTACATATTTATTCGAAATATAGTTTCTTCCCGAAACTCCTACCACCCGGTCGACCTGTCCCAACGCATCGAGCATCGCCACATAAGTAGAGGAGAGGCAAACGATGCGCCTCGCTCCCGCTTTCACGACCTGTCCGGTGAAACCTGCCGGAATCTTTTCTCCGTTGCGGACGATGAAGAGCGTTGTTTCGGTGTTCTCGGCGCCTTGCCACGGATTGAATACTTTGAGAAGCGTACTTTGCCGGCCTTCAGCACCGACGATCTCGAAGCCCGAGGCATAGGACGGTTTGTAGAGGGTTTCCGTATAGGCGTCTATTCCTGTCGTGTTCGATGCGCAGGAGATAAGGAAGGTAGCCGCGCTAAGCAGGATGAAATAGACTGTTTTTTTCATAAGAATCCGTTAAAAAGTCTGTTTGCAGAAACCGGATGTATGGTTGTATGGCAGACAACGCATACTACTAACCTCTGTGATTCTCCAGTTTCTGCAAACAGACTATCAAAAAAATGGCGGCAGGATTAATTACAGGAAGGTTTGCAATGGTTCACCGCGATTAAAAGGCCCCGCCGCCGTGTCAAATATTATTGCGCAATTGTTTCGATCTCTTTTCCCGCCAAGTGCAGGTCGATAGCGCAGTTGAACAACACGCAGGCCGGACCATAGCCGTAGCCCAGATCCTGCAAGGTGGCGTTCTGGATCTTCACGAAATCGATGCCCGGCAAATTAACTTTGTTCCCTTCTTTGTCGCGAGCCCAGCCGATGTCGAACGACGATCCAGTCTCATCCGTGGGGTCGCTGTTGCAGACATAGCCGTAGTCGTACCAGCGGGAAGCTTGAGTTGGCCAGCCGTTCGTCAGATCTTCCGGGGCCTTGGCCAGAGGCGGCAGCATCGTGCAACCCGTATATGTCAGTGCGGTGCCCTCGGCCGATTCCATCAACCATGCGGGCCAGACCGAGAATGTCCCCCATGGAGCCTTGGCATAACAATAGGTTCCGGTTTCCGATTCGTTGATTGCATAGGAGACCCATTCTACCATTCCATCGGACGGGGTGACATTGTCGGGACGGGTATAAACCATTTTCAGGTTGCGTCGTTCGCCGGTCTTGCCGTATTCGCTGCCAGCCAGTTCGTACCATTCATCGTCGGCCTTGCCGTTGCCGTTCGCGTCAGACGAAACATAGACAACCCCTTGTGCAGGATAAGCGCCTTTGGTGGCATATGAACCGATGCGGAAGTCGCGCAGACCATTGACATTCATCACTGTATGGTCGAATCTGAATACGATGCTGCCGCCGAACGAACCGAGATTCACTCCCAGATCGTTTTTGTCAAACGGCTTGTCGACGAGTTTTGTGTTGACGCTTGCCAATACCGTGGACGGCGTGTCGATGGTCGAGAATGCCAATCCCTTGCCGTTGGTAATCGCAGGATTATACTCCAAGACTTCCGAGATATAATACGAATAGGCCGTAGCCTCGGTCGTTACGGTGACGGTGGCGCTCTTGGTCTCGGTGATGCCGCTGTCGTCGGAGATTGTCAGCGAAATCGTGTAGTCGCCCGTTTCCAGTTGGATGAACGAAAGCGTCTTGTCGGTTCCGGCTTCGGCAGCTTCCGCGTCGTTAGGGCCCTTCACCGTCCATTTGTAGACGGGGTTTTGGTCGAAGCCTGTGATCGTCGGTTCGATCACGAGCACCTTGCAGCGGTCGGTCGAATAAGTCGCGTCGAACGACATCGAATTGGAGAATCCTGCCTGATTGATCGTGATTTCGAGCGTTTTGTCGCTTTCGTCCTGTTTGAGAACCACTTTGCCCGGTTCGCGGGCCTCGGTCGAACTGTTCTTGGCGACCGTGATGACCAGCGCAGTCTGTTCGAGTTCGGCCGGAGCCCATTCGGGAGATGAGACCACTTCGTAGGCTACTGCGCTCGTTCCGGCCTGAGCCGTTTTGGTTGAGGTGACCAGGATGGTGTAGGTCTTGCCGTCGGCCGGGGCGCTGATGGGGTTGTCTTCGGCCTTCACCGAGAATTCATAGGTCGTCTTCGACGTGTTGCCGTCGTCGTTCTCGTCTTTACATGCGGTAAAGAGTACGCCTGCGGCCGCAATGGCCAGCAAACTCCGGAAAGTAAATTTCTTCATCGTTTTATAAATTAAAGGTGTGTTGAGTTATTCGTCTTTAGCACAGCGGACGGAATATCCGTCGCTGCGATAGCCCCTGTCTCTTTTTATGCTGGGACGTTGGTCGTAGGGAATGATGTAAATGGAGAGCTGGTAGGTATCCTGAGTCCAGATACCTGTATTGAATCCCGAATTCTTCAGGCATCCGCCACCGACGCGGTAACGGAATCCGGCATAGGGAAAGACCCCTAGTGGCGAATAGTCGGTCGTGGCCTTGTCGAGTCCGTTCCATGCGAACAGTCCGTTCTTGTCCGCCGGGACACACCACCCTTCGGGACAGGGATCGAACGGCGTTTTGCCCCGAGCACCGTACCACAACGTGTCGCACGCTTCGACTTTCAGGGGCTCCTTGCTGGGGAACCAGTCGTCGGCTAACAGGAAATGCATCGGCGAAAATATTGATTTGGCAAAGTTCGTCCGGGTCAGGTCTTCGCTGGTTCTGATCGTGCGGATACCCGTGCCTCCCGATTGCGACCCCTCGGTCAGCAGCGTTCCTGCAGCGTCGTAGATGGGTTTGCTATCGAAACGGTTGTAGTCGGTCTGATTCGTTCCGCGGAGTATGCGGTCGCCGGGGAAGGGATCCTTGCGTCCCCATTGATACAGCAGTCCGCAGGCGGCCAGCGAGTCGGCCGGTGTATTCTCGATGAGCGCTTTGTTGATCACGGCGCCGAGATTACGGTCCATGAAGGTATAATCCGTTACCCCGTCGCCGTTGTTGTCCCATGTGTAGATCTTTCCGAAGGCCACCAGTTCCGCATTGGGATCGTAGCGTGTCACCCAGATATGCCAGCTCCAGCGTATTTCGCCACCGATGCGGAGGCCGATTAGGGCGTTGCCTACCTTGTCGGCCGTCGATACGACGATCGAACCGTCCTCGGCGGTCTGTCCCGGGATCAGTCCGACGTTGGTGATCAGTCCGGGGGCATCCTGCCAGAGCAGAACAGGTTCGGGTGTCATCCCTGTGAAATCGCTCTTGCCCAGCCATTCAGCATAGAGATCCCATATGGCATAGGCTTTCAGCACCGGGATGTCGACCGACTCGCCGGGCTTGACCATAAAGCAGTTGGGAGTGTACGATGCTTCGAGGTATTTTTCGTTAACATCGGGTTGGGGTTCCGGCTCGGGTTCCGGCTCCGGTTGGGGATCGGGATATTCGTTGGGATTGTCGTCGTTGTGGTAAGAGCATGACGAGCTACATATCACGCTAGCAAGAAGTAACAATGTGAAAAATAAAAACGTTTTTTTCATAGTCATGCATCTTTTACACAGCGTATTGATTGTCCGTCGCTGCGGCAACTGACGTCGGATTTGATGATCGGTCGTTTTTCCGAAGGTGAGATGTAGATGGAGAGTTCATAGGCATTGCCAATACCGGTCGGTGGAGTTCCCGACCAGATACTGGCTCCGAATCCTGAGTTTTTCAGACAGCCACCGCCTGCCCGATAGCGGAATCCGGCATAGGGGAATACTCCCAGTGCCGAGTAGTCGGTTGTGGCGTTTTCGAGCCCGTTCCAGATGAACTTGTCATTCTTGTTCGCTGGGACTCGCCACCCCTCGGGGCAGGGATCGAATGGCGTTTTGCCCCGTGTGCCGCACCACAGCGTGTCGCATTTTTTGATTTCTGCGGGTTTACTGCTGCAATACCAATCGCTGTACCCTTCGGCGCCGAGCAGAACGGTCATCGGTTCAAGAATGGATTTGGCGAGCCCCGTCCGCGTGAGATCCGTATCCGTCTTAACGGAGCGGATACCCGTACCTCCAGTGGCACTTCCTTCGGTAAGCAACGTTCCCGAAGTGTCGTAGATCGGTTTGCTTTCGAAATAGTTGTAATCGGTACTGTTGGAACGGCGAAAGTCGTGGTCTCCGGGGAAAGGATCCTTGCGCCCCCATTGGTACATCAGTCCGCAAGCGGCCAATGAGTCAGCGGCAGTATTTTCTATGATCGCCTTGTCGATCGTGGCTCCGAGGTTGCGATCCATAAAAGTATAATCTACAACTCCGTCGCCGTTATTGTCCCATGTGTAGATTTTGCCGTAAGCTACCAATTCCGCATCCGGATCGTAGCGTGTCACCCAAACATGCCAGCTCCAGCGGATTGCACCGCCGATGCGGATGCCGATTACTGCATTGCCCACCTTGTCGGCCGTCGATACGGCGATGGAACCCTCTTCGGCTTGTTGTCCAGGAATCAGTCCGACGTTCGTGATCAAACCCGGCAGATCCTGCCAAAGCAGAACCGGTTCGGGTGTCAGTCCCATGAGATCAGTTTCACCCAGCCATTCGGCGTAGAGGTTCCACATGGCAAAGGCTTTCAGTATCGGGATGTCGACCGACTGTCCCGGCTTGACCATAAAACAGTTAGAGGTATACGCAGCTTCGAGGTATTTTTGGTTAATGTCGGGTCCGGGCTCCGGTTCGGGTTCCGGCTCCGGTTGGGGATCGGGGTATTCGTTGGGGTTGTCGTCGTTGTGGTAGGAGCAGGCGACATTCCCGACGCTCAGCGTCAGCAGCAACGCAGGCAGCAACAGCAGTTTTTTCATTTTCATAGTGTGAAATCTCTATTTTATTGGTGTTGGTCGGGCCGCACGTAGATATGCATGTCGCGGGCCATGAAAATTTCAGTGGAGGTCTCGCCGATCCAGCCGCAGTACTGGTTTAGGGCGGTGTAGACGCGGATAAAGTCGACCCCCGGCAGGTGCACCGGTTCGCGGGTCTCGGGATCCACGGCCCATCCGATGTCGAAGCCGTTGTAATAGTTGCCGTTTTCGTCCTTGGCCTCGTTGGGATAGTTGTCTGCATAGGCGCCGTATTTGAACATGTATTGCAGGTAATAGGAGCCGTTGCCTGAGACATCCACGGCGTTCTTGGGCAGCAGCGTGCCTCGGAACGTCATTTCGTCGGCGTCGATCCACTTAGGATAGTAGTCCTGGTCGTGGAACTTGTTTTTGTAGACATAGTCGGTTTGTCCTCGATTATCCTCCCATTTGATGTAGGTCATATCGGTCAGGGCGCTGTCGTTTCCTTCGCCGGGCGTCGGGACATGGTCGGGGGCGGGACGATGATAGGTGATCTCATAACCGTAGGTAGCCGCCTCATCCGTGTACCACGGATTCTTGTCGATCTCGTACCACTTGTCGTCAGGCTTGCCGTTTTGGTTCTCGTCGAACATGACCATGATGATACCCGGTTCCGAACTGCCTCCGTCGACGCCCGGATGAGCTGCGCTGTTGAACGAGTTGCCGTCGATGCGGATGTCGTATTCGCCCGGAACGTTTACGACCGTATGGTCGAATCCGAACGTGATGTAACCGCCGTATGCGCCGAGAGAAACACCGCTCTGCATCTTTCCGGCGATGGCCTCCTCGGCCTTCTGCCGCATGGTCTCCGCCGTGTCGCCCTCCCGATATTCGGGCATCGCGTTCACGAACTGTCCCGGAGCCGGGCAGTATTCGTAGACCGTAGATATGTAGGGACTGTACTCTACCTCCTCTTCGACCACGTAAAAGGTCATCCGGTGCACGATCGGATTGACGGGGTCGAAGATTTGGAACGTTACGTCATAGGTGCCCGGGTATTGCATCAGGAAGATGTAGTCCTTCTCTTCCGAGAGCAGCGAATCGGCTCCCGAGGCGGTCTTAACCGTCCAGCGGTAACTTTCGCCCGTGAAGGCGGGTTTGAGATCGACGGTCTGCATGCGGGCGACCTTGTAAAGGTCGTCCAGCCCGAGGCTCACATAGGGGATGCCGTCGTTTTCACAGCCGCCGAGCGCGAGGGCCGACAGCAGGATGGCGAATATCTTTTTCATTGCCGAGTCTGTTTGCGTTCGAGAAAAACCATGTGTGCGGGGATATCGCCCGTGCGGACACTCCATTTGTGGACGCCTTCGCGCGAATAACAGTGCAATACGCCGCTCGAAACGTAGTTCTTGGCGTCGGTGACATAGATGTCGCCGTTTCGGGGGTGGATGGCAATGCCGTAGGGAATCACGATATCGAGCTCTGTGCCGTCGGTGATGAATTTGCGCGATACGACACGCTTTTTCTTGACGTCGATGATGGCGTAGGTTACCGTGTTTTTCGAGGTCTGGTTGCTGTACTCGACACTGTAGACATAAAGGGAATCCCCGGAGATGATCATGTTCGAAGCCGGAATGTTCATCGCCTCGGCCACCTGGTAACGTCCGCCGTTGGGTTCCAGCCGGTAGAGGTTCGACGGAACGTCGTCGTAGTTGCCCCGCGAGGAGACCCACAGGTTGCCGTAGGCGTCGGCTTTGATGCGGCTGAGGTTGATCGCTACGTCGATCTTGTACATTTGGCGCATGGTTTCCAGTTCGATGACCGAGACCGTCGAGTCGTAGTTCGGGGCGCGGTAACCGCCCGAATTGGCGACGTAGGCGCGTCCGCCGATGATGGCCAGTTCATCGGGCTGGTAACCCACGGTCACCTGGCCGACGATCTTATAGGTGTCGAGATCCACCTTGAAGACCGCGCCCTTTTGGGCGTTGGGATCCATCGCCACGGGCCCGACATACGCGCTAACGTAGGCATATTTGCCCTTGAACCGGATGTAGCGGCAGTTTGGAATGTCGATCTGCGTGATGCGCCGCGCCGTGTAGGCGTCCATCACCTCGACCTTGTGCGAACAATTGATGACGGCGAACAGCCGTCCGTCGTAAACCTGGATGTCGTTGCCCACGTCGCCCAATTCCTTGACGACATTGGGATTTTTTTCTGCATAGATACCCCGGGCATAGACCGCCGTACGGTAGTCGAGGTAGTCGATGTCCGCCTTGTTGCTGCCCATGTTGCCTTCGTTCAGGAGATACATGCCGATCGGATCGGCGTCGGGATCCTCCCCGAACGGCAACACCTCATACTCGGTGGGGTTCACCAGTTCGATCTTCCGGCAGCCGGCGGCGAGGCAGCAGCCGGCCAAAACGATGAAGAGATACCTTTTCATGGCTCGCGGAGGTTAGAGATCGACGCTGACGACGAACCGGAAGTTGGTCTTCGGCATCGGATAGTTGAGCACCACGTCGTAATCCTGTCCGAAAAGATTGTTAACCTCGGCCGTGGCCTTGAGGGTTCGGGTGCGGATCTTGAAAGTCTTTTGCAGCGAGAGGTCGCTCGTGTACCACGGCTGGGTGTGGTTGCGCGGGATGTTCTCCTGCTGGTTGTAGCGCTGGCCCGTGTAGATGAAGCTGTAATTGAGCCCCCACCCCTTGTAGAACAGCGCGAGGATGGCCGAGCCGCTGTGCCAGGGGATGTAGGGAATCTGGTCACGGTAGTAGGTGTCGGCCGGGTCGGTGATGTCGATGGCCTTCTGATAGGTGTACTGGAACTTGGTCGTCACCTCCAGCTTGCCGAGCGTGAACAGGGCGTTCAGCACGGCGTCCACGCCCTTGATCTCCACTTCGCCCAGATTGAGCATCGTCCAGCGGAACTGCTGTCCCTTGGGATAGGCGATGATTTTATCTGTGATTTTGTTGTAGTAGGCGTCGACCGAAACGTCGAGCATCCGCATGAAAGGCGATTTCTCAAAATTGCGCGTGTATTTCAGGCCGACGTTGAATTGTTCGGCATATTCGGGCTTGAGGAAGGCGTTGCCCATGTCCGTATAGTAGAGGTCGTTGAAGGTCGGCATACGGAACATCCGTTTGTAGAAGGCGCGTACAGAGAGGTCGTGGTTTTTCAGCACTTTGAACGATCCGAAGAACGCCGGGGTAGCCACAGCCTTGTCTGGCCGGGCTTCGAAGCGCTCGACCTTTTCGTGGACAAAGTAACCCAGCACGCTGGCCTGCATCTTCAACCGTCCCCATTCAAATGCCGTGGCCAATGCGGCCATATGGGTATAGCGCGTCGGAAAGGGGAAGGTGCCATCGCTTTCTGTGGGCATGTAAAAAGTGGCGTCGAGCGTATTCCATTGGAAGTCATAGGCCAGCGACACCTCCCAGTGTTCGAAGATGTTGTAGAGATTAGCGCACGAGAAATAGAACTCCTTCTGCTTGTAGGTGTTCTTGGTTTGGATCAACTTGGCGTCTTGATTCTCGTAATGGGTGTAGTCGGCGGCGTACTTGGTGTTGAACAGCGTGCGGAATTTCTTCGACCAGCGGTTGGTCAGCGTTCCCTGGATGAACGAGTTGGTGTCCCACAGCCGCTCACCATGGCGAAAGACGTTGTTGACGATGGCTCCCGGGATGCCGCGTTCGGAGTTGTAGGTGTAGGCCCGCACGGTCCATTGTCCGTCGGCCATCTTGCCGTGGAGTCCGGCCTCCATGCGCGTAGCGTTGATGTCGCCGTTCTGTCGGTAGGCCGTTGTGTCGTAGGCGATCTCGCCCAGCGTGTTGCGGCGGCGGTAGCGGAATTTGTACCGGCCGGTGGCATTGATCCACTCGCCGCTGAACGACGAGCTGACGGCGTCGGAGATCTTATACTCGTAGCGCATCGAGGGATTGATGAGCCCGAATGAACCGGTCTTCATCGTGGCCTTGAAATTAGCCCGTTTGCCCTCCTCGAAGCGGGGACGCCGCGTAGTGATGTAGATGGTTCCCGAGGCTCCGAAATCCTTGGCCGACTGGAAAATGTCACTCTTCTGTCCGTTATAGAGCGATATTTCCTCCACGTCGTCCAGCGAGAAGCGCCCCAGATCGACCTGCCCGTTCTGGGCGTTACCCAACTGGATTCCGTCGTAGAAGACCGCCATGTGGTTGGTGCCCATCGAGCGGATGTTGACGGTTTTCAGACCGCCTACGCCGCCGTAGTCTTTGAGTTGCACGCCGGCAAAATAGCGGATGGCGTCGGCCACCGAAAAACTGTTCAGCCGTTGCAGATCGACGTCTTTGAGGACCTGTGCGGGGATGACTTCGCGGTATTTGGGGATGACGGGGGTGCCGACGATGACGACCTCGTTGATGTTCTGGATACTGTCCAGTTTTCCGACGTAACGCCAGTTCGTGGTGGAATCGGCTTTATCGGATGCCTGAACTGCTGTGGAAATTCCCCCCCCCCGCAATAAATGCGAGACATAGGATCGAAAGGTAGAATTGCTTCATTATGCGCTTGGTATCAATAGTTTGTTCGGTAACCATTGATTCCACAGCCGTAATGCAACGAAACAAAATGGAAAAGTGCTTTACATGCATTATCAATTCACGCCCATTCTCCGCAGGCTGCGAAACCAATCTGTCATGCAAGGCAGGTCTTCTGACTTATTCCGGTTACGACGCCTTCCCGGTTTTCACCAGTGGCTGAGATTGTCGATCCCTCATGTGCCCGTTTCTGGGCAGGAACTTACAGCAGCGGGAACTGTTGCCGACTTTCACGGCATTCCCTTTTAATCGGTCGGAGGCTATATGGCCTTCTTTCCGAACCTTTGCGTGGCAAAGATACAAAATTTACCAGTAATAAAAAATGTTTTTATTTTTTATTAGTCTGTGTCGTTTTATATTGGTCGTTCTGTTTATACCAATATGTAGCTTCGCCCCGCCATTCGTTCCGATCTCTATATAAATACCCGGTTGCCAATATTGTCAGAATTGATAATACGGTTATAAATACGATCGTTCTCAGAACGATAGGTGGTTGTTTGAGATAGTGTATCTGGGTTTTCATTTCCCATAATGTATTGTTGGCGAGCTTTTCGAATTTCGTCGTATCAACTTCCTTCTTGAATTCAGATAAAGACTTTTTGAAATTTAGAATTTCGGTAATTATTGTTCGATTCTCCTTGTCGATCACCTCCAGTCTGCCCGCCAACTGCGCCAGCAGCGTGTTATATCTGTCGGTAAATTCCCGCTCCTGCTCGGTTTTTACTCCGGACAAGTCCGTATGCCGTTGCAGGCGTTCGAGCAGCTGTGCGATCTGCCCCTGCGAGAGCTCTGCGGCCTCTATCAGTCGTTCGATCCGTTCCAGCTGGACATTATCCAAACCTGCGTTTCCTGCGCCGCCTGCTTTGGCGTTTTTGATGGCTTTGACAAGCGTATCCTTGAGGTCTTCATACATCTCAATCGAGAGGTCGATCTTATTTTCGTTGTTCATGATTTTCCGGTTTTAAGGTTATATTTTCATTTTGGCTCTTCTTTTCTGTTCTTCCATCCTGCGGCGGTGCTCCATCGCAGCGATGGCCATCGCCTCGGCCGCGGCGTTGAGCAGTGCCGTGATTCGTGCTATATGCTCTTCGGGACTTTCTCCCGGCTTGCGCTGCAACTGTGCGGCGGACACTCCGACGGGCGAACCGGCCGGCGGCAGCGGAATCCCGCCTGCTTTTCCGAGGTTTACCGATGATGGCTCTTCGTGCGTGCCGCCGCTATCCATACCGCCGAACAACCCGGCAAATGCCGAACGGTAATTACCTGCTGCCGCCGAGAGGTTCCCGAAGAGCGTTGCCCGGTGTTGGGTCTGCTGTTGAATATGGTTGAACCGGTTGTCGAGTTTCGTAAAGCTGAATGCCCTGTCGATCTTCGATCCGGAGAACTCGAAGCCGTTTTTCGAGAAGAGGATACCCTGCTTGCGGTCGGTATTTCCGCAATACTTGTAACGGACGCCGATGTCCTGTTCCTTTAATTTGCCTTCCAGTTCGTTCCAACTTTTGCTCTTGGGCAGACAGCCTTTGATCGCATCGTGGATTTCGTATCTGGTTTTGTCGGGTTCGCGCAACCGCTCCCGCCGTACGTCGTCCTTTCCCGGTGCGAGATACAATCCGTACTTCTCGGTCAGCTCCCGGCAGACCTTGGCGTTGCGGATCTTGATGTTCCTGTCCGATATGGTCTGCCCGTTGTTCCCGACCCGGTTGTAGACCAGATGGCAGTGCGGATGGGGCTGGTCGAGATGGCGCACCAATAGATACTGCGTATCGGTGATGCCCATCTTTTGCATATACTCCTTTGCGATCTGCGTCATCAGGGCGTCGGTCATCCGCGGGGCGTCTTTGGGTGAGAAAGACAAGGAGATATGGCCGACATTGTTTTTCAGCCGTGGGTTCAATAAGGTCTGGTCTTTGAAGTCCTGCACCATGTCCTTCACTTCCGGAGGCATAATGCCTTCGGCTTCCAAGATCCGGGATTCTTCTTTCATCACATAACCCACCGTCCCCGAAAAGGACGAAGCGGATATTACCTTACCGACCATCGCATATCTGCTTCAGGAGTTTTTCGATAGCCGTGACGATCGCCGCATGCCGTGCCCTGACAGCCGCCAGACCTTTGGCATTGGCCAGCCGGGTCAGCTGGTTCAGATTCCGGGCGACGCCTTTCAGTTGGGCCATGAAATCCAGTTGTTCGCGGGTGATCCGTGCTCTTACCGTTCCTCGGTCGATCAGTTGGCGCAGAACCTCGGCAGGCGGTTGCCCGGCCTCGCGGCAGAGGGCCGAAAAGCGGAGTTTCCGTTCGGGGCTGAGCCGTGTGCTGACGACGTATTTGCGGATGTGACCGATGCCGACTTTCGGGCGCCCGCCTTGTTTGCCATATGTTTTTTTCGGTGTTTCCATGATAAGTGGTTAAGCATTTTTTGTTCAGACCAGCGGGATTTTACGCCGACCAGCGGGGAAGGCGCAGTTTTCGTCTACGAAAACACAACCTTGCCTTCCTTAAATCTTTACCCCTTTCCGACGCGGAGGTTCAATCGTCGCTGTTTCTGCTTTCGAGGGTTGCAGATCATTCCGACAAGAGTGATCTTGCTTATCGGATATAGTTTTCGTGGTCTTAGGTCGGTCTTTTATGCGGGCGATCAGATAGTCGTTTACGTCCTTGTGCCCGCTGTAAAAATGCCTTTGGTCGATTACCTCGCTGCGGGGGCAAAGACGGATCAGATCGGAGGTCGTTTTACGCCCGGCTTCGTCGTTGTCAAAGAAGGCGTGAATCACCGGATGCCGGGAGAGAAACGGGATGGCTTTGGGCAGGTTGACGACCGAGTTCAGAACCGCGGCGTCGATGCGCAGTCGTTCGGGGTGTTTCAGCGAGAGATAAGCGAGGAAATCCATAAATCCTTCGAAGGCGATTACCGTATCGGAACGGTTGTCGATGGTGGTGATATGTTTGGGCGAGGAGCCGCCTTTGAACCGTGCGGAGCGGAGCTCCCACCCTC
>OGQH01002507.1_pt1 | contig 12495 bp, 10 predicted proteins | sample 1553181 | NCBI WGS metagenome assembly OGQH01 (sample SAMEA2579946, study PRJEB22360) | human gut metagenome | biome: human gut; feature: human-associated habitat; material: faeces | place: Denmark | collected 2008/2010 | reverse complement strand
CTGATACCTCGTTTAGATTTATTAATACCTCGTTTAGACTTTATATCTGTTTTTCCCTTTACAGTTAGCTACAACTAATTATAATGAAAGAGTTGATGTATGTCAAACCGTTTTTAAGCAAAAAGAGGTGTATATTTGAAGTCAATGCGCAGTTTATATAAAAAACTATTTCATTATGTCCCAGATAAAAGAATTTTGGCATATTTCTCCATGGCACTATCTGCCGCTGCCGTCTGCTCATATATGGGAGCATATTGGTTTCTGTGGCAGTCCATTGTGTCTATTCTGGTTATTCCCGTATATGAGAAGGCTATGTATGACGCAATTATTGTAGTCATACTTATGATTTTACGAGGCATTCTCAACATTGCATCGGCAACGTGTTCCCACTACTTAGGCTTCCGGCTTGAAACAAACTTAAGGAAAAATGGGCTTCATAAATTATTGGATGCCTCTTCTTCCTTTTTTGACCATAACAGCTCTGGAGAGATTCGAAAAATTATTGATGATAACGCAGCAGAAACACACAAAACAGTGGCCCATTTGATTCCGGACAACGTCACTGCTGTTATGACGCCGGTGTTAATGTTTGTGCTGATGTTTGCAATAGACTATCGCCTTGGTATTCTCCTGATCCTTACAACTGTGATTGGTGTTCTTCAGTACCGTAAAATGTCCGGTGGTACTGAATTTCTGTCTGGCTATTCAGCGGCGCTTCAAAAAATGAGTGCGGCAACAGTAGAATATGTCAGAGGAATGCAGATCATAAAAATCTTCGGTGTAACCGTACAGTATTACAAAACTCTGATTAACTCGATCAAAGAGTACAAACAGTACGTCTATCAGTATAGCCTCAGCTGTAAGAATCCCTACGTCGGATTCCAGGTTCTGTTCAACGTGTTTTATGCTTTTGCTGTACCAGCCGCAGTTGTATTCATCAGCTATGGAGAACCTGCTATGCTAATCCTGGCAAAGATTGTTTTCTTTGCTGTGTTCTCCGGAGCTGTATTTACTTCTTTCACATCGATCATGTTTACGGGGCAGGATAACTTTGGCGCACAAAATACGCTGAATCAGCTTGATGAGCTGACTACTTCTATGGATCAGGCAAAGCTTCCACATGGAAACGAAGAGACCTTCCAAGATTTCAATATTGAATTTCGTCATGTTGACTTTAAGTATGATGACAATTTCGTGCTGAAGGATTTCAGCCTGACACTTCATCAGAATAAAACTTATGCGCTCATCGGGTCTTCCGGGGGAGGAAAATCTACCATTGCAAAGCTGATTTCAGGTTTTTATCCTGTCGATGGCGGCGAAATTCTGATTGGTGGAAAGAACATTCAGAGTTATTCTGAAAAAGCTCTCATTCAGAACATCGCATTTGTTTTCCAGCGCAGTCAATTACTAAAGACCTCAATTTACGAAAATGTCCGAATCGGAAATCCTCAGGCAACACGGCAGCAGATTATGGATGCACTTGACGCAGCGAACTGCACATCCATCCTTGACAAATTCCCCCAGCGGGAGATGACCGTCATAGGGGCAAAGGGCGTATACCTTTCCGGTGGTGAGGTGCAAAGGATCGCCATTGCAAGGGCTATTCTAAAGAATGCGAATATCGTCATTATGGATGAGGCTTCTGCAGCTGCAGATCCGGAAAATGAATACGAGTTGCAGCAGGCTTTCCAAAAACTGATGAGGGGCAAAACAGTTATCATGATTGCACACAGGCTGTCCTCTATTCAGAATGTAGACCAGATCCTGTTTGTCCAGAATGGAAAAGTTGTGGAACAGGGAACCCACAATGAACTGATGGCCTGCAATGGACGTTATAAGGATTTTCAGGATGTATACTGCAAGGCAAATCAGTGGAGGTTGGCATGATGAAGACATATCTAAAAAGAGCCTTCCAGCTGAGTGATTCGGGTGTGAAGGGCCTTGCAAAATCAATCTGGTCATTCTTTCTCTATTATGTTTCTTTTGTACCGCCGATGATCTGTGTTTTTCTGTTTGCAGACAGGCTGTTGAATGGAAATACCGGGAAACCGGTGGTATATCTCCTGTTTATGCTGGCAGCGACCCTGGTGATGTACTTAGTTATTAACTATAACTATAAAACGACCTATGATGAAACCTACCAGGAATCTGCAAATTTAAGAATTGATCTGGCGGAACAGCTTTCCAAACTGCCCCTATCCTATTTTTCAAAGCACAATTTGTCTGACCTTGCTCAAACAATCATGGCAGATGTGGCTTCGATTGAGCATGCTTTTGCGAACGCAGTGGCTAATTCCATAGGGTTTGCAATTTACTTTTTGGTTATCAGCGTAGCCCTTCTGATCATGAATTGGAAATTAGGTCTCTGTGTATTGCTTCCCGTTCTTACTTCTGCTTCGGTTCTTTTCCTGACAAAGAAACTGCAGGTCAGAGATGTAAATAAACATTATGATAAGTTGAGAGATATTTCCGAAAGCTTTCAGAATGCAATCGAACTGAATCAGGAAATTAAAAGCTATGGGTTGAAAGAAAAAGTAGAAGCTCAAATGGACCAGCAGTTGGATGAGTCAGAAAATCTTCAATGGAAAGCTCAGATCATCCAGACGATTCCTGTTACAATCGGCCAGACTTTATCTATTCTTCCTATTGGAATCACGGCGACTGTTGGCCTTTCAATGCTCGCCTCCGGTCAGGTAAGTATCCTGATTCTTCTGGGCTATATTATTATGGCGGCGAAACTCAGCGGGGCCATGGGTGGTGTTTTGCTCTATCTGACGGAAATCTTTTATTTGGACGCAAGAATTGCCCGGATTGGTGAAATCAAGAATCATGAACTTCAGGGTGGAGAAAAGGCAGTCCTTTCAGATTTCAATGTAGAAATAAAGGATGTTTGTTTTTCCTACCAGAAAGACACCCAGGTGATTCGCCATGCATCCTTTACGGCGGAGCAAGGACAGGTAACCGCATTGGTCGGTCCCAGCGGCTGCGGAAAAACAACAATGCTTAAGCTCATCAGCAGACTATATGATGCAGATTCCGGTACCGTTCAGATCGGAGGAACCGACATACGAGAAATTCACACTGATAGCTTGTTCAAGTATGTTTCCATTGTTTTTCAGGAAGTCATTCTATTTAATACTTCTATTATGGAAAATATTCGCCTTGGGCGGCTGGATGCTTCTGACGAAGAAGTAATACGAGCTGCAAAACTGGCTGGTTGCAATGAGTTTGTCAACCGTCTGCCAGACACCTACCAGACAATAATCGGGGAAAATGGCGCCAAACTCTCCGGCGGAGAACGTCAGCGGCTGTCCATTGCCAGAGCAATCCTGAAGGATGCTCCAATTATCATTCTGGATGAGATTGCTGCATCGTTAGATGTGGAAACAGAAGTCCAGATACAGACTGGATTAAATCATTTGATTCAAGGCAAGACCGTGATTGTTATTTCACACAGACTGAAGTCTATTGAAAATGCAGATAAGATCGTCGTTATGAAAGCAGGTACGGTAGAAGCCTGTGGAAAACATGCTCATCTGCTGAAACAGTCGCCCACATATAGAAAGATGATTGAAAAGTCCAATCTGGCAGAGAAATTTAACTACTAAGCAGGTCACCCTTCAGATGCAGACCGCACTGAAGGGTAACATAAAGGCATTTGGTTAACTATGTCTAACTGATTTCTGATGTGAGGAGGTGCATTATTTGAAGAAATATATTGGAAAAAGGATCATTAGCTTCCTCATTGTGCTGGTAGGCGTCAGCATTCTAAGTTTTTTGTTGATTGCTTGGTCCGGAAAAGATCCTGCAGAAATTATTGCACACCGAGGCATATCCAATCCTACGCCGGAACAGATTGAGATGATTCGGGTGGAAATGGGATTGGATCAACCTCTCCCTGTGCGATATATTCAGTGGCTTTCCGGAATGTTTACAGGAGAACTTGGGACTTCTTTGACCACTCATCAACCGATTGTAAAGGATCTGCACAAGTATCTGGCTACGACCACATCTCTTGTAGGGATGGCCATTCTATGGATTATCGTGCTCACCGTTCCGATTAGTTTGCTCTGTGCCAGAAAGCGGAACCGCCTTTTCGATCAGGTTACCAGAGGCATTACTATCTGCGGTATTTGTGTGCCAACTTTCTGGCTGGGATTCCTTCTTCTACTGTTCTTTGCGATTCATCTGAAATGGTTCAGTGTCTTACCAAGTCCAGGTTGGAGGGGCTTTTTACTACCTTCATTTGCCCTGGCGGTTCCCAGTTCGTGTTCACTCATCCGAATTATGCGTTCCTCTCTTCTGGCTGAATTATCTTCTGATTATGTTCGGTTTGCAAAAGCCCGTGGACTATCTGCCAACAGAATTCTGGTATGCCACATTCTGCGAAATGCCTTACCGCCTGTTGTTACAATTTTCTTTCAGCAATTCGGCTTTCTAATTGCCGGAGGGGCGGTAATCGAAAGTGTTTTTTCAATCAAGGGAATCGGAACTTATCTGGTGGACAGTGTGATTGCAGCAGATACGATTGCAGTTTCTACCTGTATAGTCGTCATTGCAGCAATTTTTGTCGTCGCAAATTTCATGGCAGACATAATCAACCGTCTGCTTTGTCCATGGATGGTGAGGGAAGAAAATGATACATAAGCTACTCAAAAGGCCGCAGGCAATCATCGGTCTGTGCCTGATTGCTATTGTGATTGTAATTGCGATTGCAGCACCTGCTTTTTCGCCTCACGACCCTGAATTGGTGAATTTATCGCAAAAGTATGCTCAGCCTGACGCAGAATACCCTCTTGGAACAGATCAATTGGGCAGGTGTACCTTATCAAGGCTGCTGTATGGAGCCAGATATTCTATCGGAATCAGTTTACCTGTGCTGCTGATTTTGTCTGTGATTGGTCTGATTGTCGGTACTTTTAGCGCCTGTGCTGGAGAAAAAGCAGACCATTTCATTACTATACTCTGTGATGTGTTTATTGCTTTTCCTTCTCTTATCATTGCTATTGCTGTCATAGGAGTTCTGGGGAACGGACTCCAAAACATTGCCGTTTCTGTTGTGATAGCGACCTGGGCTTGGTTTGTTCGTATTGTCAGATCTTATTCCGTTCAAGAAATGGGTAAAGATTATATCCTGGCAGCCCGGATTTCTGGGTGCAATACAGGAAAGCTGGTCTTCAGACATCTGATTCCTAACATTCTGCCACAGTTTCTTGTGTATGTTTCCACTGGTGTCGCTTCTTCCATCATTATGGTTTCCAGCTTTGCTTTCCTCGGACTTGGCCTTCCCTCCGGCACACCGGAATGGGGTGCCATGTTAAATGATGCCAGGACAGCGCTTTACTCTCATCCGGAATTGCTAATCTATCCAGGCTTGTGCATCTTCGTAACGGCAGCAGGCTTCAATTTATTTGGAGAAGCACTCCGTGATATTCTGATGCCGGAGGAGGACAGCCTATGATGCCATCACTTATGATTGATCATTTAAGCATTAATCTTCGGTCAGGCACGGATAACTTGGTTTCTGAAATATCCTTTGCAATCAAAGAAGGAGAGTCTTTGATCTTGTTAGGCCAGTCAGGCAGCGGCAAAACAATGACCTGTAGTGCGGTGCTAAACTTATTGGACCCTAAAAAATTTAAGGTGTCGGGTTCCGTTTTCTTCGGCAAGACTGATCTTTTGAATTCGTCAGAAAAGCAGAGACGAGGAATATACGGAAACCAGATTGTCTATATCCCGCAAAATCCGATGACTGCATTGGACCCTTCTATGCGTATTGGCAGACAGATGGATGAAACGCTACGGCTTCATTCCGACAAATCCCGCCAGCAGCGTTACAACTATATTCTGCGGCTTCTGCATGATGTAGGCTTAGATGATCCTGACAGGGTATACAGAGCATACCCCCATATGCTTTCCGGAGGAATGCTTCAGCGTGTCATTATCGCAATGGCTATGATGCTTGATGCAAAATTCGTGCTTGCCGATGAGCCGACAACTGCTTTGGATGTGATTCACAGAAATGGAATCATAGATTTATTTTCGCAGATGAAAGCAAATGGAGTTGGGATTCTTATGGTAACTCATGATTTCGCAACAGCTCTTCAATTAGGTGGAAACATGTTGGTGATGAAAGAAGGAAAAATTATAGAATCCGGTGAAGTTCAATCTGTCTTCGATCATACCACAGAACCTTATACAAGGTCGCTGATTGAAGCTTACTCCCTTTCCTGTGCTTTCACGAAAGGGGCGGAATCATGATTAAAGTCAACAACCTATCAAAAGAATTTCACGAGCAAGGCACAAGCAACGAGCTTCTGGCCGTTGATCATGTAGATTTTACTATTCAGAATGGTTCATTTTGCGCTTTGGTAGGAGAAAGCGGATCTGGTAAAAGCACTTTGGCTCAGCTCATGTGCGGTCTTCTGGTTCAATCTTCTGGAGAGGTACTGTTTGAAGGAAAAAACATTTCCCTCTGCCGGGGCAAGCAAAAGCAGGTACTGCGATCTAAAATACAGCTGATTCTTCAGGATGGCAAGGGAGCAATGGATCCTCGCTTTACGGTATATCAAATCATTGCAGAGCCAATTCGCATTTTCAGAAAACTCAGCAAAAAGGAAGAAGAACGGGAAATCAATGATCTTCTTACCATGATGGAGCTTCCCGAAGAGATCAAGCTGCGAAAAGCTCATGAGCTATCCGGTGGACAACAAAAACGTGTATGTATTGCAAGAGCGTTAGCGGCTCAACCGGATGTGTTGATTTTTGATGAAGCAGTCAGTGGGCTGGATGTCCTGGTTCGTAAACATATTCTTGATTTGCTGAAGCGACTCCATCAGGAGCGAAAAATGACTTGCTTTTTCATTACCCATGACCTGGACGTTGCGCTATATCTTGCAGACCGTGTGATGGTGATGCGCTGCGGTAAGATTATCGAAGACCGTACATTTCACGGTTCGACAGACTGCTTTACACATCCGTATACCAAGCTTCTGCTGCATTCTATTGCTCCATATTTGGGTTAAACCATTCAATAAATACGTATACCCTGCTGAAAAGCATGATATAAAAATAAATAAAGGAGATTTTGTACATGAAACTGAAAAAACTTTTAGCTTTCGGACTCGCACTTGTGATGTGCCTTGCTATGGCTGCTTGCGGCACGAACCCTGACGAGAAAACCGATGCAGAGCCGGTCTCAATCACTGTCACCGAGAATTGGGACTTTTCTGTAGGCTTCTATCCTGTCATCACGCCTATGGTATCCAGCACTTATGGTGCCGGATTCTGGAGTCGTAATTTTTACAACACTCTGGTAAGCTACGATGATAACGGGAAGATCCAGGGCGAGTTGGCTAAAACCTGGGAAATCAGTGATGACGGCAAGACTTACACCTTCCATCTGCGTGATGGTGTCAAATTTTCTGACGGTACTCCTCTGACTTCCGAGGCAGTAAAGATGACCCTTGAAGCAGTAGTAACCCATCTGGGTCCCCAGAATGGTGCCTTCGGTAAGCTCACTACTTTGTTTGACAAGCTGGAAACCCCGGATGAAAAAACCTTTGTAATGACTTTGAAGACCCCTTATTACGCTGCTCTTGACAATCTGACCATGGCGCTGCCTCTTGGTATTGTGAATCCCGCAGCCTTTGAAGGCGGCGTAGAAAAGGCTTACGAGAATTGCGTGAGTGCAACTATGGGTACTGGTCCCTATATGTTTGACCGGGTCGAGGGAGATACCTATACCTTTATCCGCAATCCCTACTACTGGGGCGAAGCTCCTGAAGTGGACGAGTTCAAAGTCAAAGTGATTCCTGATAATGCTGCAAAAATTCTTGCTCTGCGCAACGGCGAAATCGATGCAATTCTCGGCTCCAGCAGACTTAGCGCAGAAGGCTACACGGAAATTTCCCAGGATGCCGCTTTCGGTCATGCCATGGATGACAGCACCAACCAAACTCGTTATCTGGGTATGAACCTGAATAAGGCTCCCTTTAATGATCCTCTTGTAAGGGAAGCAGTATCCTACGCTGTTAATCAGCAGGAGTTGGAAACCTCTGTTTTCGATGGTCTGGAGACTGCTGCCGAAACCCTCTTTACGAATGAAAAGCCCAACTGCGGTGTGGAGGTTAAGACCTATCCTACCGACATGGAAAAGGCAAAGCAGCTCATGAAGGAAGCCGGCTATGAGGATACCAATGATGACGGTATCCTGGAGAAGGACGGAACTTCTCTCGCCATTCATTTCAACTATTCTCAGAGCCTTGCAAGTGTTGACAATGCAGTTCTTTCTTTTGCAGCTTCTTTTAAAGAACTCGGCTTCGATGTTACTATTGATGCAGTAGACATGAACACCTGGTATGGAGCCTTGATGGCTGGCGAATATGATCTGACCTTCTACAATACTGCTGGCGGTTCCTTTGACCCTGCAACAGATATGAGCAATATGGCTCCTGGCGCTATGGGTGATCCGATCCTCTGCCAGTTCTCTGCTTTCTTTGAGAATCCTGAAATTTTCGCAGAATTGGACTCCACTTCTGATTCTCAGCGTGTGCAGGAAATCTATGGAATGATTCTGAATGGTATTGCAAATCAGAATCTTCTGGTGCCTGTAACCGGCACTCACGATCTGGCTCTGTGGAATACTGATAAGATAACTGGCTATGACTTCTACACAGATGCCAGCTACGTAGACATTGCATCTGTTCATGTGAAATAATGTCCAGCAGTGTGGCTGAGGCGGTTACAAAAGAAAGACTTCATTCTTCAGGAGAAGACTATCTAAAAGCCATATTTATTCTTGAAGCGCAACATGGTTCAGTTCGTTCAGTAGAGGTTGCTGAGTACATGAATGTATCTAAAGCGAGCGTTAATTATGCAGTTAGGCACACGCGAAATCAGGCATATTATTTTGAATAATCAGGTTGTCAACTCATCCAGGGCGCTCCATTCACTCAAACACACCGTGCCAAAATCACACAAAAATATTGCCATACATATGGTAGATCACATTAGAAGATTGGGCGTTTTCCCAGCTAACTACGCATTAGATTTAGGCGAATTTATTGACAGCAACGGTAATTCGTATATAGACATTGTAGAGTTAAATCCCATATCATGTTCTATGTGCTATGTAAATAATAGCATCTATGCTGATGTGGTTCCTGAGATTGGCGAATGTCAGCGCCAACTAATGATGGGTGCTGAGTTTTGCTACGATGCCATCGCAAATCCAAAGAATTACGATATGCTGAGAATATCCAATAAGAGTTATACTTATACTTCGGATAACCAATACGCTCTTTTATAGTTTGCATATCATAGAGGGTTTTAGAGCAATTCTGGAAGTGACGCTTGTTTCTTTCTCTGTGTTAAATCTCCGATAGAGTGAGTCCTTCTGGGAGGTTCATCATGAACCTCCCCTGGGTTCAGCAAAAGAGCGCAGCCTCCCCTTGGCGGAGAGGCTGCGCTTTTGCGCTTGTGTCACTGGATTGAGTAGAGATTGGAGGTACTGCTCCCGTTCTCTCGATAGCGGGGCAGTATCCTCAAGTATCCGGCAGCGCGGCTCTCTGGTGAGCAAGCCAGCTCCGTAGAGATCGTCCAGCGCCCGCTTGACTGTGGAGCGGGACAGCTTCATATCTGACGCAATCGTCTTGATACCGGGCCAGCATTTGCCCTCGGCATCTGAACGGTCACGCAGGTACATATAAACTGCCCTCGCTCTGGAGGGCAGTTCGGTGTCGGCATAAATTGTTCCGAAGTAACTCATAGATCCTCCTCACCATAGGTTTTCATTTGCTTTCCGCCCCTGCGCCGAGGCTTATCTACAGCAGGCTCATGAGCAATGCCGCCGCGTCCGGAAACGGCATAGGCTCCACGCATATCCGCATTTTCCGCCTTATTTGACTGCGGGAGGTTACGCTCCAGATCTTCACGGTTGGCATAGGCTACCGCACGATCTGCCCGCTCCGACACGATATAAGGCTTCTCGAAGGTGATACCCCATTCCAGGAAAAGCCGCAGGCGGGTACGCATGGGATGCTGTCCCGTCTTTTGGACAATAAAATTCCCCTTGGGAATGGACTTCAGCTCATCTGGCGTCAGTAGTGGACGCTCCATCATCTGCAGGCTTTGGCTTGGATCGTTCTTTCCCCTGCTCACCGATCCAGACAGAACAGTACGGTTTCCGAGTGCCTTGGACAACACCTCCGCCGTTTGACTATTTGGTGCGAAGCCACCGAAGATGGTGTCCTGGCAGTTGTCCTGAATAATTTCGCTTCCTTCTTTTCCGTAGTTCTTTTCAAGTTGCGCTAAGGACTGAATGATCGGCACCAGCGTCAGGCGGCGGGAACGGCCTGCGGAGAACAGCGGAAGGACATCGAAGGGCGGCATAGTGCCGAACTCATCACAATACAGTACCGCACGGTTTTGCAGCTTCCCTCCGTTTTCATCCGCCACAGCAAACAGTTCACGGCTTAGATTTTGAATCATCAAGCCCGCCATGAAGTTTTTGGTGGTGTCCTCCTCCGGAAGAATGAGAAATATGGCAGACTTTTCAGAAGCAAACTTCTCTGCATCGATGGCGCTATCGAAGCAAAGCACCTGCTCCAGTTCCGAGTCCAGAAATGCATTGAGACGAGAAAGTACCGTGGACATGACAGAGGCCATGGCCTGCTCCGCACTGTTGAGTGCAGCACCCGCAAACCATCTGGCCTTGTGATCAGGGGGCAGCTTGCCCATCAGGAGCTGGAAGTGACTCTTGCCCTTTACCTTGCTGGGCTCTAACAGGTCTTGCACCAGCTTGAAGACAGAGACGATGTGCCGTCGCTCCTGTGGATGCTCCTTATCCGGCGGCAGAAACTCCGCCAGCATCAGAATGACCGAAGTGAGCAACCCCTCCGCCGCATCATAGAAAAAGGCATTCTGTCCGCGGTTGCTGTCATCGCCATCGGGGTTGACAATGGTTTTGGCGAGAATCTTAGCGTACTTCTCCGCCTTAGCTCGAGCCGCCAAGTTTTTGGGATCTTTCCTTGCGATGTCCATGTAGCGGTTGACCAATGTCAGCAGGTTGTTGCCGTCTGAACGAGTGGGATTGCGCAGGTCGATAACAGATACATTGTAGCCGTAACAGTTTTTGGCAATCGTGCCGTAATTTCGAGCCAGGTCACCCTTGCTGTCCAGCGCCAGCCAGCTCATGCCGGAGGCACAGGCATATTCCAAATTGGGGTACAGGAAAAATGCGGTCTTGCCAATACCGCTGGCGCCGATCATAAGGCAGTGGATGTCATCGCTGTCCACCAGTGCGGCGAGCTCCTGTGGTTGCCCCTTGCAACCGAGGATCAATCCCTGCTCCGTGGGGAGATTCTGCCCTCTGCGCCACTCTCTGACCTTGAAGGGTACATGGGCATAGGTCTGCCTGATTTCCTTGTCGGTGGCCCATCGGGCTGTGCCGTGCTGCCCATCGCCCACAGTGCGGGATTTGATATTGCCAAGGGTATAGTGATGAGACATCATGGACAGCCCACCAATGACAAGGAACATTGATGCTCCCGCTGCGATCAGTATCCAGATACTTGCGTTCAACATTTCACCTCAATTCATTCATAGCAAAGCCCTGAGCGTTTTCGTCGCTCAGGGTCAGATCGTCATTCCAGTCTTTGTTTTCTGGGATCAGGCACTCCACGGAATAGCGCACTTCCAACTGCTCTCGCATCCGGCGGCTGGCCTGATGGCCAGCTTCATCATTATCGAGACAAAGTAGAACGGTGTCGAGCTGCGGCGTTTGCTCCAACATCTGCAATACCGGCTGAATAGATGTTCCACAGCAGGCTACATAGCTGTGCCGCTGCCAGTTCTCCGGATAAAGGGTGATGAAGGACAGCATATCGATGGGTGCTTCAAACACATACAGACTTCTGTCTGTGCCGACATAATGGAAGCTGTATCGTGGATCACTGCCCTCGACGTTCAAGCGGAAGGCTTTTCCGTAGCTGTTGGCGCTGCGCTTGTGGGCATGGCGAGGGACACCTTCCACATCTGTGCCAACAAACACGGCGTTGTGATATTCGGCATCCTCATACAGAAGCCCAGCCTTGGCAAAGTGCGCCACCACATCTCTTGCGATGCTGCGATGTTTGATGAGATACGCAAACACTCTGCGCATATCTTTGTTGGCGGGCGGCAGTGCAAATGGTTTCACAGGTTCCTCTGTGCGTTCCCCGGCAGAGGGATACGCTGTTCCCAGTTCACCGCCCAGCAGCATTGTCACTGCGTCCGGGTAGCTAAGGCCGTAGAACCGCTGCACAAAGCTGACGGCATGTCCGCCTCGCTCCTCCGCATGGTCATACCATTCGTTGCCTCGGACGGTCACGCTGTGGTCACTGGCAAGACGTTTTTCTCTGCCGGAGGAAAGCAGCTTTTCACCACGGCAGCGCAGGAACTCCTCCAGATCCACTGCGGCGGCGCGCTGTTTCTGTTCTTCGGTGAAATGAATAT
>OGQH01002497.1_pt1 | contig 12528 bp, 8 predicted proteins | sample 1553181 | NCBI WGS metagenome assembly OGQH01 (sample SAMEA2579946, study PRJEB22360) | human gut metagenome | biome: human gut; feature: human-associated habitat; material: faeces | place: Denmark | collected 2008/2010 | reverse complement strand
TCTTCTCTCTCCTTTCTCTCCCCGGCGGCCAATCCCGCCGGGGTCTTCTTTTTTCGCCGCTTGCTTCGCCTCCCTTTCCCAGCTTGTTTCACGGCTTGTTTCACGTCCCTTTTCACGGATCTTTTCGCACTGCGAGCGTACGCCACAATCGCACGCTATATTGGAAATCATGAGCGACGCAATCGAAAACACAACAGGCAGCGCAGACAGCAATGATAAGACCAAGCTGATCGGCCGCGAATCGGACGTGGTGCCGGGACGTTTCGGTGAACCGCTGCAAATCACGCATGTGCAGTATTCGCGCGGCGGCGGCAACACCGCGCCGAAACGACCGTTGTTCCTGTGCCTGCACGGCTGGGGGTCGAACGAGACGGACTTGGCCGACATGATGCGCTACGTCGCGCCATACAACGATTTCGCCTCGTTGCGCGCGCCGCTGACGTTGCAGCCGGCTGGCCGCTTTGCACCCGGCGCGTACTCGTGGCTGCATGATTGTGTGGATACCGGCGAGGATTTGGACCGTGACGCATTCGCCGCAGCGAAAGCAATCGACGATTGGGTTTCGGCGAACATTCCCGACGACCGTGCCGTGGTGCCGATCGGTTTTTCGCAGGGCGGTCTGCTGGCGATTCACTTGCTGCGCGTGCACCCGGAACGCTACGCGGCGACGATTTCGTTGTCCGGTTTTCTTGCGCCCGGCACTGTTGCGGGAACCGCGCCGGCGGACGATCGCGTGGCTGAACTCAACATTCCGACGTTCTTCGGCTATGGCAAGAACGATACCGTGATCCCCATGCCGGAACTGTTCGCGACCGCCGCGTGGCTGGACGAGCACACGTTCCTTACGGAGAAAAGCTATCGTGGGCTCGACCATTCCGTAAGTATGGAGGAGTTCAGCGATTTGCGCGATTGGCTTGCCGCGCACAACATCGCGCCGGGCATCCTGTAGATCCGGGTCAGTTAGAACAGTCGGATTAGTCGGTGATGTCGGCCTTGTAGAAGTTCACGTAGGAACGGCTCGGGGTCGGACCGCGCTGGCCCTGATAGTGCGAACCGGTCGTGGCGGAACCGTACGGATGCTCGGCCGGCGAGCTCAGCTGGAAGAAGCACATCTGGCCGATCTTCATGCCCGGCCACAGCTTCACCGGCAGTGTCGACACGTTGGACAATTCCAGCGTGATATGACCTTCAAAGCCAGGGTCGATGAAGCCCGCGGTGGAGTGGGTAAGGATGCCGAGACGACCGAGCGAGCTTTTGCCTTCAAGACGAGCCGCGATGGATGCATCGAGCTTCACATACTCCCATGTGGACCCGAGCGCGAACTCGCCCGGGTGCAGGATCCACGGTTCGTCCGGTTTGACTTCGAACTGTTCGGTCAGTTCGCCCTGATTCTCAGCCGGATCCACGTACGTGTACGCATGATTGTTAAACAAACGGAAGAAACGGTCCAATCGCACGTCAATCGATGCCGGCTGCACCATCTCCGGGGTCCACGGATCGAGTGAGATATGACCGTCGGCCTGTGCGGCGAGAATGTCGCGATCGGACAGCAGCATCGAAATTCCTCCAAAAAACGCCGGAACAATCGTCATACGAACGGACGCGCAACCAATGCGCGCCCGCCAATCGCAATCCAGTCTAGCGCGGCGGCGCTATAAGACGGACGCAACGAGCACCCATCCGCATTTTGCCGCTGCAACGGCTCACGACACAGCAAAATGCGGATTGGAGGCCGGAAAACGACAGGCTACTCACGCATCGCACGTAGAACGCACTTACGCAACTCGGACGCGACGAGCACGACCATCGCCAATCCAAGGCATTCGACCCACGCGCCGGCGGACAGAGGCATCGTGCCGAACGCGGTGTTGAGGAACGGCACGTAAATCACCACCACCTGCAACAGCGCAGACAACGCAATCGCACCCCACAGCCATTTGTTAGCGAACAGTCCAACGAACACCGATTGGTCGTGCGAGCGAGAGCACAGCGCGTTGAGCATCTGCGCAAACACAAGGATGGTGAAGCCCATCGTGCGCGCCTCAGTCATTTGCGCATCATGTCCGACAGCATCCACGGAACGGTCCGTGAACAGACCTCCGGCGAGGTGCATGTCCATGCCAATCAGCGTGACGGCAGCCATAATCAAACCGATGAAAATGATGTCGCCCCACATCTGTCCGTCGATCACGCGATCGGTGAGTTTGCGCGGTTTGCGTGCCATCACGTCGTCGGTGGACGGGTCGACACCCATGGCGAGCGCCGGAGCTGCGTCGGTAAGCAGGTTGATCCACAGCAGCTGCGTGGCGAGCAGCGGCACGGTGACACCTTGGCTGCCAGGCTGGGTGATGCCGAGGAATCCGGCGAGCATCACACCGCCGAAGACGGTGAACACCTCGCCGACGTTGGAGCTCAGCAGATAGCGCAGGAACTTACGGATGTTGTCGAAAATGCCACGGCCTTCGCGCACCGCCTCGACGATGGTGCTGAAGTTGTCGTCGGCGAGGATCATCTTGGCGCTCTGCTTGGTCACTTCGGTGCCGGTGATGCCCATGGCCACGCCGATATCCGCGGTTTTGACGGCGGGAGCATCGTTTACGCCGTCGCCGGTCATAGCCACGATATTGCCTTGCCGTTGCAGCGATTCGACGATTTTCAGCTTGTGTTCCGGCGCAACGCGCGCGTACACGGAGATTTCGCGGGTGGCCTTGTCGAACGCTTGCTCGTCCGGCAGCTCGTCGAGTTGAACGCCGGTGAGCACTTTGCTACTAAGGTCGGCGCTGCCGACCGAGCTGCCGTCTCCGTCCGTTTCAATAATGCCCAGATCGCTGGCGATGCGTGCCGCGGTAAGCGGATGGTCACCGGTAATCATGACGGTGCGGATGCCGGCGCGATGCGCTTCGGCGACGGAATCGCGCACTTCGGTACGCGGCGGATCGATGATGCCGACCATGCCGACCCAGATCAAGTCGCTTTCCAGCACATCGCTTTGGTCGGCGATGTCCGCCACGTGACCGGCGGCGTTGATGCGCACGCCTGGCACTGCGGCGAGCGACGCGGTGCCGAGTGGCCGGTACGCCTGGCCCAGCGTACGATACGCTTCGGCGGACAGGCGTTCCACGGCGGCGAGGATCTGCTGGCGATCGCCTTGCGTCATCGGTCGTACGGCACCGTTGACCGCGATGCGGCTGCAGTAGCCGAGCAGTACGTCGGGGGCACCCTTGGCGAAGACGGTGAGACGCCCGGCATCGGCGTTGTCCTGCGCGACGACGGCCATGCGTTTGCGGTCGGAGGTGAATGGAATCTCGCCGACGCGCGTGTAGTTGGCGTATTTGCGATCGGCCTTCACCTTGCGTGCGGCGACGATAAGCGACACTTCGGTCGGGTCGCCGACGGCTTCCCACGTTATGTCGGAAGCAGCGGAACCATCGCCGGCACCTGTGTTTTCGCGCAATTCGCCGTCGTTGGCCAGCGAGCCCACGGCGAGCGTGGCGACGGCTTCGACCTGTGCGGCGGAAGCGGCGGAACCAGACAGAGCAGCGTCGGGAATCGCAACCATTCTGCCTTCTGGCGCATAGCCGGTGCCGGTCAGCTGCACCTCGCCGCTCGGGGTGACCACACGCTCCACCGTCATCTCGTTGCGGGTGAGCGTGCCGGTTTTGTCGGAGCAGATCACCGACGCGGAACCGAGCGTTTCCACGGAATGCAGTTTCTTGACGATCGCATGATGTTCGGCCATGCGGCGCACGCCGAGCGCGAGCACGACTGTCAGAATCGCGGCGAGCCCTTCCGGCACGGCCGCGACGGCCAGCGAAACGGATAGCAGCAGCGAATCGATTACGTCGTGGATGTCGTTGAAGCCTTCGGTCAGCGCAAGCGCCACCAGCACGACCGCCGCGATAATGCACACCGCGATGCCGAGAATCTTGGAAACGTAGTTCATTTCCTTCTGCAGCGGACTGTCATCATCATCCGTGGCCTGCAGAAGGTCCGCGATTTTACCGACCTGCGTGCGCATGCCGGTGCTCGTCACGATTGCGCGGCCGGTGCCTTGCGTCACGGACGTGCCGTTGAACACCATATTGGCGCGATCACCCAAGGCCTTGGCTTCGGCAAGTGTGTCAACGTTCTTGCCGACCGGTACGCTTTCGCCGGTCAGGCTCGCTTCCGCCACGCGCAGGCTGGCGGCGGCGAGCAGACGTCCGTCGGCGGGAATGGAGTCGCCTTCACCGAGCACGACCATGTCTCCCGGCACCACGTCGACGGTGTTGATGCGTGCGATTTTGCCGTCGCGCAGCACGTTGGTTTGCGGCGCGGTCATTTGGGAGAGCGCTTCGACGGCTTCTTCCGCTTTCGATTCCTGAATGTAGCCGAGTACCGCGTTGACGATAAGGATAAGCACAATGACGATGGCGTCGAACGGCAGTATTTCGCCGCCTTCCGCGCCTGGCGCAGCGTTGGCTTTTTCGATGAACCATGCGATGAGCGAGATGCCGGTGGCAGCGAGCAGCAGGTAGACGAGGGGGTCTTTGAACTGCGCCAGGAACTTCTTCCATTTTGGCACGGGTGGTGCGGATGCGAGCTCGTTCGGCCCGTATTGCGCGAGTCGGCGTTCAGCTTCGGCTTGGCTCAGACCGGTGTTCGGATCGACGCCGAGCGATGCGGCCACGGCTTGCGCGTCGGCAAGCGACGGGTCGATTTGTGGCGGCTGCTGGTTTTGCTGATCCTGCCGAATCTGCGTGCGATCGCCCGTAGCGGAATCGCCGTCAAAATTGGCATGGGACTGGATGGACTGATCTTTCTTGCGATCATCCATGGTGATCTCCTTGGGAGCGCCGCGGAGTAGTCAGCTCTCCCCCGTCTTACGTATGCCTCGAATCGCGGAAATCGAAAATCCGCGGAATCGCAAGCATTTTGCAAAGGCGAGGCAACGCTGCGCGGTTGTGGGCACCGGGCGGACGCCATCGGCGCATCCTGCTATTATCGCACATCCTCGGCGTGTGAAAAATGGACATGTGGCGGAACGATGCATGGCACGCGACGGGTGCACGATACCATGAAGTGTGATATATTATCGGTAGTTAGTAAAATTCATTACTAAACGGTCGTGCAACATCGCACGGCGCAACCGCAACGATGCAGTGACATCAAGTAATACAGGGGGATGCAAGATGGCAGATACAGCCGAACTCGCAATCGTACATGCAACCACGGCAAGTGCAAGCTGGCTCACCGATCCGACGGTGTTCGCAGCGAACCGCAAGCCGGCACATTCCAGCCACCGATATGTCATCGGCGAGACGAGCGAGCCGAAGCAGAGCCTCGACGGCGAATGGAAGGTTCGTATCGAACAAGCGCGCAACGTGGACGTGGAAAGCGCTCCGTTCGCGGCCGTCGATTTCGAGGATGGCGATTTCGGCGCGATCGAGGTGCCGGGCCACTTGCAGATGGCCGGCTATCTCAAGAACAAGTACGTCAACGTCCAATATCCGTGGGACGGTCACGAGGATCCGCAGGCGCCAAATATTCCGGAAAACAACCATGTGGCGATCTACCGCCGTCGATTCGCGCTCGACGCGCAGCTTGCGCGCACGCTGGAAAACGACGGCACGGTCAGCCTCACCTTCCACGGTGCCGCCACCGCGATCTACGTATGGCTTGACGGCACGTTCGTGGGTTACGGCGAGGACGGATTCACGCCGAGCGAATTCGATGTGACGGAAGCGCTGCGAAACGGCAATGGCAACGCCGCCGATTCCCCCGAAGCCGAGCATACGCTCACCGTCGCCTGCTACGAATATTCGAGCGCCTCTTGGCTGGAAGACCAGGATTTCTGGCGACTGCACGGCCTGTTCCGCACCGTCGAGCTCGCCGCCCAGCCGCATACGCACGTCGAAACCGTGCAGCTTGAAGCCGACTACACCGCAGCCGACACCGCCGGTACGGCCGACACCGCCGAACTCAACGCGGCACTCACCTTGCGCAACTCCGCCGACGCGATGACTATCGAAAGCACGCTGCGCGACGGCGACGGAAATGTCGTATGGGAATCAACGCAGGCCTGCAACGGCGAAATCGCCCTTAATTCCGGCAAAATGACGAACATCGCGCCGTGGAGCGCGGAATCGCCGACGCTGTACACGCTGACCGTACGCGTCGTCGGACATGACGGCGCCATCATCGAAACCGTGACGCAGAAGATCGGCTTCCGCACATTCCGCATCGAAAACGGCATTATGACGCTCAATGGCAAGCGCATCGTGTTCAAGGGCGCGGACCGCCACGAATTCGACGCGAAGCGCGGGCGTGCGATCACCCGCGAGGACATGCTTTCCGACGTGGTCTTCTGCAAGCGGCACAACATCAACGCCATCCGCACCTCCCACTACCCCAACCAGGAGTATTGGTACGACCTGTGCGACGAGTACGGTCTGTATCTGATCGACGAGACGAATATGGAGACGCACGGCACGTGGGTGGCAAACAATGTCGAGCGTCCTGAAGACGGCATCCCCGGCAGCCGCCCCGAATGGGAGGGCGCGTGCGTGGACCGCATCAACAGCATGATGCGCCGCGATTACAACCATCCGAGCGTGCTGATCTGGTCGCTTGGCAACGAGTCGAGCGCGGGCGAGGTTTTTCGTGCGATGTATCGCCACGCGCACACGATTGATCCGAACCGTCCGGTACATTACGAGGGTTCCGTGCACATGCGCGAATTCGAGGATGTGACGGACATCGAAAGCCGTATGTACGCGCATGCTGACGAAATCGAACGCTATCTGAACGACGGCAGCCCGGCACATACGGACGGTCCAAAGAAGCCGTACATTTCCTGCGAATACATGCACGCAATGGGCAATTCGTGCGGCAATATGGACGAATACACGGCGTTGGAACGCTACCCGATGTACCAGGGCGGTTTCATTTGGGATTTCATCGACCAGGCAATCGAGACCAAGCTGCCCGACGGCACGACACGCATGTGCTACGGCGGCGATTTCGGCGATCGTCCAAGCGATTACGAATTCTCCGGCGACGGCCTGCTGTTCGCCGACCGCACCCCCTCGCCGAAAGCGCAGGAAGTCAAGCAGCTGTATGCGAACGTGAAAATTGCGGTTTCGGTCGATGAAGCGCGTATTACGAACGACAATCTGTTCGTGTCTACGGGCGATTATCGCTTCGTGCTGCGGATTTTGGCCGACGGCAAGCCGGTATGGTCGACTACGCGCCGTTTCGACGTGGCCGCCGGCGAGAGCGCTTCATTCGAAGTCGATTGGCCGGTTGATGACTACCGCAGCAACGCCGAAGAGCTGGTTTTGGAGGTATCGCAGCAGCTTGGCAACGCTTGCGATTGGGCACCGGCCGGCTACGAGCTGGCGTTCGGCCAGTGCGTGGTGGCAGGTGCGAAGACCACTGCAGATGCCGTTGACGCGGCCGGAGCTCCGGCCGACGGCACCGTCACCCTTGGCCGCTGGAACGCCGGCGTGCGCGGACAGGGTCGTGAAGCACTGTTCTCCCGCACACAAGGGGGTATGGTTTCATATACGTTCGGCGAGCGCGAATTCGTGCTGCGCCGCCCGTCGATCACCACGTTCCGTCCGCTGACGGACAACGATCGCGGTGCTGGACACGCTTTCGAACGTGCCGCGTGGGCGGTCGCAGGAAAGTATGCGCGTTGCGTCGACTGCGCGATCGCAAATCGTGGAGAAAATGCCGTGGAAGCCACGTATACGTACGAATTGGCGATTCCGCAGCGCACGAAAGTGACGGTCCGTTACGTTGCCGACACGGCCGGCCTCGTTTCGCTCGACGTCGAGTATCCAGGCGAGAAGAGCGGCGATCTGCCAACGATTCCGGCGTTCGGTATCGAATGGGCGCTGCCGGTGGAATATGCGAACCTGCGATTCTACGGCGCCGGTCCGGAAGAGACGTACGCCGACCGCAGGCACGCGAAGCTGGGTGTATGGAGCACGACGGCTGGCGATGATTGCGCGCCGTACCTGCTGCCGCAGGAAACCGGCAATCATGAGGATGTGCGTTGGGCGGAGATCACGGACGATTCCGGCCACGGTGTGCGCGTGAAGCGCGGTGCCGGCGCAAAGCCGTTCGCGATGAGCCTACTGCCGTATTCGAGCACGATGCTGGAAGAGGCGCTGCATCAGGATGAGCTGCCGAAGCCGCGTCACATGTTCCTGCGTCTGCTGGCCGCGCAAATGGGCGTCGGCGGCGACGATTCGTGGATGTCGCCGGTGCATGAGCAGTACCAGCTGCCCGCCGACCAGCCGCTCAGCCTCAACGTTCAGCTCAAGCTGTTCTAGGTTCGCGCGGATGTTGTGGAAGCGTATTCGCACATCAGCAACATCCGCACTTACGCAACGTGGCGCGGCCTGCGAGACAATCGCCGGTCGCGCCACGTCCTTCTTCCCCGCTGCCTTACGTCGCGCAGTGCAGTGCGTCCTGCGCCTTGCCGTACAGTTTTCGGCGTTTTGTTGAAAGCTGAAATTGGACATGATGACTAAAATATGAGACACGACTTTAAAACAACAGTGGTTTTAAGGCGCATCTCAAAGAAAAAAGGGGGACATTATGAGCAACCCGAACATGAATCCGAACCCGCAAAGCGGCGGACAGGACGACGCGCAAACCTCGCGTTATTTCGATAATCCTTACGGCTATCCGTATGGCTATCCATACGGTCCCGGCCAACCCAATCCGAACGATTCCAACGGCGAATGGAAGCCCGTAAGCCCCTTCAAACTGATGGAATCGTGGCTGCCGCAGCGTGCGAAGAACGCGATTCGCGGCGCGTACGGCATCATCGGCGTGATCGCCATCGTACTCGGCTTGGCGCTGTTTATTTGGCCGGGTGCGACGCTTAAAATCGCAGCGATCGCGTTGGGCGCGTATTTCGTGGTTTCCGGCGTGGTTCGTATCGTCACGGCGATCGTGGAACTCGGTCTGCCGGGCGGCTGGCGTGTGCTGGATATTCTGGTCGGCCTGCTGTTGTCCGTCGGCGGCGTGGTCATGCTGAAGAATTCGGCGCTGCCCGGCGCGACGCTGGCAGTGGTCGTCACCATGGTGGTGGGCGTCGGCTGGATGATGGAAGGCGTGATGGCGCTGGTGGAATCGTGGCGTATGCCCAGTTCCGCATGGGCTGTGATTTACGCGCTGATTTCGATTATCGCTGGCTGCGTGATGCTGTTCTGCCCGGTGGCGTCCACCGGCTGGATGATCATCTTCGGCGGCTGCGCGCTGGTGGTGCTCGGCATTGTGGCGATCGTCCGCGCGTTCACGTTCGGCAAGGTGGGCAAGAAGGGCTGATTTCCCGCAATCGCAACGCCGGCCACACCACCGGTCGCATTGCCTTTTTCTGTCGCACGATTCGGCGTTTCGATACAGACGCCGAATCGTGCGACTTTTTCTTTATGCCGCCCCGCATCGCCGGCAAAATACGATACGAAACCAAAGATGCAACGGAAGATTGACAGCAATCGTAACGCTGCGTTATGCTAGGTGAAACGTTTCGACGAAACGATTCGACGCACAGACGCGCACAGTACGGAACAACCACAGAAAGCGAGCTGAATGACAGGCATCAAAGACGTCGCCCGCGAAGCCGGAGTATCCGCCAGCACCGTTTCCTACGTGCTGTCCGGCAAGCGTTCGATTTCCGCGAAAACCACCGAAAAAGTCATGGCTGCCGTAGACAAGCTCGGCTACACTCCGGACGCCAGCGCCCGCAAGATGCGCGGCATGCGCAACCAGCTCATCGCGCTGAGCTCCCCGATTCGCGGCGACATCAACAAAGCCCGCTACAACGCCTACTTTCTGCACACCGCATGGGCCGCAAGGAACGCTGGCTATGACGTGATGTTGCTGACCGGCCCGGACGCCACGAAAGACATTCGTCGCGTGACGCAAAGCAATCTCGTCGATGGCGTCGTCCTGCTTGACGTCGAACAGGACGACGAACGTGCGGCCGCGGCCATGACCTTCCCCAAGCCGTGCGTGGCGATTGGTTATCCGTCATCGCATGCCGGCTGCGCCTGCGTGGACATCGATTTCGCGCTGATGGGCCGCAAGGCCGTCGATTTTCTGTACGAAAAGGGGCATCGCACCGTCGCGTTCCTGCGCAACAACGAATCCGATTACGACCGCCGTTCCGGTTACGTCATCCTCTTCCGCGAAAGCCTGCTGGCGCACGCGAAGGAGCGTGGCATGACAATCATCGAATCCGAGCATTACGAGGAAGATAGTTTCGATGCGAAGCGGTTCGTCCGCACCATTTTCGCGCGGCCCGACCGCCCATCCGCCATCATCAACCAGGCGAATGCGGGCGTGCTCAGCCAAGTGTTGGTGGAGCTGCACGACAATGGAATGACGATTCCGCAGGACGTTTCGGTGCTGTCGTGCGGCACGTATTTCGAGGGCGAGCCTACGCGCTTCCCCATCACCGAAATGCCGGTCATGCCGGAGGAACTGTGCGCCGAAGCCGTGAATCTGCTGACTTCCGCCATCGAGGAACGCGCCGATATCAACGGTTCCGTCAAGCTCATCGAACCCGCGCTGAAGCGCCGCGGATCCGTTGCGGAAGCGGGGTCCGGCGGCACACAATAAATTTTCTTGCGATTGCCGGCACCGCAGTCGGACACCAATCGCAAGGCCAAGCAATATCGGCAGCATAATTTCATACGGATAATCGAAACGTTTCAACATCGGCCGGCCCCGTTCGGCCGATTGCCAAGATTTTCAGATTTCCAAGTAAGGAGAACAAATATGAATACTATGGCGACTTCCGGTTTCGGCAACGGTGCCCTCGATTCGCTAGCAATCGCGACGGACCACGGCCGTACACGTTGCGTCAACGCCGAAAACCCGACCGGCGGCAAGGGCACTGCAGCCACCGCCGCCAGCGCGCTCGGCCCGTCACGTAAGGGCAGCCCTTGCATCCAGACGATCAAGGCGGGCGATTCGGTCACGCTGATGGACGTCGATGGCCCGGGCGTGATTCGCCACATTTGGATGACGGTCACCGACCGCACTTCCCCGACCGGTCCGAACGTACTGCGCAATCTCATCCTCGAATTCTATTGGGATGGCGAGGAGACGCCGTCCGTGCAGTGCCCGATCGGCGATTTCTTCTGCTGCGGTCACGCACAGGCCTGCCGTATCAATTCCATCCCGATCATGGTGGTGCCAAATCGAGGTTTCAACTGCTATTTCGCCATGCCGTTCGAGCACGCGCGCATTGTGCTGCGCAACGATCACAACGAGGACGTGCCGGCCTTCTTCTACCAAATCGACTACACGGAATACGACGCGCTGCCAGCCGATGCGATGCGCTTCCATGCGCAGTGGCGCCGCGAACGCGTCACCGAAATTGCCCGTGACTACACGATTCTCGACAATGTGCACGGCCATGGCGCGTACATCGGCACCTACCTTGCGCTGACCGCGCTGGAAAGCCGCTGGTGGGGCGAAGGCGAAGTCAAGATGTACATCGACGGCGATGAACAGTACCCGACGTGGTGCAGCACCGGAGCGGAAGACTACTTCGGCGGCGCGTGGAGCTTCGCCGACTTCGACGAGCATGGCCGCATGCGCGAGAACACGTTCACCGGACCGTACCTGGGATTCCCGTTCTATTCGCAGCGTCTTGCCGCGCACCGCGAAAGCGACTACTGGGATGTGGCCACACCCGTCATGCGCGGCCTGTACCGCTGGCACATTCCGGATCCGATTTATTTCGATTCTGACCTGCGCGTCACCTGGCAGCAGATCGGCACCGAGGAAGCCGGCAATTTCGAGCGGCAGGATGACGTCGCGTCGGTGGCATACTGGTACCAGCTTGAACCGCACACGCCGTTCGATCCAATCGGTGACCGTCACTTCCGTCAGCCCCGCTGATTTACGATTATTCCGCTGATTTACGCCGATATCGCCGTATCGTGCGTTGACATGGGAATGGATATGTTCCGTCTCGTGTCAGCGTACGATACGGCGATTGTGTTGTTATGCGGGCACAGTAATCACATTTTCTTCAAGATAACCCGATGATTTTACAATAGAAATGACGATTGCGGCATGCCAGACGCATACCGACGTGCGTATAGTAAAGGCACAACAGAAAAACAACAGAAGAACGAAGAACAAGAAAAACAACACAATAGCGACGCACCGCACGATGTAGAGAAGAAAAAAGAAGCAAGAAACCAGGCGGTCGTCCGAAAGGAAACATCATGAAGAACAACGACACTTTCAACCAGATCCTCAACTCCAACCTCGCTTCCATCGATCCGGGCTTCGGCCAGTTCGCACTCGCCAAGGCCTCCGCCGACCTGATGAAGAAGGTCCTCAACAAGTAAGACCTTCAAGCAGGAAGGCAAGCCGAACCGCGTCAGGCCATCTCTTTGAAACAGACCGCGTGAGGCAAGGCACCGCCGCAGCGAACGCTGCGGCACCGATTCTCTTCTTTCCGATTTTTTAAATCGCATAGCGGGAGGCCGCGATTCCAACCGAATCGCG
>OGQH01002496.1_pt1 | contig 12532 bp, 7 predicted proteins | sample 1553181 | NCBI WGS metagenome assembly OGQH01 (sample SAMEA2579946, study PRJEB22360) | human gut metagenome | biome: human gut; feature: human-associated habitat; material: faeces | place: Denmark | collected 2008/2010 | reverse complement strand
ATGGATGGAGCTCTTTTCAATTAGAATACAGCGCACTTTTCAATTAGTATCTACATACTTCCATACGCGATAAAATTTGTTTGCTGCAAAAGTAGCCTGCAATATGCTGATTCTGCGTTTTTCTCACCCTTGTTGCCGTATCTGGCACACTTGACGGTGCAACAGCCGGACAAATTCAAGAAAATCTTCCGTGAGTCATTAGTGAGTTGTTAAACGCCCTCTTGGAAATCCCCGAAATTCGCATCAGAAACGAAAAACAAGAGCATGATATGGAAGTAATTCAGATGGAAAGTACAGTCTACAAGGAGCTGATGGAAAAGATAGACGGCATTGCCGCTTATGTCCGCAAGAGTGAGAAACGAATGAGTGAAGAGAATGCCGAAATACTTCTTGACAATGAACAGGTAGCCGCACTCTTGCAGATAAGCAAACGCACCCTGCAACGACTCCGCAGCGAGAAGAAAATCAGCTACTACATGGTTCGTGGCAACTGCCGCTACTCCTTGTCAGAGGTTGAGCGAATGGTAAGAAGCAGTATTGTGTTCTGTGACCCGAAACGTCTGGAAGAGTTCAAGCAGAACTATATGATGCGAACGGGAAAAAGAATACCCACAATGAAAAAACTTTGAACTTATGGATGCACTGGATAAGAGAACATTTGAAATGTGGGTGCGTGAGATAACCACCCGTCTTGACAGACAGGACAAACTGATAGCGATGCTTGCCCGCAAGGAGTACGAGAAGGACAATTCCGATGTGATGGAAATTCCGCTTGTGGATGGTGAAAGGCTGCTTGACAATCAGGACCTGTGTATGCTTCTGCAATTCAGCAAGCGTTCCCTGCAACGATACCGTAGCATGAAGATACTGCCCTATATAAGAATAGGCAGAAAGAGTTACTACAAGGTGTCTGACGTGCGGGAGTTCATCAAGGAACACGGAGAGATTTTCAGAAAAGGAGATGCAGTGTTTTACGAAACCTGCCTTCATAAACTAACCAAATAACAAATTCAAAAAACAATGGAACAGAAAAAGAAAGACAAGGACGTGCTGATTGTTCGTGACGAGAAGACGGGCGAAATCAGCGTAGTAGCCGGACTTGACAAGGACGGCAATCCGAAACGCACACCCGCCAAGGCGGAGAATGCACAGGACTTCCTTCAGTTCGACAGGCACGGCGATGTGCTGGACAACTTCTTCAAGAATTTCGTCCGGCAGTGCAAGGAACCCAGCCGCTTCGGTTTTTACCGTGTGGCGGCAGACCAGGCGGAACACCTTATCGGTGTGATGAAAGAGCTGCTGAAGAATCCCGAAGCGAACAAGGAACTGCTTGCACCGCACAAGGTCGATATTTCGGAGTACGAAAACAAGGTCAAGGCAGAGCAGGCAAAAAGTGTAGAACCTCAAAACAAAGAAGAAATGAAAAAGGAAAACGAAGAGAAACAGGAACAAGCCCAAACAGAGGGTAAGCGTAAGGGCTACCAGCCCATTGACGAGAGCAAGATCAATTGGCAACAGTTGGAAGAGCGTTGGGGCATCCGCCGTGACGATTTGGAGAAGTCAGGCGACTTGGAGAAGATGCTCAACTACGGCAAGTCCAACTTGGTAACGGTAACACCGACTTTCGGTGACGAGAAGTTTGAGACGGCAGCCCGACTGTCGTTCAAGCAACAGGAAGACGGCAGTGTCCGCCTTGTTCCCCACCTCATTCAGAAGGAAGCCAATCTGAAAGAGGAGTTCAAGGGGTATAAATTCAGTGCCGAGGATGCAAGGAACCTCCGTGAAACGGGTAACATGGGACGTGTCGCCGATTTGGTGGACAAGAGTACAGGAGAGATTATCCCCTCATACGTGAGCATCGACCGACAGACCAACGACATCACGAGTATTCCCGTGAGCCGTATCAAATGGAAAGATACCATTGGCAACACGAAGTTGAGCCAGCCCGAAATGGATTTACTGAAAACGGGAGCACCACTCATAGACAAGGAAATCCTGCTCTCCAACGGTCGCAAGTTCAAAGCCACCTTGCAGGTGAATGTCGAGCAGAGAGGTATCGAGTTCGTTCCCAAAGGGCAAAGCGTCAGGCAATCCGTGGACGGCAACCGACAACAGCAGGGAGAAAAGCGTGATACCGAAAAGAAACAGGAGACAGCCGAAGAGAAGTTGGAACGAAACAAGAAGAACTGGTTGAAGAACGGTGAAATAAAACCTATCGAGAGATGGAAGAATGTCGAGTTCAATGACCAGCAGAAAGCCGACTATGTAGCCGGAAAGACCGTCAAACTTGAAAAGGTCGTTGATGCACAGGGTAAGGAAGCCACGATGTACCTGAAGTTCAATCGTGAGGCAGGTCGCCCGTATGTCTATAACAACAATCCCGACACGGCACAGAAAGTCGCACCATCAAACGAGAGCCGCACGCAGATAGCCGTGAACAACGAGGGCAAGACCAATGAGGCAACCAAGCATGTGAAGGAGCCTTTGAAGCAGGGACAGACTGCACCCGATGACAGGAAACAGCAACAGGAGCAGAAGCAGGGAGAACAGAAACAGTCCAAGCGATGCAAGGGCGTGAAGATGTAATCCCCCGACCACCACTAAATCCAAAAGTAGAATCGTAAAACGAAAAGAAAAATACAATGAAAACAATCATAGCAGAAAAGCCATCCGTGGCAAGAGAGATAGCCCGCATCGTAGGGGCAACGGAAAGAGAGGAAGGTTACTTCACCGGTAACGGCTACAACGTCACTTGGGCATTCGGGCATTTGGTACAGCCTGCCCTGCCCGAAGGATATGGTATCAGAGGCTTCCACCCTGAGAACCTGCCCATCATCCCGCAAGTGTTCACCCTCGTTCCTCGACAAGTCAAGACCGACAAGGGCTATAAGACCGATGCCGGAGTAATGAAACAGATTAAGGTAATTACCCGTCTGTTCAGCGAGAGCGACAGGATTATCGTGACTACCGATGCCGGACGTGAAGGTGAGTTGATTTTCCGATAGTGCGCCCATAAGGCTGCATAATAAATATCTCTTTAGCAAGAGATTAGGTTCGTGTTCTTCGAGATAATAACCTACTACCAACCGACTTATCCGATGGGGAAACCCAATGGGGAGTGTAGCATGTCGGTAAAGGCATAAGTCCACAAATTGCCATGTGGCGACTGAATGACAAGGTAGAAAGACAAACATAAGGATGAAGCCTGAATTGGTTGAACGATAGTCCAGTGGCTGTTAAATGAGCCGTGACGGAAGGCAATTACAAACGTCACGCTGTCGGTACTCTTCCGGTGTAGCGGACGGATTGAGCAAAAGAACAAACCGCAGCACAACCGCAATATGCGGAGAAAAGGTCGAACGTCGCATCCGACAGTTTGTCGCGCTAATAGTTATTATGCAAGCTAAATGGGGATTGCCTAAGTTGGGACGCCGTAAGGCTATGAGGTTTAGCCTCTGAAAACCCAATATGGCAACGGAGCTTCCGTAGTAGTCCGAGCAGGGGAAAGCCCTGTACATGGCGAAGGGAAGCAGTTGGTAACTTTAATACAAACAAAGAAAGACGTGTGAGAAATTCAGAGAATGTATTAAACATTTTAAGTGAACACAGCAATGTTTCGGGCTACAAGTTCGAAAGGCTGTACCGCATTCTGTTCAATGAACAAATGTTCTATGCCGCCTATCAGCGCATTTACGCTAAACAAGGCAATATGACATCTGGCACGGATGGTAAAACAATCGACCAGATGAGTGTTCTGAGAATAGATAACCTTATTGTAAGTCTCAGAGATGAGTCCTACAAGCCGCATCCAGCAAGGAGGGTGTATATTCCCAAGAAGAACGGTAATAAACGACCGCTTGGAATACCCTCTTTCGAGGATAAACTGGTGCAAGAAGTAGTTCGAATGATTCTGGGAGCCATCTATGAAAGGTATTTTGAATATTCATCACATGGTTTCAGACCAAATAAGAGCTGCCATACTGCACTGACCCACATACAAAAGACGTTCAGCGGAACAAAGTGGTTTATCGAGGGAGACATCAAAGGATTCTTCGATAATATCAACCACGAAGTTCTGATAAACGCTCTGAGAGAACGGATAGCCGATGAAAGGTTTATACGTCTTATCAGAAAATTTCTGAATGCCGGGTATGTCGAAGACTGGAAATTCCATAAGACGTACAGCGGAACACCGCAGGGAGGTCTAATTAGTCCGATTTTGGCTAACATCTACCTTGACAAGTTCGATAAGTACATGAAGGAATACGCTAAATCTTTCGACAAAGGCAGGGAAAGGCAAAGCAGTACAGAATACAAACGACTTGAAAACAAAAGAAGCAGGCTGGTAATTAAGGCTAAATCCGTCGAAGATGAATCGGTCAGAGCAAATCTGATTGATGAGATACGGAAAGTCGAGAGCGAAATTGTTAATACGCCTTATGGCTTAAACATGGATGAGACGTTCAAAAGACTAAAGTATGTGAGGTATGCTGATGATTTCCTAATTGGGGTTATCGGCAGCAAAGCAGAATGTGTCGGGATTAAAGCGAACATTGCTCGGTTTATGAGTGAGGAGCTCAATTTAGAGCTATCTGACGAGAAAACGCTTATAACTCATGCACAACATGCTGCTAAATTTCTCGGATACGAAGTCTCTATACGCAAATCCCAAGCCCTAAGGCATAACAGGAATGGAGTTTTAAGAAGACCGTTCAATGGTCGAATCGTCCTACGAGTGGCGAACGAGGTGGTTAAAAAGAAGTTGCTGGACTACGATGCAATATCCGTTGGGCAAGTCAACGGCAAAGAAGTCTGGAAACCGAAATCTCGTTCCTACATGATAGGCATGAAACCAGAGGACATTATGGCGCAGTACAATGCGGAAATAAGGGGATTCTATAACTACTATTCTATCGCTAACAACATTTCATATCTCGGCAACTCATTCGGGTTTAATATGGAATACAGTATGTTCAAAACGATTGCCCAAAAGCAAAACAGCACACTTGCACAGACAATTAAGAAACTCCGCAAGGGTAAAAACTTTATTGTCAGCTACGTGGACGACAAAGGGCAAAAGAGGACCAGAGTATTCTATAATGAAGGTTTTAAAAGAAAAACAGCCAAAGGCCACACCCAATGCGACAACCTTCCGAACACAAACATCAGCCCTTATCCAAGTCTTATTGAGAGATTAAAGACTGAAGTGTGTGAGTTATGTGGAGCAGAGGGTAAAACGGTAATGCATCATGTGCGTACTCTCAAAGACCTCAAGGGGAATAACGAGTGGGAACAACAGATGCTTAAAAGACACCGTAAAACTTTGGCTGTTTGTGAAACCTGTAATGCTAAAATTCATGTTCGTTAAAATGAGGAAAACCAACGGAGAGCCGTATACAGGGAGACTTGTACGTACGGTTCGGGGGCAGGCTCTCGGAAACCTACCGTCGCAAGACGGCAAGGCGCCGAGTGCCGAGCCTACCCTATATGAATATATAGGCTGTGCCACACCATTTGACCGTCTTTGGATCAGTTCGCTTACCGACAAGGCTATCCGTGAGGGCTTGAAGAACCTTGAATGCGGTAGCAAGTATGACAATCTGTACTATGCTGCCAAAGCACGCAGCGAAGCCGATTGGCTTGTAGGCATCAATGCAACGCAAGCCATCACGCTTGCCGCAGGTCGTGGCACCTATTCACTCGGCAGAGTGCAGACTCCTACACTTGCTATGGTGTGCAAGCGTTTCTGGGAGAACAAGCGTTTCACTCCCGAAACCTTCCATCAATTGCATTTCGGTACGGAGCATAAGGACGGTACAGTCGTGAAGTTCGACTCCGATGAGAAATACAAGGACAAGGCTGTTGCGGAGGAACTATATAATAAGGTTAAAGGGACACGCAGTGCCACCCTAACGAAAGTAGTCCGTAAGGAGAAGGTAGAAGATACACCGCTGCTCTATGATCTTACCACTCTTCAGAAGGATGCCAACAGCAAGCACGGCTTCACGGCTGAACAGACACTTGCCATTGCCCAAAAACTCTATGAAGCGAAGCTCATCACCTATCCGAGAACGGGAAGCCGTTATATTTCGGAAGATGTCTTTGCCGAGATACCGAAACTGTTACAGACCTTGAAGAACCGTCCGGTGTGGAGTCTCTATGCACTCTCCATCAAGAAACCGACACGCCGTAGCGTGGACGGCTCAAAGGTAACGGACCATCACGCCATTATCATCACAGGTGAATTGCCCAAGCATATGTCCAATGAGGATATGACCATCTACGATATGATTGTCGGTCGTATGCTGGAAGCCTTTTCCGAGAAGTGCATCAAGGATGTAACCCAAGTGACTGCCGACTGTTGCGGTATCACCTTTACCGCCAAAGGCTCGGTAATCAAGAAGGAGGGCTGGCGATATATCTATGGTGCGGACAAGAAAGATGTGCTGCTGCCTGCCGATTGGAATGAGGGCGATGTTGTATCTGTCAATTCCTCATCACTGACCACCGGACAGACCAAGCCGAAACCTTTGCACACCGAAGCATCCCTGCTTGCAGCAATGGAGACTTGCGGAAAGGATATTGAGGACGATGAGATGCGACAGGCAATCAAGGACTGTGGTATCGGAACACCTGCCACACGTGCAGCTATCATCGAAACGCTGTTTGCACGTGGCTATGTGGTGCGTGCCGAAAAATCCCTTGTACCTACCGAAAAGGGATTGGCACTCTACTATGTCGTCAAGGAGATGCAGATTGCAGATGTCGCCATGACGGGTGAATGGGAACAATCGCTTGCCAAAATCGAGCGTGGAGAGATGGACGACAGGGATTTCCGCCGAGGTATCGAGGAATACACCAGTCTGATTACCTCCGAACTGCTTTCGTGCCAAAAGATTTTCGGACACAAAGAGTCTGAATGCACCTGCCCGAAATGTGGAACGGGAAAGATGCAGTTCTTCCATAAGGTCGTGCGTTGCGACAACAAGGAGTGCGGCTTGCCCATTTTCCGACAGAAAGCGGGAAAAGATCTTACCGATGATGAGATGAAGGAACTGATTACAAACGGCAAGACCGGAGTCCTCAAAGGTTTCAAGAGCAAGCAGGGCAAGAAATTCAGTGCCATCGTTGCCTTTGACAGCGATTTCAACACCCAATTCATCTTCCCGAAGTAAAAAACGGGTGTAATTATTTCGTAAGGAAGAAATAATCCCTAATTTTGCCACTGATTCATTGTTCAATTGGTTTTTCTTTACGGAATACTTCTTTTTACAATGGATTTAGTGGTGGCACTCGGAGGGATACCGGGTGCCTTTTTTCTTCCTTATCCATTCTATTCCATATACCACTAAATCCAAAGTAATATGAACAAGAACATTCGTGAAACAGAACTGTCCTACTACGGACTCTATCTTCTGAACTACCTCAAGGAACATCGTTTTGTTGAAGCCAAGGACTTGTCCTTCGTACAGTCCCGTGCCGACCGTGCCGCAGAAGTCTATGAACAGGCACGCCGTGAAGGTCATTCCGCTGACGGGGCACAGGAGCTGGCTATGGCAGACCTCATGCGTGGACTCCACTATCCGAAATATACCCTGCTGATGGAGGTGCTTGAAAGGGAGTTCGAGCGTGAAGTGCCGGCAAAGCGTACCGCCTTTGCCGAAAAACTGCTTCCACTCATTGACAAGGTGTTTTCCATCTACGACCTGACAGATGATTTCTTCGCCCAATCACCCGAATATGACCTGCTCTATTCGGAACTGACAGGAGCCGTAATCCTTTATCTCGAAGAGTATGGCATTTAACCGCAAGGCGAAGCTGCGGGACAATATCGAGGCGATAAGGACGGTATTCACCCTTGACAGGGAACAGCGTACACCCACACCCGAAGAGCGTGCAGTATTGGAGAAATATTGCGGTTTCGGTGGCTTGAAATGTATTCTTAACCCTGCCAAGGACTTGACGGATGCCGTCCATTGGGCGAAATCCGACCTCGATCTGTTTGCCCCCACCGTTGAACTACATAAGCTCATCCGAGAGAACAGCAAGGACGATACGGAGTACAAACGCTATGTGGACTCGCTGAAAGCGTCCATACTTACGGCATTCTACACACCGAAGGAGATTACCGATGTATTGGCGGAGGTATTGCACAGCCACGGTATACAGCCGAAGATGTTGCTTGAACCCTCTGCCGGACGCGGTGCGTTCGTGGATTCGCTTGTCAAGCATAACCCCGATGCAGATATAATGGCATTTGAAAAGGACTTGCTTACAGGCAAGCTGTTGAAACACCTCTATCCCGACAAGAAGGTACGCATTGAAGGTTTTGAGAAGATTGAAAAGCCTTTCCTTAACCGTTTCGATGTGGCCATGTCCAACATTCCTTTCGGGGATATAGCCGTGTTCGACCCTGCATTTGCTTTCGGCAATCCGCTCCGCAAGCAGTCGGCAAAGCATATACACAACTATTTCTTCCTGAAAGGATTGGATGCCGTGCGTGACGGCGGTATCGTGGCGTTCATCACCTCACAGGGTGTACTGAACTCGGAAGCAAGCAGCAGTACCCGTTTCATGATGATGAAGCAGGCAGACCTTGTTTCTGCCATCCGTCTGCCGAACAACCTGTTCGTGAACGAAGCCAATACGGAAGTAGGAAGCGACCTTATCATTCTTCAGAAGAATGAACGCAAAGAGCAACTGAGTGAAGAGGACAAAATCTTCACGCAGACTACTGTGCAGGACGGCATAGGCATCAACCGCTACCTGTCGCAGCATCCCGAAAGGATTGTCCATACTTCCCGAAAGGTCGATACCGATCCTTACGGGAAGCCTGCCCTTGTGTACCAACATGAGGGAGGTGTATCGGGCATTGCCGATGACTTGCGTAATATGCTCGGTGAGGATTTCCGTAACCGTCTGGATATGGAACGCTATGTTTCGGCTACCGTGCAGGTGGTAAAGAGTGAACCGATTAAGATGGAAAGCCCGAAAGTGGAGACACCAAAGGAAACTCAGCAACCTATTGTTGAGCAACCCAAGCCCATAAATAAACCTGCCGAAGAAAAGAAAGTAATTGATACCGATACGGGAGTAATTTCATCAAATGCTCCCGTCATGAGCCTATATGACCTATTCAACTTCACTGCTGAGGAACGAAGGGCGGCAGAAACCGGGCAAAAAATCAAGAGTGCCAAAGGTGGAAAGAAAGGCAAGAGTAAACCGATACAGCCAAGTCTGTTTGATATGCCTGCCGTACCTAAAGAAGAACCCAAGAAAGTTGAAGAGGTAAAACCACCTGTTCAAGAGCCAAAGGAAGAACCCAAAGCAGAGGCAACTTCAAGCACGGTTGATCCCGATGATATATACGCTACCATCAATTGGGAGGACAATCCGCCCATCAACGGATTCTATGAGATGATGATGGACTTGACTCCCGAACAACGCAAGGAACTTCGGGCAAAGGCTCAAGCTCGTTGGGAAGCGGAGAAAAAGCAGATGGAAGCACCTGCCGTTGAAATGAAAACGGAAGTGCCGACCGAAATTGAAAAGGTTACGGAAGAGGTTACGCAGAGTGTTGAAACTCCCGTTACCATATCATCGGACGGCACTCTGTCGCTGTTCCCTGATACGGAAAGCGAGGAAGAGAAAATACGGAAGAAGGAAGAACTGATACAACCGAGAGAGTTTGACCGCCCGCTGGAGCCGCACCACCGTGACGGCTCTCTGGTGGTTGATACTCTCTACAATCCCGGCTATCTGAAAGATGTAACCACATACGGGGCAATGTTCCATCCGCTTGACCTTTCGGGAATGCAACGGGAGAAAGCCCAACTGTATGTATCACTTCGTGATGCGTATGAGCGACTATATACCTATGAAATGGAGAACCACGAGGCTAACGACCCGCAGCGTGGCTACCTCAATAAGTATTACGATGAGTTTATAGCACGTTACGGCAATCTGAACAGCAGCCTGAACGTGAAACTGATAATGATGGATGCCACCGGACGGGATATATTGTCGTTGGAGCGTAGCGAGGATGGCAAGTTTGTGAAGGCTGACATCTTCGAGCGTCCCGTGGCATTTGCCGTGGATGCCGTTACCCATGTGGACACACCCGAAGAAGCATTGTCGGCTTCGCTGAACAAATACGGAGGTGTAAACCTCGACTATATGCGTGGCTTGACGGACGGAACGGAAGAGGAATTGCTCACTGCCTTGTCCGGTCGTATCTACTACAATCCATTGGTGCATAACTATGAGATTGCCGATCGTTTCATTGCAGGCAATGTGATTGAAAAGGCGGAACGCATCGAGCGATGGATGCAGGAGAACGGTGAGGATGAGCGTGTCAAGGAATCGCTTGCCGCATTGAAGGAGGCAGAGCCGCAGAAAATTACTTTTGAGGAGTTGGACTTCAACTTCGGGGAACGCTGGATATCTACGGGTGTCTATGCAGCCTATATGAGCAAGCTCTACGATACGGACATCAACATCGCTTACTCGGAGAGCCTGGACGAGTATTCCGTAAAGTGCGGACATAAGAACATGAAGATTTGGAAGGAGTTTGCCGTGCAGGGATATTACCGCAGTTATGACGGTATGAACCTGCTGAAACACGCCTTGCACAACACCTGTCCCGATATGATGAAAAGTATAGGCAAGGACGAGAACGGCAACGACATCAAGGTACGCGATGCCGAGGGCATACAGCTTGCCAACAGCAAGATTGACGAAATTAGAACCGGATTCAGTGAATGGCTGGAGGAACAGCCGCAGTTGTTCAAGGACACGCTGACGGATATGTATAACCGCAAGTTCAACTGCTTCGTGCGACCTAAGTATGACGGAAGCCATCAGACATTTCCTGACTTGGATTTGAAAGCCCTCTCTTCCCGTTACGGAGTGAAGAGCATCTATCCGAGTCAGAAAGATTGTGTCTGGATGCTGAAACAGAACGGCGGAGGGATATGCGACCATGAGGTGGGTACGGGAAAGACACTCATCATGTGTATGGCTGCACACGAGATGAAACGTCTGGGGTTGGCACACAAGCCGATGATTATCGGGCTGAAAGCTAATGTAGCAGAGATTGCCGCCACCTATCAGACGGCATATCCCAATGCCCGTATCCTCTATGCTTCGGAGAAGGATTTTTCCACAGAGAACCGTGTCCGTTTCTTCAACAACATCAAGAACAACGACTACGATTGTGTCATCATGTCGCACGACCAGTTCGGCAAGATACCTCAGGCGCCGGAGTTGCAGCAGCGTATTCTGCAAGCAGAACTTGATACGGTGGAGGAAAACTTGGAGGTGTTGCGTTCGCAAGGCAAAGACATATCCCGTACAATGCTCAAGGGATTGGAGAAACGCAAGTTCAACTTGGAAGTGAAATTGGAGAAGATAGCATACACCATAAAGAACCGCACGGACGATGTGGTGGACTTCCGTCAGATGGGTATCGACCACCTCTTTGTGGATGAAAGCCACCAATTCAAGAACCTGATGTTCAACACCCGACACGACCGTGTAGCCGGATTGGGCAATTCCGAAGGCTCACAAAAGGCACTCAACATGCTTTTTGCCATCCGTACCATACAGGAACGCACGGACAAGGACTTGGGGGCGACTTTCCTTTCGGGAACGACCATCAGTAACTCCCTCACGGAGCTGTACCTGCTGTTCAAGTACCTCCGTCCGAAGGAGTTGGAGCGTCAGGATATCCGCTGTTTCGATGCGTGGGCGGCAATATTCGCCAAGAAGACCACCGACTTCGAGTTCAATGTAACCAACAACATCGTGCAGAAGGAGCGTTTCCGCTACTTCATCAAGGTGCCGGAATTGGCGGCATTCTACAACGAGATTACCGATTACCGCACGGCGGAGGATGTGGGTGTGGATCGTCCGAAGAAGAACGAGATTCTGCACCATATACCACCCACTCCGGAGCAGGAGGACTTCATCCAAAAGTTGATGGAGTTTGCCAAGACAGGCAATGCCACCATCTTGGGACGCTTGCCGCTATCCGAAACGGAGGAAAAGGCGAAGATGCTCATTGCTACGGACTATGCCCGTAAGATGGCGTTGGATATGCGTATGATTGATGAAAACAAGTACGAAGACCATCCCGACAACAAGGCAAGCCATTGTGCCAAAGTGATAGCGGAATACTACAACAAGTACGATGCACAGAAGGGAACGCAGTTCGTCTTCTCCGACTTGGGTACATATCAGCCCGGTAACGGTTGGAATGTCTATTCCGAAATCAAGCGTAAGCTGACGGAGGATTACGGCATACCCGCTTCGGAAATCCGCTTCATTCAGGAGTGCAAGAACGAGAAGGCACGCAAGGCGGTGATAGCCGCCATGAATGAAGGTTCGGTGCGTGTGCTGTTCGGCTCTACAAGTATGCTCGGAACGGGAGTCAATGCCCAGAAACGGTGTGTAGCCATCCATCATTTGGATACACCCTGGGTGCGACATGAAGTCGCATAGATAATTGTTGGAATGATACTTACGGGTATCA
>OGQH01002495.1_pt1 | contig 12542 bp, 8 predicted proteins | sample 1553181 | NCBI WGS metagenome assembly OGQH01 (sample SAMEA2579946, study PRJEB22360) | human gut metagenome | biome: human gut; feature: human-associated habitat; material: faeces | place: Denmark | collected 2008/2010 | reverse complement strand
CCGGGGCCCCCTGCCGGCAGCCATCGGCCAGCTCTCGGAGCTCGTCGAGCTGTATCTGGGTACGCACAACGACGGCAACCTGCTCGAATACGACCCCTCGCTGGCACACGACAAGAGCCTCTCCGAGCGCAACCGCACCCGCATGGAGCGCCACAAGGAGTTCCTCTCGCTGATCCATATCCCGACCCAGACGTCCGAGCCGATCGCCCGGGCCCTTGCCGAGCACGGCATCTCGATCCCGGCCACGTCGCTCTACAAGAATTTCACCGAGGATCAGATCATCGACCGCAAAACCGGCCTCCAGAACAATATCCGTCCCTACGACGTCGTTCACGGCAAGCTCACCAACGGGCTCAAGTCGATCGACCCGGCCATCGGCAAACTCGAAAAGCTCGAGTACCTCAACATCGCCAACGGCGAACTGGAGGAGATACCCGCCGAAGTGGCCAACCTCAAGTCGCTGACCGACCTGGAGATCTACAACTGCCCGAAGATGACCCGCTTCCCGGTGGAGATCGCGCAGATGCCCGAGCTCGTTTCGGTCAACATCTCCAACAATGCCCAGTGGTCGGCCGAAGAGCTGTACAAGGGGCTCGACGCCATCGCCAACGGCCCGTCGAAGGAGAAGCTCCAGATCCTCTATGCGACCAACAACAACCTCAGGGAGATACCCGAGTCGTTCAGCAACCTGAAGAAGATCAGCCTGCTCGACCTGTCCAAGAACCAGATCGAAACGCTCCACCCGCTGGGCAAAGAGGTCGCACCCATGCAGCTCTACCTCGACCACAACAACATCACGTCGCTCCCGGCCAACAGCGACGGCATCTTCTGCGGTACGGACGACACGGAGACCTTCTCGGTGACCTACAACAAGCTCAAGAAAGTTCCCAACATCTTCTCTGCCAAGTCCAAGTACGTCATGAAATCGGTGGATTTCTCCTACAACGAGATCGACGGCTTCGAAGGCGAAGAGGAGGGCAAATACAAGGGCCTGCGGGTCGAGACGCTCTCCCTGGCGGCAAACCCCGGGCTGACGAAGTTCCCCAAATGCCTCGGCACGACCAATTCGCTGATTTCCTACATCATCCTGCGCGGTTGCAGCATCGACGAAATCCCCGAAGGCAGCTTCAGCGGCAAGAACTCGACGGCGCTCATATCGCTCGACCTGACCTACAACAAACTGAAGACCCTGTCCAAGGATTTCACGGCCGAGCAGCTGCCCTACCTTTACGGGCTGGATATTTCGTACAACTCGTTCGACAAGTTCCCGTTCGGGCCGCTCAACTGCGCCGGGCTGACCGTCTACGCCATCCGCGGCCAGCGCGATGCCGAGGGTAAGCGCTGCCTGCGCGAATGGCCCACGGGGCTCTACCAGCACACGGGCCTGCGCGGGTTCTACATCGGTTCGAACGACCTGCGCAAGATCGAGGACACGATCTCCTACCTGATCTACCACCTCGACATCAGCGACAACCCCAACATCACGTTCGATGCCTCGGCCGTCTGCTACTACTGGCAGCAGGGTGTCTACAACCTGATCTACGACAAGACCCAGAACATCCTGAACTGCGACAAAATGCTCGAATAACACCTAAGGAGAAACGACAATGAAAATACTGAATTACATACCGGTCATCCTCTGCTCGATCGCATTATGCAGTTGCTCCGACGCCGACAAGAACGTCGCGTTCGGACTCGACAGCGACGCCATCAAGGCCGAAGCCGCAGGGGGAAGCCACAAAATCAAAGTATCGGCATCGGGGGATTGGGTCGCCACCACCGACGAACCGTGGATTTCCATTTCGCCGGCCAACGGCCGCGGCACCACCGAGTGCAGGATCCTCATCGACTCGGCGCTGACCGACTCGCCCCGCCGCGGCGTGGTGCGCATCCAGGAACAGAACACCTGGGACAAGAAGGAGATCACCATCGACCAGCAGGGCTTCGACTACGCCATCACGCTCGGGGAGAAAGAGGTTTCCGTAGCCAATTTCTCGGCCTTCGGCACCCGTCATTTCGACGTGAAGGTCAAGACCAACGTCGACTTCGCCGTCGAAGTCCCCGCCTCGGCCGAAAGCTGGCTCAAATACGACAGCTATAAGGTCGAACTCGACCGCGGCATCCGCCCGCGCGAGGTGACCGTACGCTTCAACTGGAGCATCAACTCCCAGCCCAACGAGCGTATCGCCGACGTGGTGTTCAAGCCCAAGCGCGAGGTGGAACTCGCCCGCCAGGACAACCTGCTCGTCACGCAGGGCGCCGCCGAACCCATCGAGGAGAACACCCGCAGCGGCGACTCGATCGCCCTGCTGGCCATCGCACGCACGCTCGGAACCAACAGCTCGTGGGAGAACGGCGAGCGCATGGACAACTGGGACGACGTCACCCTCTGGGAGGAGGGCATGGCGGGATACACGCCCGAGAAGAACGGCCGCGTGAAATACGCCCGGTTCTTCATGTTCAACACCAAGGAGGAGCTGCCTTTCGAGGTGCAGTACCTGACGGCCGCCGACGAACTGAACTTCTACAGCAACGTCAACGCCTTCCTGAAAGACCTCACCACCGGCGAGCACATCACCAAGCTCACCCAGCTCAAACGCCTCACCATCGCCGCCTACGGGCTGGTTTCGCTGGACAAGAACTTCACGGCGCTCAAGAACCTCGAGTTCCTCGACCTGAGCAGCAACAACTTCCAGAAGATTCCCGACGAGATCAATCCGACCAACTTCCCGAAACTGCGGACACTGCTCATGGGCGCCAACACGCGCAGGAATATCTATGACCTGAGCAACACCGTCGAAACCAACTACGGCGGCCTCGTCGATGAAGAAGGATTCCCGCGCCGCATGATCGAATGGGATCTCGACACGCTGCAACTATCGGTCAACTACCTGCAGGGCCCGCTGCCCAAGATGGACGACTGGGAGAAATACACCGAGCAGGACATCATCGACGCCGACACGCTGCCCCGCGCGCTGATCGGCACCCCGAAGGTGATGCCGCACACCAAGCGCTTCGCCATCAACCTCAACCGCCTGACCGGCGAACTGCCCGACTGGCTGCTTTACCACCCCGCCCTCGACTGGTGGTCACCCTTCCAGCTCGTGTTCACGCAGGAAGGCAAGGATGCGACGGGCGCATCGGCCGGATTCGGCAACGAACCCGCCAACCTGAACTATTACTACGAATTCTACGAGGGGTACAAGAAAGACCCCGGCGCAGAAGAGGAAGACGAGGATACGACCAAATAATCAAGACGATGAAAAACTATTTATACGGCATTTTTGCCATTGCATTCCTGGCATTTACCGCCTGCACCAACGAGGAGCTCCCGACGCCCGGCACCGGACAGGACACCCCTGTCGAGCACAAGTCGGGGGAGATACTCGTCAAATTTTCGCCTTACGTGAGCAAGATACTCGACAAGACGGCCGCAGCGACCCGCAGCGGCGGCCCCGCCACCCGCTCGGGCATCCTTTCGGTCGACGAGGTACTCGATATCGTGGGCGGCTACCAGATCGAGCGCGTCTTCCCCGTAGACGGCCGCAACGAGGAGCGCACCCGCGAATCGGAGCTGCACCTGTGGTACGTCGTACGCTTCGGCGACGACTACTCCGCCGAGCAGGTCGCCGAGAAACTTTCGGCCCTGGGCGAAGTCCAGCACGTGAACCTCAACCGCACGATCCGCCGTGCCTACAACGCCGGCAAGAAGGCGATGCCTCTCACCCGCGAGGCCCTCGCCGCCATGCAGCGTGCGACCCGTGCCGCCGGGGATACGGGCTATCCCTTCAACGACGAGCTGCTGCCGATGCAGTGGCACCTGATCAACCGCGGCAACCTGTTCGGCGAGAAGTCGATCGTCGATGCCGACGTGCAGTGCGAAGAGGCGTGGAAATCCTCGACGGGCGACAAGTCGATCATCGTCGCCGTGCTCGACGAAGGCGTCATGGTCGAACACCCCGACCTGAAGAACAGCATGTGGGTCAACGAAGGCGAGGTTTACCGCTCGAAGCAGGACAACGACGGCAACGGCTACAAAGGCGACGTCTACGGCTACAATTTCGTATTCGAGACGGGCGTCATCTCATGGGATGACATCAACGACACGGGGCACGGCACGCACGTAGCGGGCGTAATCGCCGCGCAGAACAACAACGGCATCGGTATCAGCTCGATCGCCGGCGGCAACGGCGACATCCCGGGCGTGAAGATCATGAGCTGCCAGATATTCTCGGGCAACACGGTCAGCAACTCGCTGGCGACCGTCCGAGCCATCAAATACGCGGCCGACAACGGCGCCGTCATCCTGCAGTGCAGCTGGGGCTATGTTTCGGGCAGTGCCAACAGCTACGAATGGGGGACGCCGGGCTTCAAGGACGAAGAGGAGTGGGCGACGAACGCCCCGCTGGAAAAGGACGCCCTCGACTACTTCCTGCATAACGCCGGGTCGCCCAACGGCCCGATCGAAGGCGGCCTGGCCATCTTCGCAGGCGGCAACGAGAGCGCCCCGCAGGCCGGGTTCCCGGGCGCTGCCGAGGACTGCATCTCGGTATCGGCCACGGCTGCCGACTATACGCCCGCAACCTATACCAACTACGGCCCCGGCACGACGATCGCAGCCCCGGGCGGCGACCAGGACTACTACTACGAGTACTTCGACGACAACCACAAACGCGGCGAGATCGGCTGCGTGCTCTCCACGCTGCCCTACGACATCAGCGAAACGGGCTACGGTTACATGGAAGGCACCTCAATGGCCTGCCCCCACGTTTCGGGCGTCGCCGCGCTCGGGCTCTCGTACGCCGCCCCGCTCCGCCGCCACTTCACGGCCGACGAGTTCAAGGCACTGCTCTACCAAACCACCACGCCGATCGACTCCTACATGACCGGCCTGAAAAACTACTACCGCTACGTCGCCGACGTCGGCCTGAACCAGCCCATGCAGCTGACGCTGGCCAACTACCGCAACCAGATGGGCACGGGCCAGGTCAATGCGGCCAGGCTGCTCAATGCGGTCTCCGGCAACGGCAAGCAGGTTTCGTTCCCGAACCTCTACATCTCGCTGGGCAAGGAGGTGAAGGCCATCCCGGCCAACTACTTCCTCGGCGGCGAAACGCTGACCTACACGGTCAGCATCGCCGACACGGCGGTCGCCACGGCGTCGATGGAGGGTGCGAAACTGACGGTCAAGGGGCTGAAGGCCGGTACGACCAGGGCAAGCATCACTTCGAGCAAGGGCGAGACGCACAATTTCAACATCACGGTGCGTAAATCCGCAAACGGTAACGGCTGGCTTTAACGAACGATGCGCTGCGGAACGACGATAGCACGTATGCTCTTCTGCTGCGGGGCGTTGTGGGCGGTTACCGCCGCCACACCGCTCTGCGGACAGATCCGCATCGTCCCCCGTGCCAAACTCGACAGCCTGGCGCACCCCGCCACGGCCGACGGGGCTCAAGCCATGCGCTTCGAGCGCACGCAGATCGACGCAGGGCATATCGGCGAGGACGATACGCCGCCGAGCTACACGTTCAAATGGCATAACGAAGGAACGGCACCGCTCATCATCACCCGCGTGCAGACCACCTGCGGCTGCGCCGCGGCCACCTACGGCCGGCAGCCCGTCCGCACGGGCGGCGAAGGCACGGTGACGGTCACCTACCACCCGAAGGGACACCCGGGGAGCTTCGACAGGCGGATCTTCGTCTATACGCAGCTCTCGGACAAGATGCCGACGGCCATCCTGCACCTCACGGGCACGGTCATAGCCTCGGAACTCACGGACGGCGATTACCCCTATGCAATGGGGACGCTGCGGCTCAAACAGCAGTCCGTGCGGTTCGCCCGGGAAGGGTTGCAGAGCGAGCGCATCGAATGCCTGAACACGGGCGACCATGCCATGCGGCCACGCTGCGACGATCACCTGCTCCCGCGGGGAATCACCCTCAGGTGCGAGCCCGCAACCCTCGCCCCGGGCGCCAAAGGCGACCTGGTCATCGGGTTCGACCCCGCGCAGGCAACGCACAGGGCTCCTGCACAGCTGCCCCTGATCCTCGAAGGGCCCGATGTCCCGCCGAGCGGGCGCACGCTGCAGATCCGGTTCGAAGAAACAGAGTAAGAAACAGACAAAAACGAGTCATATGAAAACAATTTTTAGATTTACGCTCCTTGCACTTATCGTGACGGCCTTCTGCGCCTGCGATGACGACAAGTCGTATGTAGCCCCCCTGGATGTCACGCCCAACAACCTCGCCGGCACGTGGCAGCTCGCCCAATGGAACGGCGCGCCCCTCGCCCAGGGCAGCTACGTATACATCGAGTTCATCCGCAAAGACCAGAAGTACGTCATGTACCAGAACTTAGACAGCTTCGGCGCCCGCAAGCTCACGGGACGCTTCGCCATCGAAACCGACGAGGAACTGGGCGCCATCATCTACGGCAACTACGATTACAGTGCCGGCGACTGGCAGCACCGCTACATCGTGACCGACTTTTCGAAGACACAAATGATATGGACAGCCAAGGACGACCGCTCGGACATTTCGGTCTACGAACGCTGCGACGGCATCCCCGAGGATATTACCGGAGGGAAAACGGAGTAATAAAAAGTTCACGCCGCAAGGCAGTAAAAGGGACTCCCACGCAACAGGGAAGTCCCTTTTATCTTTTGCCCGGAGCGCCATGACCGGCCTATCCGGGTTGGTAATGCGGGGAATTTGCAGTATTTTTGCGCAAAACAAAACGGACTATGACACGACCACTGCAATTCATACCTTTCAAATCCCGCGCAGACAAAGGCTGGGCCGAAGCCTGGGAGCTTTACGAAAAGTCGTTCCCCTACAACGAACGCTGGAGCGAGGAGGCCTACGACCGGGCTTTCGGCGACCCGAATTTCGAAGCCGACGGCATCTGGCGCGGCGGGGAGTTCATCGGCATCCTCTTCCACTGGGGTGCCGACGGGTACCGTTATGTCGAGCACCTGGCCGTCTCGCCCGCCCTGCGGGGACAAAACATGGGCTCCGCGGCACTCTCGGCCTTCTGCCGGAAGGTCGGGCGCGTCATCCTCGAAATCGACCCGCCCGAAGACGACATTTCGATCCGCCGCCGGCATTTCTACGAGCGGCTGGGGTTCGTCGCCAACCCCTACCAATACATCCCCCCGTCGTTCCGCAAGCCCTTCACGCCCCACCGACTGGTGCTGATGAGTTATCCCGGCGCCATCACCTACGAAGAAGCCCGCAATTTTGCGGACTTCGTTCGGGAGGTAGTCCTCCGCTATTCGGAGCACGAAGCCCCTGCGCTGCCGAAACTGCCCTGAACGGGCATCGCCCGCACACCGCCGCCCTGCGCTGCGTGCGGCAGGCGGGAACGGGCAGTGAAAAGCAGCGGTGAGAAACGGCGGTGGGAAATAGCAGAGAGAAACAGCGGTGGAAAACGGCAGGTGAAAAACAGCGGGTACAGCGGATGCCGCTATAAGACCCCGACCAGGTATTTGGTCACGAAATAACCGCCCACGACCAGCCAGACATACAGCAGGCCCGCCAGCACGAAGGGCTTCGCCCCGGCCTGCCTGAACTTGTCGATGCTCGTTTCCGTACCCAGCGCCGTCATGGCCATCGTCAGCATGAACGTATCGACATATTCGATGGCGCCGTTCAACGGGATGTCGCGGACACTCTCCGCCCCGGTCAGGTATTGCAGCAGCGAATTGAGGCCGATGACCGCGATGAAGCCGAAGGCGAACCACGGAATGGTAATTTTGCTCTTCTCCTTGCGCCCTCCGGCGGTTTTCCAGCGGCCCGCCAGCACGAACCCCAGGATAACCAGCACGGGCGCAAGCATCATCACGCGGATCATCTTGGTGATGGTCGCCGTCCCGGCGATACCCAGGCCGTCGGTCGGATCCATCGCATTGCCCGCCCCCGCCACATGGGCCACTTCGTGGAGCGTGCTGCCCGTATAGACGGCCACGCCCGTGTCCGTCAGGGCGTCGAGCATCCCCGTGCGGTACATCAGGGGGTAGAGGAACATCGAGAGGGTGCCGAAAATCACGACCGTAGAGACGGCGATGGCGGTCTTGTACCCCTCGCATTTCACGACCGGCTCGGCACCCAGCACGGCCGCCGCGCCGCAGATGGCACTGCCCGTCGAGGTCATCAGCGCCGTGTCGCGGTCGATCTTCAGCAGGCGTCCCAGCAGGACGCCGCCCAGGATCGTGACCGTCACAACGACCAGGTCGACCGCGACGGCCGGGATGCCGACAGCCGCCACCTCGGAGAGCGTCAGGCGGAACCCGTAGAGGATAATGCCCCAGCGCAGCACCTGCTTGGTACAGAACCTGATGCCGGGCACCCACGTTTCGGGCAGCTTGTTGCGCAGGCTGTTGGCATAGAGCATGCCCAGCACGATACCGACGATCAGCGGGCTGAACGAAAGTTTCTTTACGAGGGGGAACCCGGCGATGTAGAATGCCGCGAACGAGAACAGGACGATCAGCAGAATCCCGTGCAGAGTATTCGCCCTGTTACCTTTTTTCAACATATCCTTCGTGTTTTTTAAGGAGCCGTTATAACTTTTCCTTTGTTTCGCCGGCAAAGATCGCATCTTTTGGCGGGATATGGAACAAGGACTGGTTATCCTGCATAACATAAAGTTATAATAAAAGCCCCAGCCGTGCAGCGGTGCCCGGAAACGGAAGCGGAATATGGGAACGAAAACGGGATGCGGGATGCGGGATGCGGGATGCAGGATGCAGGAACGGGATGCCCGCCGGGTCAGCGGTCGGCCCGGGCGAAATCGACGAACTGCCGGACAAGCCGGGCAGGTTCGGCCTCGGGATGCACGAACACGAAGTCGCGCGTGAGCGACAGGGAGTCGACATCGACGATACGCAGCGTACCGCTGCGCAGCTCGTCCACGACCGAAATCACCGACAGGATGGCCATGGCGTCGCTGTTGCGCACGAACGCCTTGATCCCCTCGGTCGAGCCGAGGCGCATCACCACGTTCAGCTCCGGGATGCGGATCCCGGCCTTGCCGAGTGCCGTCTTGATGACTTCGAGCGTCCCCGACCCGCCCTCGCGCAGCACGAGGGGAATCTGCCGCAAACGGTCGGGCGTCACGGCATCCGTCCGCGCATAGGGGCCGCCCGTACGGGCGACAAGCACCAGTTCGTCGGGCGCGAAGAGCGTATAGTGCAACCCCTGCCGGCGGCTGAGGCTCTCGACCATCCCCAGGTCGATGCCGTGCCCGCACAGCGCCTGTTCGACCTGATCGCTGTTACCCGACATCATCGAGACCCGCACGCCGGGGAAGCGCGTGGTGAAGCGGGCGAGGATCGGCGGCAGGAGGTATTGGGCGATGGTCGTGCTGGCACCGAGGCGCAGTTCGCCCTCGACCGCACTCGCGCAGAGGCCCATCTCGTACTCCATGCGGCGGTAGTCGCCGGCCAGCCGTTCGGCGCAGGCCAGCAGGGTCTCGCCGGCCGCGGTGAGTTCCAGGCGGCTGCCGCGGCGGACGAAGAGCTGCACCTTGTAACGGGATTCGAGCTCACCGACATGCTTGCTGACGGCGGGCTGGGAAATGAACATCTGTTCGGCGGTTCGGGTGAAACTGAGCGTCCGGGCCGCGGTGATAAAAACTTTAAGTCGGAAATCGTCCATAACTTTCGTAGGTTATCGGCGCAAGGCCACCAGCCATAGCGTCCTCAACCCAGATGCCCGTCTTGGGCGAACTCCTTTACCGACTTGATATAGTGGTCGATAGTCTCCTGCATCGAAACGAACGATTTACCTCCCGCGGCATTCTTGTGGCCGCCGCCGTTGAAGTACTTGCGGGCGAAGAGGTTGACGTCGACATCTCCGCGCGAACGTAAACTCACGCGGATGAACTTGCGGTGGGCCAGGAACATGGCCGACATCTTCATCTTCTTGATCGTCAGCGCGTAGTTCACGAAACCCTCGCTGTCGCCCTGCTGGAACTGGAAACGGCGCATTTCGTTCTCCATCAGCGACATGTAGGCCACCGTCCCGTCCTGGATGATCTCCATCTTGCGGTTGATGACATAACCGAACAATCGTGCGCGGCCTTCGGTATAGGCGTTATAGACGTTGTTGTGTATCTCGGGAATGCTGATGCCCTTCTCGACCAGCACCGCCACGGCGCGGAACAGCTCCGGCGTGAGGAACGAGTAGGCGAAGTTGCCCGTGTCAGTCATGATGCCCACGTAGAGCGCCTCGGCCATCTGCCGCGTAATGGCATCGGTGCCGAACAGCGCTTCGATGATGCTGTATACGAGGAAACAGGTGCTCGACGAATCGGGATACGAGAACGAGAGGTCGAAATGCCCGTCGGGCGAAAGGTGGTGGTCGATCAGCACGCGGCGCGCCGTGGTGTTGGCCTCGATCGTATCGCTCAGGATTTCGAGCCGCGACACGGCGTTGAAGTCGAGGCAGAAGAGCAGGTCGGCCTCGGCGATGGCGCGCACGGCATCGCCCGCAGTGTCGTTCTTGAAGACCACGACCTGGCCGATACCCGGCATCCAGTCGAGAAAATAGGGGTATTTGTTCGGGACGATGCACGTCACCTCGTGTCCCATTCCCCGCAGCACCTCGGCCCATGCGAGCGAAGAACCCACGGCATCGCCGTCGGGATTGGTATGGGCGACAATCACGATCTTCCGGTTTGCCGGGGCGAGAAGTTCCCTGAGGGATTCGATACGCTCTTTCGATAGCTCCATTTCAGCCTTTCTTCACATTGGTGATACTGGGCAAAGGTAGCAAAAAAGAGGGAGATAACAAACCGCGCCCGCCGATGTATACTGAATTTGCACATTTGCATACACCCCGCAGCCGGGAATTTCGTTAATTTTGTTCCGGCTAACCAAAACCGTACGTATGAAAAAACTCATGTCCCTGCTGCTGGCAGGCCTACTCCTGGCAACGGCCGCCGCGACGGCCGCGGCACCCTATGCCAACAACCGCGCCCCGCTGCGCGAAAAGCCCTTCGTGAAACTTCCGCTGGGCGCCATCCGCGCCGAAGGATGGCTCCGCGACCAGTTGCAGCGTCAGGCCGACGGGCTGACGGGGCACCTCGATTCGGTCTACCCCGAGGTAATGGGCCCGCGCAACGGCTGGCTGGGCGGCGACGGCGACGTCTGGGAACGCGGCCCCTACTGGATCGACGGGCTGCTGCCGCTGGCCTATATCCTCGGCGACAGGCAGCTGATCGAAAAGACCCGCCCCTGGGTCGAGTGGGCGCTCGGCAGCCGGCAACCCGACGGCTATTTCGGCCCGGCGGAAGACCGTCCGTTCGAAAGCCCGGCCATACAGCGCGACAACGCCCGCGACTGGTGGCCCAAGATGGTTATGCTCAAGGTGCTGCAACAATACTATTCGGCGACGGGCGACGAGCGCGTCATCGAACTGATGAGAGCCTATTTCCGTTACCAGTTGCGCGAGCTTCCGAAGACCCCGCTGGGACACTGGACTTTCTGGGGCGAACAGCGCGGCGGCGACAACCTGAGCATCGTCTACTGGCTCTACAACATCACGGGCGACGAATTTCTGCTGGAGCTGGGCGACCTGATCCACCGGCAGACGCTCGACTGGACGGGCATCCTCGCCGGCGGGGAGGTGATCCCGACGCCCTTTTCGCTGCACTGCGTGAACCTCGCGCAGGGGATCAAGGAGCCGGTGGTATACTACCAGCGCAGCAACGACCCGGCGCATGTGGCGGCCGTGAAGAAAGGCTTCGCGGACATACGCCGCCACATCGGCCTGCCGACGGGGTTGTACGGGGGCGACGAGGCGCTGCACGGCGCCGCCCCGACGCAGGGTTCGGAGCTTTGCACGGCCGTGGAGATGATGTACTCGCTGGAGGAGATGGCCGAAATCACGGGCGACGTGCAGTTCGCCGACCATCTGGAGCGCGTGGCGTTCAACGCCCTGCCCACGCAGGCCACGGACGCCTATGACGCCCGCCAGTACTACCAGCAGGTCAACCAGGTGATGATTACCGACCACCGCCGCAATTTCGAGCAGAGCCACGACGGCACGGACATCCTCTACGGCCTGCTGACGGGCTATGCCTGCTGCACGTCGAACATGCACCAGGGATGGCCCAAGTTCACGCAAAACCTGTGGTATGCCACCCACGACGGCGGGCTGGCCGCGATGGTCTATTCGCCCTGCAACGTCACGGCCGAAGTGGCCGGCGGCGTACGGGTGACGATCGCCGAGCGGACGCAATACCCCTTCGACGAGCAGATACGCTTCGAGATAAAGATCGACGGCCGCAAGGTGAAAACGGCCCAGTTCCCGCTCCGCCTGCGCGATGGCCTCGGCAACCTTGGGATTGCGGCGGATATAGACCTTTTTGGCGTAGTCCGCGCCGCTGGCAAAGGGCGGGTCGATGTAGACCAAGTCAACCTGAACGCCCTGCTCTTTCAAATAGGCGCAGGCAGACACGCATTCGCCGCGAATGACCATGTTGCCATCGGTGTTCTCGCCCACGGTCTCCTGCTTCTCCATCTCGTACAGGGG